>Ga0181590_10003256_pt1 | contig 13586 bp, 13 predicted proteins | sample 071ome_34_FD_132446 | JGI IMG/M metagenome (GOLD analysis project Ga0181590, IMG submission 132446) | Coastal salt marsh microbial communities from the Groves Creek Marsh, Skidaway Island, Georgia - 071411BT metaG (megahit assembly) | ecosystem: Environmental > Aquatic > Marine > Intertidal... | reverse complement strand
CAGCTGGTCAATCAGGCCGTTTAGGTCGTAATGGTCTCCGCCCAAGGCGAGCAGTTCACGGCCTGCCTCCCCTTGCATCACCCAGAGATGGGCCCACCGGCTGGGCAGCACTTTCCCGGCCTGGCGGCTGCCGATGATGTCGTCCACGCCCAGCAGGTCCGCCAGGTGCTCTTCCGCTTCGGCGCCCAGCCGTGGCCCTTGCCCAGACCCCGTCAGGCTTGTGGTGCCGCTTTGGCCGCTGAAACGTTTCTGCAGACTCCAGTCGAGGCCTCGGGCCTCGAAGCGCAGGCTCACCTGGGGATGGCCGCTGTGGCTGAGGGAGCGCAACCGCTGCACCGGTGCCCCCGTTGCTGTGGATTTCAGAAACAGGGTGCGGTGGAGCGCCTCCACCAACGAGCTTTTGCCCGTTTCATTGGCGCCGGTGATCAGGGTCAGGCCTGGATGAAAGCTCAGCTCTAGGGTTTGATGACGCCGGATGCTGTTCAGGGTGCAATGCAGCAATCTCATGCTGCTGCCTCCAGCTCATGGGTCTCGTCGAGGGCTGCGCTGAGGCGATGCAGTTCGCAGAGGGATGCGTCCAGCAGATCGAGTTGATCCTGGTCGTTGGCATCGGCCTGGTCGATGGCCTGTTGCAGTTGTTGGGCGATGCGGCTGATTAGTGGCGCGTCATGGCGCTGCAGCAACCCGGAGAGTTCGTCGCCTTGCGGGCGGCGGTGGCACTGACCACGCACCCGCAGATGCAGCAGGCGTGTTTGCAGGTTGTCGAGAAGGTCGTTGAGTTGGCGGTGATCGTCGAGTCCGAGTTGTCCATCCAGCTCGAGGCGGAGGAGATCACGGCCCACACGCCGAGCGGTGCGTTCGGTGATGGCGTCCCGCAGCTGCTTCAGGTCGGCGTGGCTGCGCAGCGTCACGCTGTGGCGATGCCATTGCAGCGAGGCACTCGGGGCTGGGCTGACCACGGGTTGTTGGCCCCTTTCCACATCAACGATCAACACCTGGCCGCGTTGGTCGTCGTTGCTGGTGGGGAAGCGGTCGGGCTCGGGGGTGCCGCAGTACCAGCCTTTCTCTCCCACGGGCTTGAGGGCGTGCCAATCGCCGAGGGCGAGGTAGTCGTAGGCCGAGGTGTCCCAGCGGGATGGGTGCAGTTGGTTGGCTTCCGTGCTGCGGGGGCTGCGATCAGACGCTGTCGTGGGTTGCTCCTGCTCGTAGTCGGCCCCTCTGAAACCCTGCACTGAGCCATGGGCGAGCACCACCCGCGGTTGGTGCGGATCCAGGCTGTCCCAGTCGAGGCTCTCCAGCCAGGCGCCAGGACTCACGCTCTCGTGTTGCCGCCGCAGGGGGCAGGGCAGCACTGTGATGCCCGCACAGCTCAGGGGCGTTGGGCTGTGCAAAAGCTGCAGGTTGGCGGCACGCTGTGCCATCTCCTGCTGGACGTCGCTGCGGCGCCACACCCCTCCAGCTCCGCCGTGGTCGTGGTTACCGGGTATGACCAGCACCGGCACGTCGCTGGAGCCAATCAGCTCCAGGGTTTCCATCACTAAGGCTGCATCGACGGTGCTGCTGTCGAACAGATCCCCCGCCACCAGGACCACATCAACGCTGTGGCTGCTGCCCAGGCTGATGATCCGTTCAATGGCCTCCAGGCGAGCCCGTTGCAGACGGCTGCGCCGCTCAGGATCGTCTATCCAGCGAAAAGGTTTGCCGATCTGCCAGTCAGCGGTGTGAAGCAGACGGGGCACGGCGAACGGGACCTGACGTGAACTGTGACCCATGGTGCCGTGTGCAGACGCCGCCGGCGATTTTGGCGAGCATGAGCTTGTTCGAAAGCGTCCTGACTCATGCTTCGTTTCTCTGTTGCCGGAGTTGCCCCTGCAGTGCTGGGTTCTGTTGCAGTAGCGGCTGTGCTGGCTTCGGTTCTGGTGTTGCCTGTGGAGGCCAAGACCACGCGCACGTTCAGTGGTTCCAATCCTGGTGAGGTGGAGAAAAATGCCCGCCAGGCTGGTTACGACTACCCCGATGGCGAAATGAAGTGCAGCAGTCGCTGCAACCAGCGCTGGGGGAAAGACTGAGCCCATGAACGCCTGAGGTTCTGCACACTCAGGCCTGGTTCTCCGGGTGGAACGCGTCAAGGTTGCGTTTTGAGACGCAGGCGTATCGCCGTGACCCTGGCCCCCTCCACCGCTGGTCGTTCCCTGGAGGTCATCGCCGGTCGCTTTCACCCCCCTGAGCAGATCCACGCCATCGACGCGTTGGGCTCGGGCAATGTGAATGACACTTTTTTGGTGCGTCTGGCTGGCGTTTCAGGGCCTGAGGCTTTTGTGATGCAGCGGGTGAACACCCAGGTGTTCACCAAGCCCGAACTGGTGATGAATAACCTGCTCGCCCTTGGCCAGCACGTGCAGCGGCGCATGTCGGCGGGTCTTCCCGAGTTGAACGGGCGTCGTTGGGAGGTGCCTCGGGTGCTGCCCACCCGCAGCGATCAAGGTCACTGGGTGGAGCATGAAGGCCAGTTCTGGCGCTCGATCAGCTACATCGGTGCTGCCATCACCCACGATGTGGTGACTGACCCTGCCCATGCCCGAGAGGTGGGATACGGGCTTGGCATGTTCCATCACCTCATCAGTGATCTCCCTGTGGAGTCGCTGGCCGACACCCTGGAAGGGTTCCACGTAACGCCCGCGTATCTAAATCGTTACGATCACGTGCTATCGAGATGGTCTGCGCTTGGTGGCGCGGATGGGCACTCGGCTGATCCTTGCCAAGACGCCAAGCTGCACGAAGCCTTGGCTTGCGTTGTCGAAGGGCGCCATGGCGCCGATGTGTTGGAGGCGGCCTGTGCCCGCGGAGAGCTGCAACGCAGGCCCATCCACGGTGATCCAAAGATCAACAACGTGATGCTGGATGAACGCAGTGGCAAAGCTGTTGGGCTGATCGATCTCGATACGGTGAAACCCGGGCTGGTGCACTACGACATCGGCGACTGTTTGCGCTCGTGCTGCAACCCCGCCGGTGAAGAGGTCACCGACCTCAGTTTGGTGCGGTTTGACCTCAACCTCTGCCGTTCGATCCTCGAAGGCTATTTCTCAGTGGCCAGGGCCTTTTTGTCGCCTTCGGATCTGGCTTATCTACCGGCGTGCATCCGCCTGATTCCCTTCGAACTGGGCTTGCGCTTTCTCACCGACCATCTCGAGGGTGACCGTTACTTCAAGGTGAATCGACCTGGCCACAACCTCGATCGGGCTCTGGTGCAGTTCGCTCTGATGCGTTCGATCGAATGTCAGGCCAGTGCGATCGAGTCTTTGGTGGTTGAGCTCACCCGTCCCTGCTGACTGGAGCCATGGCTCGCTTTTCCACCAAGGTGTCTCAGGTCTGTCAGTTGCGGCCTTTTGATCCGAGCAATGCTCCACCGCTGTTGATCTCTGCTGAGATGGATTGGCAGGAAGGGGGCAGGCTCGCGCTCAGCTACGGCTTGGTGCCGCAACGGCTGGCACCGATCGATGGGCTAGAGCGATGGGCCATGGCATCGCCTCGCGGAGCCCGTAAGGATGAGCTGTGGCATCACACCTGTTTTGAGGCTTTTTTAGGGCTGCCCGGCAGTGACGCCTATTGGGAGCTGAATGTCTCACCCGATGGAGATTGGAATCTGTACCGCTTCAGCGGGTACAGGAGTGGCGGTGAGCCTGAACCTGCGGCCTGTGCTCCCACGCTGGTGCTGCAGCAACAGACCCAAGCGTTGCGCTGCCGTATTGAGCTGGATTGTTCAGGTTTCTGGCCTGCTTCGGTCGTTCCCGAGATCGGTTTAACGATGGTGCTGGAGCAGCCTGATGGAGAGCTCAGTTATTGGGCGTTGTCCCATCCTGGTGACCAGGCGGACTTTCACGATCGCCGCAGCTTCCTCATTCCCTGAGTGCCTTTGGCCATGAACTCCCTGCAGCGCTGGATCGGTGCATCAGTTGCTGTTGTGGGGGTCTGCTCGGCCCTGGTGGCTCAGCAGCGTCTGGTGATGCCGTCACCGCAGGTGGTGGATCAGGGTTCTGCCCAGGCGGATCAGCCCTCGCTGCCTGAGCTTCCCAGTCATCCCTCACTTCCGCGCACCCGTGCTGGACGTCACTATCCCCTGGTGCCTTTGCAGCCAGCGGAGATCGCTCGACTGTTGGCTGCTATTGAGCAGGTCATCCGTGATCCCGACATCCCCGACGCAGATCTCCCTGCTCTGGCCCATCAGCAGCAGGTGATCTACCGGGTGCTCTCCCGCGACACCAGCCGCGCTGCTGCCGTGCGCGCTGCCCTGGATCCGCGATGGCATTGGCTGTTCGATCAGCACATTGCGGCGCGGCGCGACTTTCTGGCCATGCATCGCGGCTCCCCCTCACCCCGGGTGCCCGCTTGGCGCATTCAATCCCCCGCATCCCAAGAGCAGCTGCTCAAGGCCTATCGCAGTGCCGCTGCCGCCACAGGAATCCCTTGGACCGTCTTGGCGGCCGTGAATCTCGTTGAAACGGGCATGGGCCGCATCGATGGGGTGTCGGTGGCCAATGCCCAGGGCCCCATGCAATTCCTGCCCTCCACCTGGGCGGAGCCGGGGATTGGTCAGGGGGGTGATATCCGCAATCCCTGGGACGCCATTCATGCGGCAGCCCGCTACCTGGTGCGCCGTGGTGGCTTAAAAGATCTGCGCCGCGGCTTGTGGGGCTACAACAACAGCCATCACTACGGAAAAGCCGTGTTGCGCTACGCGGCACTGCTCGACCGGGATCCCTTGGCCTACCGCGGTTTGTATCACTGGCAGATCCATTACGCCTCCTCCGCAGGAGACCTCTGGCTGCATGAGGGCTATGGCCGCCAGAAGCCCGCAAGCGCCCTTCTGCACACGCAGGAGTATCCCTACAGCAAACCGCCCTCTACGCTGCCCTGAGCACAAACACACAGAGCTGAGTGGCGAAGGAACTGACCCATCGCGCCGATGAACTCCAGGCCCTCGGTTGGTCTGCTGAGGACGTGGCCCGTTACGCCGAGCTCTGGGACTACCGCCAGCGCTGGGGTGCCATGAACCTCGAGCGGGAGGATCGCCTCTTCCTGCGCAAGGCCGAAGCTGCTCTGCCCGCGATCGTCACCGGCAAAGCCGCAGCCAAAAAGGGCATTCGCGAGAAGTCGTATTACCGCTGGCTGCAGTTCCACCTTGATGCCATGACGCAAGCCGAGCAGGGCTTCGCCTTGGCCGAAGGCTCCCGAGGTGCCTGGGCAATCCTTCTGGATGAAGAGCTGCGTTTGCTCGATTACTACCAGCCGGTGCTGGGTTTGCCCGACACCCTTAAAGCCAAAGCCTTCGATGCGGTGCGCGCGGAGATGGCCGCTGATGCGGTGTCACTGGCTGCAGATGGTGGTGCCCTGCAGCAGTACGACTTCAAAGCCCCCCTCGAAGCGCTCAAAGCAGAAGACAACAATCGCTGGCGCCATCTGCTCGATCAGGAGGGCACCCAGCCTTACCCGGTGCTCAGCGGCGCCACGGCCACCAGCTTCCGCCAGCAGGTGAGAACGCGTCTCGGTGCCCTCGTTCGCGAGACCCTGCCTTCCCTGGCGGAAACCGAGAAGCCAGCTCCCGGTGACGACTGGGTCCGCCCCGGCGAAGCCGATAGCTAGAACAGGACAAGAACGCCAGATTTGCCTTGACCGCGCACCGTTTCGAGACTCTGCAACTGCACGCTGGTCAATCGCCGGATCCCGCCACCAACGCCCGGGCGGTGCCGATCTATCAGACCAGCTCGTACGTTTTCAACGATGCTGAGCATGGGGCCAATCTTTTTGGTCTCAAGGAATTCGGCAACATCTACACCCGTCTGATGAATCCGACGACGGATGTGTTTGAGAAACGGGTGGCGGCCCTTGAGGGGGGTGTTGCGGCGCTGGCGACTGCATCTGGTCAATCGGCCCAGTTCTTGGCCATCACCAACTGCATGCAGGCTGGAGACAACTTTGTCTCCACGTCGTATCTGTATGGCGGCACCTATAACCAGTTCAAGGTGCAATTCCCTCGCCTTGGCATTCAGGTGAAGTTTGCCGAGGGAGATTCGGTGGAGAGCTTTGCGGCTCAGATCGATGCCAACACCAAGGCAATTTATGTGGAGGCGATGGGCAATCCCCGCTTCAACATTCCCGACTTTGAGGGGCTCTCGGCGTTAGCCAAACAGAATGGCATTCCCTTGATCGTCGACAACACCCTTGGGGCCTGCGGTGCCCTGTTGCGTCCGATCGAGCACGGCGCTGATGTGGTGGTGGAGAGTGCAACGAAGTGGATTGGTGGCCACGGCACCAGCCTTGGTGGGGTGATTGTGGATGCCGGCACGTTCAATTGGGGCAATGGCAAATTCCCCTTGATGAGCCAGCCCAGTGCGGCTTATCACGGCCTGGTGCACTGGGATGCCTTCGGCTTCGGCAGCGACATCTGCAAAATGCTCGGCTTGCCAGACAATCGCAACATCGCTTTTGCGCTGCGGGCGCGCGTCGAAGGCCTGCGTGATTGGGGGCCGGCCGTGAGCCCGTTCAACAGTTTCCTGCTGCTGCAGGGGCTTGAGACCCTCAGTCTGCGGGTGGAACGTCACACCGAAAACGCCATGGCTCTGGCCACCTGGTTGCAGCAGCATCCAGGCGTTGCATCGGTGAGTTATCCCGGTCTGTCCGGGGATCCTTATCATTCTGCCGCGAAGAAATACCTCACGGGTCGCGGCATGGGTTGCATGCTGATGTTCTCTCTGAAGGGTGGCTACGACGATGCGGTGCGCTTCATCGACAGCCTCAAGTTGGCCAGTCATCTGGCCAATGTGGGTGATGCCAAAACCCTGGTGATTCATCCAGCTTCCACCACTCACCAGCAACTGTCCGCTGATGAGCAGGCTTCGGCTGGTGTGACGCCCACCATGGTGCGGGTGTCGGTGGGGCTTGAGCACATCGATGACATCAAGGCTGACTTCGATCAGGCCCTGGCGGCTGTCGCCTAAGACCTCACAGTCTTTTTATTCATGGCCCTGATTCTTCCGCGCAATTACCACAAAATCGCTGCGGTTGAACGCAACCGGATTTCCTGGATTGAGCCTGACCTGGCTGAACGCCAGGACATCCGGCCGTTGCGCATCGGCATTCTCAATATCATGCCGTTGGGTAAGCAATATGAGTTCAATCTGCTGCACCCGCTTGGCTTATCCCCCCTACAGATTGAACCGATCTGGATACGTCTTGCCAGTCATTCCTACAAAACCTGGGACAACAGCCACCTCGATCAGTTGTATGTCAGCTGGGAGGAAGCCACTGCCCAGGCTCCCCTTGATGGCCTGATTATTACGGGTGCTCCGGTGGAGCATCTTCCGTTTGAGCAGGTCAACTATTGGCCTGAACTGGTGGAGTTGATCGATGATGCCCGGCGCATGTGCGCCAGCACCCTCGGGTTGTGTTGGGCTGGTTTTGCTCTTGCCTATTTGGCGGGTGTCGACAAGGTGCCGTTTGAGCAAAAGCTGTTTGGTGTCTATCCAATGCGCAGTCTGGTTCCCGGCCACCCCTTGATGGGAACGCAAGACGACGTGTTTTTGTGCCCACAGAGCCGCCATGCCGGCTTGCCGGATGCAGCGATGGAAGCCGCCCAGCGACAGGGGCGTTTACGCCTGCTCGCCCACGGCGAACATGTGGGGTACACGATCTTTGAAACGACGGATCAACGCCAGTTGATGCACCTTGGCCATCCGGAGTACAACGCTGGCCGGATCCTGGCGGAGATGGAGCGTGATAAAGCCAGAGGTGATGTGCCACCACCGGAGAACTTTGATCCGGATCACGCGCAAACCCTGTGGCGATCCCACCGGAATTTGTTGTTTCAACAATGGGTGTGGTTCTGTTATCAGCGGGTCAGTCTTTGCAGCTGAAAGATTTTGGCTTTTTCAGATCATTATCGCTCGGGGAACCTCCCGTTGGCTGATTAACGGCAACGCATCTTCTGTTTCTGGTTTGGTTATCGTTTTGAAGCGTCCCGTTTTTTGTATGAGTGATGAAAAGGGGAAAGGGAGCTGACCGCTGGTTAGTCAACTCCCTTTTCTCCTGCCCCCTGTCAACAGTGATGGAGCCTTGATCACCACTGTTGACAGTGACAGAATGGGCAAAAAAGAGCTCAAATGAGGCCTCTGATGCTCTTCTGCTGTTCATTTGCGGCGTCGGTGCTCGATGAGGGGATTCTCGCTTGTGCTCGTCTTGATGGATAGCTCCGTTCAAGAAGTTGGTGAAGGTCGTTGTACGCCAAGTGGATGAGCAAGTCGATCAAGCGGCGTTCTGCTTGTTGATGTCTTGAAGTGCTTTTTCTTGGAGCCCTTGTACGGCTGAGAGGGCTTCGTGGGCGGGCCATCCGTGGGTATCCATCAACTCCCTTACCAGCGTGTCTGGACCGTCAGAGATCGAGGCTTGGATGTCGGCGACGACTTGGTGGTCACGAGCAAGAGCAGAAAGCCTCAGTGATCGGAGCTGCTGAGTGCTTGGCGGATTCATGACGGCATTCTGCACCTTGGTCTCACGCTCGATCCTCCTACTTGATGTGTTTCATGGCGGCGAGGGGACACGGTTAAGTGTCGTTCGGATGAAGAAGGCCAATGCCTCAACCTTCGACAGCGTGGATCAAGCAGCTTGGTCTTCGCTCCCATCTCCAGGGGTTCGCCAATCAAGGGTCTGCTGGGAGGAGTCGCCGGGTCCGTGATCAATGGTTTGTCTGCTGGTCAGGGCTTCCTGCTCGATGCTCCGTAGGTATCGACGTCGTTGAGGGGATTCGTTCCCACTGAAATGTGCTTTGGCGGCATGGGGCACCGCACTTCTCCACTCCCTTTTGGGAGCATTGCTTATTCGGTTCATGGAATCGAGTTATCGGTTCTCGCGCAGTGGGCCTAAAGCAGGCAACTAGGCGTCTCTACACAATGGCACATGGACTCATCTTCTGGGCAACCGGACTCAGAACTCAGCAGGCCGTTGCTCGAAGTTGACGGTTTTTCCGATTGAGCCGTTCTGGCCCAACCACAGTTCGGTTCGGGACAATTTCTACGGACTTATGCGTGGATTGTTTGGCCCGATGTGCTGTTTCTTGCTGACGATATCGACCAGGTGATGGATCGATTTAGACTTTTTGCTTCAGCTGCAATGCAGTCGACTGGCATGGGTTGGTTCATGAATTGGGCAGTTTTGCGGCTCCTTGTGATTTGAATGCCCTATTCGCAGTGGTGAAGTCGCCCATTCGTTGAGCCGGGCAGCGGTGCTGCAGCAGTACAGCAGTGGATGAGCCTCACCACCCTGATTCCAGCTTAGATCGGGCCCATGCTGCAGATATCAACGGTGATAAACCGCACTCCTTTGCTGTTGATAGGGAGGTGGCGAAGAGCTGATTGAACGAATCAGCTCTCTTCCCTCTTTAAATATTGATGATGAGGTGCGGAATCAGTCGTCTGACCTTTGACTCATTGCAAATCAGACTGTGAAGACGGCATTCGGAGTCCATTCCCAAATACCGACCCCTCCACATGGCAAAGACACAAACCGATTAGGAACTTCGAACGTTGTTTGCTCTTGCAGAGACCGTGTTCACCGATCTGAGCACCTCTCCAGGACGATTGAGCTCCCTTTCCAGCGATTCAATCCTTTTTTCACGCAAGCAGTGACGGCAACCACCCGTGGTTTGCAGGTGTTTTTCCGGAGTGATGCAGATCTGCTGCACCGGATGCTTGCGGCAGCGAATCTTGATCGGACTCTTGTAACTGCGGTAGTGGATGCCGCTGTAATCAAAACGGTCACCAAAACGCTGCTGCGCTCGCTCCAAGAAGAGGTTTTCGGTGATCCGTGCTCCCATGGGTGGAATCTATGGGCATGACTCGAGACATTCACTTCAGATGTTGTGGCTTGTTACGCGCGTCGCTCTGATCGGAGCAGGTGCTGCACGGCTGTTTGCACCGCCGCCAGTGGTGTGGATTCATTGACTGTCACGGTGCGCAACCGCTCATCGGCCGTGAGCGGCTCCAACCAGTTGTGCTGCTGTTGCCTCACCTTGAAGTCGGCCTCTGAGGGATCCTCTCCCCGTTGGGCGCGTTTCGATAGGCGGCTCTGGGCGGTGATATCGGAACAACAGCAGTGCACGATGGCCGTTGGGCGATGCAGCCGAGCGGCGAGGTCCAGCATGGTTTGTCGTTCCCTCCGTCGCAGAAAGGTCGCATCCACAATCACGGCATAGCCGCTCATCAGGCAGCGTTCTGTGAGTTTCGGCAGTTGCTGGTCGAACAACCAGCGGCTGATCTCAGCGCGGTAAGGGTCTCCACTGAACCGGGCTGGTGTCACGCCTGACGGTTCAAAGGCACGACGGCGTTCACGGTCGGAGCGGATTCGCACCGCTTCAAGACTGGTGCAGAGCTGAGCACTCAGGGTTGATTTGCCGCTGCCGCTGAGGCCGTGCATCAACACAAGTCCTCCAGCTGGCGGCGCCTCATCTTGAAAGGCGGTTTGCAGGTACAAAGCCAACTCTTCTCCTAAGCGCTGCTTGGTGGAGGCTGTGGTGCTCTGCTCCATCTGAAGGGCGCTCACCTTGGCGCGCACCATGGCCCGATAAGCGTGATACCAGGGCCAGAGATCCATGCCTGCGTAGGCCCCCGTGCATTCCAGCCAAGTATTCAGTGTTGTTATGGCTAGAGACCTGGCGTCATGGATTTCCAGGTCCATCACCAGGAACGCCATCTCGCTGATCGGATCAATCCAGCGCAGGTTGGGATTGAAGTCGATGGCATCGAACACCTCCAACTCCCCTTGTTGGGTGAGCCGGATGTTGCCGCAATGAAGATCACCGTGGCATTCGCGGATCTCTCCTTCTTCGTGGCGTGCCTCAAACCGTGACCACAGGTTGTGTTGTTGGGCTTGTGTCCAGCGCCGGTGTTGTTCCAACTGTTCCCGCTGCTCAGGGTCGCTGACGAGCCGATTCAGCACGGCGAGGTTGGTGGTGACCGGTTCCACCACCTGAGCGGCGGTGCCGAAGGGCTGCTCAGGGCTGGTGCCGGGTGCTTGTTGATGAAATCGACCGAGGGTCCAAGCCAGGTTGGTGAGCGCTTCGGCTCTAACGGCTTGATGCGCCAGCGCTGCGCTCAGGAGCTGATCAGGGGGAAACTGGCGCATTTTCACGGCTGCCTCGAGCATGGATTGCCCTTGGGGTGGATTCGGGCTGTCAAGCACGCGAGCCCGCTCGACTGGTCCCACAACAGCCACCACGCCTTGATAAAGGTCGGTGGCCAGCCGCCTGTTGAGACGAACCTCCTCATGGCAGTAGTGGAGCCGTTGTTGCAGGGAGGTCGCCTGCACAAAACCAAGGTTGATCGGCTTCTTGAGCTTGTAAGCGAAGTCACCTGTGAGCAGCACCCAGGAAATATGCGTTTCGATCAGCTTCACCGCCTGCACAGGGTGGGGGTAGGCCTCAGGACGCAGCAGGGCTTGGATTAGCGGTGGTTGACCTGTGTAGGCGCTCATCACGACTCAACCGCGTCAGCCTTCAGCATGGTGCCAACTGAGGACGTCCGGTTCATGTCTGGCCTGCCCTGGAGTCTCCTCAGCGGCTGGCTGCCGCCCGAGGATTCCCGCCGCTGGCAAAGGGATCTCACTGAGCGGTTGGTGTGGCATCAACCGGAGGTCTTGGTCTATGGAAAACGTCACCCCACGCCTCGGCTGGCAGCCTTTCTGGCCGAACCGTCGGTGTCGTATCGCTATAGCGGTGTCGTGCACCGTGGCCAGGATTGGCCTGATTGGTTTGTGCCGTTGTTGGATCAAGTCAATGCTTGTTGCCGAACATCCTTCAACGGCTGTCTGTTGAACCTCTACCGCGATGGCCATGACCGGATGGGTTGGCATGCCGATGATGAACCTGAGATCGACGCCGGTCAGCCGATTGCCTCGCTCTCCCTGGGGGCAACCCGGTGCTTTCAGCTTCGCCGCCGTGATCGATCCGAGCGCCATTCCATCGAGCTTGCCGATGGTGATTTGTTGGTGATGACACCTCCATGCCAACAGCAGTGGGTGCACGGTTTGCCTGTGCGCAAACGGGTGATGACACCTCGCATCAATCTCACCTTTCGGGTGTTCAAAACCGTTGCAACAGCAACCACCACAGCGGAACAGTGAGGAGGGCCAATAGAGTGCTGCGCAGGATCAGTCGAGCGGCTAACTCGGCATCCTTTCCAGCATGTTCGGCCATGAGAAGCACGGAGATGGCGGCTGGTGCAGCTCCCTGCAGCACCAAGGCCTGACGGGTTAGGGCAGAGATGGGTAAGACACTGCAGAGCATCCAGACCCAGCTTGGGAAGAGCAACAACTTGCTGATCAGTGCTGCGTGAATCTGATCCCCTGGTGCGGATTGGTGCTTCCCCCCGGTGGTTGCGGTTGTCGGTCTCGATCGGGGGTGATTGAGGTCTGCGCCAGTGGTGTTGAGCGCGCCAAGGCGCATGCCCACCACCACCAGGGCCAGAACGATCACGATGCGTGATGGCAGCCAGAGAGCAGATGCCACGGCATCACTCCAGGGAGTCGCTTGCACCGCCAAGGCTCCAACCAATCCGCGGCTGGCAGGGCTTGCCGCCAGTTGAGCGAGCAGCTCCGACCATGCATTCAGCCCTCCCGATGGGTGATTGCTTTGGCGCTGTAACCAGATGGGGCCAAGACTCCAGGCCAGCAGTGTGGCTCCGAGGTCGTAGCCGATGCTGATCGGTAAGGCTTCGGCCGGGAGCAGGGCGAGGGCGACCGGGATGCCGAAGTAGGCCGTGTTGCCGAGAGCACAGCCGATTTGCAGGGTGGGGCTGACGACCGTTTGCAGGGGTTTCGGTACCAGCTGCATGACCAGCATCCACACACCAATCGCCAGGGCTGCGATGAGGGCAATGCCAGCCAGATTCAATGACAGCCCACCTTTCAGCAGAAGCCCCATTACGCTCATGGGGACCCCGAAGCGCACAAGCGGGGTGGCCAGTGGTTGCGTCCAATGGGGTTTGATCCTGCCGATCCAGAGCCCAAGGGCTAGCGAGGGGACCAATTCCGCGAACAGCCTGAAAATCAGAAGGGAATCGTGAGTTCTTCAAACAGTAGGCACATGCACAGGTTGCACCTTGTGCCACAGTGGCTATTGTCCACTGCTGGAATCGCTATGGCCCTTGCTGCGGCCCCTTCCTGCTCGATTCCGTTGCGTGTTCTGCAGTTGCGTGCGTCTCTGCGTCGGCGCTTGGATCAGCTGCGGCTGAAGCTGGCGCATCAAGTCGAAACGCTTCCCCTCGGCAATGAAAGTTGGCTCCAGACGGAGCGGGAGTTGGTTGCTGCCGAGAAGGCCCTGCATACTCTCGCCAGCGGAGAGCGCTGATCTGCGCACCGCGCGGAATGGCAGCGATTTCCTTGACTGTGGTGTCTTGGTTGCGATGGCCAAGTGGTTGAAACGGTGAAAGAACGTGCCTTGCTTGCTGTTTTCAGGGCGTTATAACGATCCAGTTGCATATGCATTGAAATGCTGACTGGTGCTGAACTCCTCGCCAAGGTGAAGGAGATGGGTGATGCTT
>Ga0181590_10003246_pt1 | contig 13603 bp, 17 predicted proteins | sample 071ome_34_FD_132446 | JGI IMG/M metagenome (GOLD analysis project Ga0181590, IMG submission 132446) | Coastal salt marsh microbial communities from the Groves Creek Marsh, Skidaway Island, Georgia - 071411BT metaG (megahit assembly) | ecosystem: Environmental > Aquatic > Marine > Intertidal... | reverse complement strand
CTTGTGCTATCGCAACTAACTTTATTATAAATATTATCATAAGGAATTATGAACTCTTCTGTGTACGCATCTCGAATTGCATAATATGTCGTTTCCGGTAAACGCTTTACGGTTTGCATTGGATATAAATTTGTCGGCGATTTTCTAGGATAGCGATCACGTCCATATATTCTAACCTTAACAATATCAGTATCTCGATATTCAGCATTCAATTTAGTATACATTGTATATGATTCTAAATCAACTGCATCTAATGTATCATTATACACCGAATTATCAAACATCATTAGCAGTCTAGGAACATATATGGTATTTGTTTCTCGACTGAAAAATCTTATGTATCCTTGCTTGGTTGAATCTGCTTCATCTAAATCTGAAAATTTTAATATAAATCCATTATTTTCTACAGATACCCCTCCGCTGCCAGATATCCAAAGTTTTACTGCTTCGGTAACATTCATGTTAATATCAGTTGGTCGATATGAAAAATCTTCATCTGTTTCTAATCCAGGCTGATAAAACCATGAAGATCCAAATGAAGAAGTATCAAATATTCCAGATCCGCTTTGATACAACCAACTCCCACCTGCACCAGATCCAGAAACATATAAACTAGTTCCAGCAACATTAATTTCTTGTGAACTAGATATCCAATATGATCCTGATTGTACCGGACTTGAATCTAATGACCAAGAAGCAAATGGAAGTGCCCACGTAACACCGTTTTTTGGATTTGGATTATCATTTTGATAACCTGTACCATTTATCCATGGTTGTGCAACTATATTAGCATCAATTGTATACTCTGCTGGTAAATTTTTTGCATCAGTAGTAAACATTTGCAATACAAATTTGCATGAATCTAAATTTACTGAATATTTTGATAATGCATCCGTTATTTCAGATGTATCAAATTTAATTACTGATCTAGATTTTAATAGTACACTTCCGCTAGTTGAAAGTCGTTTTCCGATTTCTAGTACTTCGTCTATACCGGTATTAATATCAGTAGATGATTCATATAAAGTAGCATCACTATTTGCATAGAATATTTTTACCATGAGCGTTCTTTATTATAATTCAGTTCCAAAAGTTTTTACTTTATACCAAATTTTAGCTAGTATAGTGCCATCTCCTAATGTGGGGTTAGTTCCAGCCCATGTGTATATCTGTACTGGTTGATTAATTCCTCCATTATCTGGAACTATATGATAAGGAATGTCTTCTACAGCATTAATTTTTACAGAACTATTTCCATCAAGTAAAATTACTTTGCTTGACGCTGTTGTCAATATTTCTTTATCTATATTACCCATAAACGCTCCGTAAAAGTACAATACAGGATCTGCTAAAGTATATGCAGTAGTATTATGAGTGTACTCTAAATGAATTTTTGGAATATCATAGTATTTATTTGCCCCGGGGGCTGCTAATAATTCTATTCCAGATGAACCCATTGCTAATATTTCAGCGCTAGATGCTGTTACTTCGGTATAAATATAATCATTTTCTAAATATGACGCAGTAGCAGCCGTAGTTGCAAATGACGCACTAGTCGCAAATGATGAACTATCTGCTAATGATGAACTACTAATTACATTTACTAATGAATATGAAGCTGTTGTTGCAAATGAAGCACTGGTTGCGAATGAACTGCTAACAGCATTTAAAACATAGCTAGCAGTTTGTGCTGTAGTTACATAGCTAGCAGTTTGTGCGGTAACCACATAACTTGCAGTGTCTGCAGTACCTGTTAAGTTTCCAATTAAACTTCCTGTAATATTAACTGATCCAGAAATAGATACTGATTCTAATGTATTACCCGTTAATACATCATATAAATCTGATACAAAACTTGCAGATATAAGACCGCCATTAACTATCTGTGATCGATTATCCGATAATACACCCATAATTTCCTTTTTAATATAAATATAGTATCAGTAATTTATACTACTTGTCCTTTAATATCTTGATTAGGATATTTTAATTCGAATATACTAGGATCTAATGAAGGGTAAATAATTCCATTTCTAGTAGCAGTTGTTAAATCATATACATTGCCAGAATATCCTAAATCAGAATCATATAAATTATATAATGATACACTAACAACATTTTGTACGCCTTGAACTTTTCCTAGTAAATTTATTATTTCAGATTTAATAATTGGCTGATTAACTGACCACCGATCGATATTAAAATAGGTTTTTAGATTATCAATACATTTTAATAAAACTTCGTTGCTATTATAATTTGGTAAAACTGATATGCTAAAATTTAATCCAATATTAATAATAAATGCATCTTTTATATTAACTGCATCTGTTAACATTCTATAATAATCTATATATCGTTTTAGATTTTGTTTTATTGCAGAATTTAACGATATCAATTGTTTATTTTCATTATATCCCAATGTATATAAATTTAGTGCCAATGGATTTGCAATCATTCCCTGTTCTTGTTGTTGCTGAGATATTTGGTCATCTGGAACTATATATGCTTTTGCAACACTTCCAAATTTAGACGGCATTGAATAACAACGTATAACATAATCATGATCTGTTACAGATCTGTTTTGTGTAGCAAAATTAGATAGTGCATTATTTCGTATATTTTCTAAACTATCTACATTTTTAGCACCAGTAGCTGGAGTATCATTATTTACACTTATACTTCGTTTAATAAATTGCAATGTACTCTGCGATACTGTACTATTGATATTATTTTGAAAATCTGCAAATTGAACTTTAGTAAGTACATTAGGAGCTACATTTTCAATAACGCCACTTCCAACTGTATATGTAACTGTTAACGTTGTATTAGCTGGAGCCAATCCGTATGTTTGTGTATATAAAAAGTTCGAAGGATCGATATCAATATCAACTGCAGTTTGAAATGCAGTTAATCCATTTCCAACATTTGTAGGATTTGGTATAATTTCTTCATCATTATTACTAGATATACCAGATCCAAATTGCAATTCAGTTTTATTATCAGATCTTAATCTAGTTACATATCTTTTTGCAACTCGTTTCAATCTTAATAAACTAGGAGTAGATGATCTATATTCACTCAATTCAGGATCATTTTCTACAATATTTGGCAATTCATCCATAATAGTTTCTTTTGCTAAATATGGAACTTGGTACCAGTTATCTCCATCGGTTTCTTCTACACTAATAATATCGATTACATTTTTATCAGGTAAAACTATTTTATCAAATGGTATTGCTGAATTAAAAGTAAATGTCGCTGTTTTTACTTTACCAGATACAGCTGTTACTTGTTTTTTCAATAGATAATAAGTTGGTAAACTAGTAGCATCATCAGTTTCATAAACAGAAACTTCAGTTGGATTAATTGAAGATGAAAAATTAAAATCAATATAATTCACAGTCCTAAATTCAATTGATCCAGCTTCATTGCTAACTCGTAATCCTGGCTTAACGTTTAATGCAAAATCATAGTCTGGTCTAACTGCATCTCCGGATCCGATAGCTGGTAGTAATTGATATACATCTAATGTTACATATGCCGGCGAAACATTTTTTGGCTTATATCCTAATGCAGTTGATAATTCTAATAAATTAGCTCTTTCAGATGCTTGAGTTATTAATGACTCTTTTAAGTTTGAATCTATATAATAAGATAATACATCTCCTACATATGCCGATAATTCAATTAACATGGTACCTGGATCAGACTCGTTAAAATCTGTATACGTAGTAGGAAAATACTGTTTAGTAAATTCAATCAGATTAGATCTTAATGTAGAAAAATCTTTTCCTAAATATGATATTTCTTTTTTTACTTCCATTTATATATCCTAATAATATTAAGCAACAGAAACATTATTTCCATCTGATGTAAATTCAATTATATTATCATCATCAAATTCAGTAATTGACCATGTTAATTTAACTTGTACATGATGATTTAAATTTGAATCATCTTCATTAGTTTGAATTTCTAAATCATTAATTATAACATATGGTAACCATTGAGCTATAGATTCAGAAATTGTATTTGCTATTAATTCTTTTATATTTGTTAAATTTGGTTCAAATATTATACGTAATAAATCTGAACCAAAGGTTGGCAGCATTACTCGTTCGCCTTTAGTTGTCAATAATAAATTAATTAAATTAGCACGGGTTTGTTCTATAATAGTATATAACGGCATATTAACTGATTTAAAGTTTATACCTAATCCAGTTTCTAATTTAGTTTCTAAATCTTGATCGGTATCTTGAAATAATTCGTTATTTAATACTTCCCATGCCATTTAATTATCTACCTTTTTTCTTGTCAATAGCTTTCATAAGTGCGCTATAATCACGATTAAGCACATTTGCAACAGCGTTAGGAACTTGCATATTCTTACCCGTCTCCGGATCTGTCATAGTTGTAGGCGCAGCCATATTAGGTTGCATTGGCATATTTGCCATAGATTTTCTCTGTGCGCCAAAATTCATTGCATCGGCTGATGTCATTGAAATATCTTCTGTCATTAAATCTGCATATGACGGAACATTATAATCAGCACCACCATTCATTACCATTGGTCCTTGTTCACGCAGCGCATCCGTTTCATTTAAAATATCAGCAAATCCATTTTTCTTAAAATTTAATTTAGGATTTCGTTTTGCAGTTTTAGTAACAGATTGAGATTTTTCTTGTTGATTTACATTTTCTGAAATCGTTTCTTGCCGCATTTCATTAATTGTTGGTTGTAACCCTTCACGAAGTATTTCAGTAAGTTCTTCTTTAATTACTGCACGTACTTTGTCTTCTACTAATTTTGAAATAACTTTAATGAGCTGTTTGTCCATAATTTTCTTTTTTTATATAAATATTTGTAACTATAATTTATGACCATGAAGTGTCAGATGGTTTAGGTCCGTATACTTGTTGTGTGTTTTGATCAATCCAATAATCGCCTAGCTGGCCTATATTATTTTGAGGCTGACCTGACTGAACTAATACTTGTGAAGGAGCTTCATTAATATTAGTTACAACATCAATTTGTTCATCAATTAATTGTTTAATCAATTGCAATCTAGCTTGAATATCTGGATCTGAAACATTTTTTATTTGATAAAATTCACTAGGATATTGATCTAATATATCTTGATCAGATAATCCAGAACTTGAAATTCCAGATACAGCTTCGTTGCATATATTTTCTAATGTATTATCTGATTTTGCTATAGCATTTCCAATATTGTTAAAATCTGATTGTGATAATTCAATAACTGCTTGTAATTTTGCTACACAAGCTTCAATATTTTCAATCAACTCAGCTGCAGAATTTAACAGTTGAGTGATTGGTCCATTTGATACTCCTACTACCGCGGGTATTGCCAATTGAATTGTTCCTATAACAGTTCCGATAGTTTTAATAGTATTTAATGAATTTATTATCGACGGAATGAAATTTAATAGGTCAGTTAAATTTTGAATTAACTGTTGAGCTTCCTGCAATTTATTTTTAATTTCGGATATCTGTGCATCGTCGCAGCTAACATTTGGTAATAAATTATCATTATCAGTAATTAATGAATCAGCCAATTCAGTTAATTTAGACTGTTGCTCCATAAGTAAAGGAACAAATTGTTCTAAAATTAAATTAGGAACTTTTGGTAATTGATTAAATGGAAATAATGTAGCCATGTTTAACTTTGCGGTTTATCGATTCGTATATTACTATTTTTCATTTCACTTATCAACGAATTTAATTCTAAAATTTTAGGAGTTCCATATGGAGTTGGAGATACTGGAGTGCTACCAGCTTGTAGACTATTAAATATTTCTACTACTTTACGAAATGCTTTAACAACAGTATCACTATATAGTAATCCTTCTTTTTCTGATTGTTGTCCTATAGTAACAATTGGAGAATTTATTTCTATTGCCGATTTGCCATCTAATGCAATAACATCTTGTTTAGATTGCAATATAACTCTATCAGCAACTCCAATAAACTGAGAAGAAAACGTATTAGATTTAGTTAAATCAATATTAAAATTTAAATTAGTAACTCGTTGAGTACTGGTAAGCCATAAACTAGAATAATCAGAATTTAAATCTTCAACTACATATTCTTTATCAGGTAAATTCGTTTTAGTATTTGATAATATAATTATAGGATCTCCGTCTGAACCTTGAGTCCATGTCGGTAATTTTGATACATTTTCATATGTAGTAGTGCTACTAAATCTCAAACTATTACCCCATCGACCTTGCCATAATGTATCACCTGGATAAATTTGTAATGGAGATATAGATACATCTGTATATGATTCTTCTACTTCATTTGATTGATCTGTTACTCCTAATACTATATTATTATTAATACCAGAAGATATTGCTATAGGCATAGGTATATAATACCATTGTGGTATAGTTGTAACACTATTTGAATCTTCGGATAACGCTTTGAAAACAATAACATGTTCTCCACAGGTAGGAATATGAACATTTCCATTGAGACTTGCTGGCTTTGCATATACCTTACTAGTACCGGTGTCAGAAGTATAAATTTCTACCAGTCTAGTATATAAATTATTTGGATTATCAGTATCATCTTCATCTACAGATCGTTTAAATGTATCTTCATATCCAGTTATACATTCTGCAAAATGAAATTGTATACTACTATAATTTGCCATCGTCTAATTTTTCTTTTACGGCATCAATACGTTGTTTTAATTCAGAATCTTCAGTATCAATTTTTTTAATTTCTTCTTCTAGTTCCTCTTCATATGTTTCTTCTGCTAACTCAAGAAGTTGTTTTTTGTCTTCATCTGATAACAAACCTTCGGCTCCGGTAATAGTTTGTTTAGTAGAAATATAGCGCTGAACAATTGCAGCTAATTTAATTAAATGATCGTCATTTTTAACAGCAACGTCCATATATTCTTTAATCAATGGAACAATAACCATGGCATCAGATGCTTTTTTGATAAGTGGCTGTAACTGACTAATCAATTGATTTAATTGTCGGTCTTTCTTTTTAGAATTATGATAGACATCAGACATTAAGTCCGAGAATGTAGTACCCTTGAATAACTTATCATCTTTATCCATAAACGTCCTTTATAATAAATATTAAAAAGGCAAATTCATGAATTCAGATTCTTTATATTCTTCGAATTTATTATAATATATTTGCATCAGTGTTTTCATTACTTTTGTAACATAATTTGTTTGATGCATATCTAAACCAGCTCGTTCTCGTATTAGAATATATAATGCTTTTTTATTATATTCTTCAATATTATGTCGTTCTTCAAAAAAATGTAGTACTGAATCTGCAACATGTATATCCGTTGAATTATTAAATATATAATTTATATTGTTATAACAATAATCAACAAATTCATCCCAGAATTCTTTTAAATTTTCTTGTATTTCAGTGTTAGATTGTTCTGCTAGTATATTTCGATTTTCATCTAAATCAAATTCATCGGTTTTGCTTTTAAGGGCTTTATATGCTTTACTATTTTCTGCGATAAGATAATTCCATGATGTTCTTGTAAAATATGAATACCCACGTCCTTTACCTGGTTTAATTTTACATAAACGCTCAGTTAGATATGTTACTAAATCTGTCTGTAAGTCGGCAAATGATTTATCGATATAATCTGGCTTCATTTGATTGATGCGAGTTTCACTCATTTTCATTAATGGAGCAAAAATAAATCTGCGATATATCTTTTCTCGGAGTATTGGTCTTTCTTCGCATTTATTATATGCCTGAATTGCTACTTCAGTTATAGCAGTCCAATATCTATTACTCTTCTTCTTGCGGCGTCCCATTAAATTCCTCTCGTAAATCTTCAATCACTTGAAGTAATAATTTAAACGTAGTACCAGATTCGTCGTCGGCTTCAAATGCTCCTATACGATCAATACGCTTCATTTCATTGTATGCATCATCAATTGATCGATACATATAATTAGTTAATTGTTCTATTTGACTATTATATTCTTCTGCATCTGCTAGTAATCCAGCTAAGACATATGCTCTATAAAAAAAATATCCTGCTGCACTTAGATTGAAAATACATATTATTATTAATATCCACAACATATTTACTCTTCTTTAAATGAACTAAAAATATCAGCAACGCCTTTTTGTAGATCCGGATTCGTTTCTGCAAGATTTTTTATTGCTGTATTTTTAGTGGCTTTTGATTTTTCTGTCGGCTTTGTAACAGTATTGTTTTGTTCATTTCTCCAACGCTCATATTCTATTTGTGCTGCCATATGATCTGCGTGGTGTAATATAATAGGCAGATTAGTTTTAAGTTTAGCTTGAGCAGATCTGGATATAAAATATGGTTTATTTGCATCATCATAAACTCCATCGTGAATTTTAATTGCTTGAAATTCATTCCATGAAATATTAATCTTATATTCTTGCAACAACCAAATTGATAAATCTGGTACCATAGCAAAAGGAATATCTCCATTATGCTTGTAAAGCCGTCCCATGTTTTTTCGATGCCAATCCGAAGTTTCTACTTGATACACTTCATTGCCATCTCCAGGAAATCCTACTTTACCTAAATCATGATGCATTGCCGCAAACATTAATTCTTCACGAGTATAACCAGATACATCAGCTCCTGCACTCTGCCAAGTATCATATAACATACCCGCACATGACATTACTCGAAGTACATGATCAATATAACCTCCTGCAAATGCATTATGATAATGAGCCATTGATGAAGCTGGCATCAACGCAATACGATCTTCGAAATCATCATACATTGCATGAATTTGCTTGGCTCGAGTCGGAAAGTTATTGTCAATTGCTTTACGGAAACTTTCCCAGTTTTCTTTAATTTTTTCTGCCTGTAACATAACTATTTTATTTTATAATAATGAATTATTTTCTAAGTTCCAAAATCTGGCCTTCGCATAATTTATGAACGCATTTAGAACAAGTAACACTAGTTGCATTAATATCAACTCGTTTACAGACATTAAAACAATATTTGCATTGCAATGATTTAAAACCTGTTTGTTTTTTTAATTTTGACTTTTTCATTTTTATTTATTTTGATTTTTTTCTTGCTGCAGTTCTCCATAAATTATGCAATCCTGGTTTTGGAGGAGCTGGCTGTTGAATTGTAGTTGGAGGAGTAGGTGTAGGCGTTGGATTATGAATTGAGTCTGTCCGTTGCGGATCATTTAAAAATTCTTGATATACTTTTTGAACATCATTTTGATCAGCAATATCTGTTTCTTCTTGAACTTCTTCATGAACCACTTCATTTTCAACTACGATAGGCTCTGGTTCTGGCTCTATACTAAAACTATTCGAGTTATCTTTTGTTAATAATTGATTAGCGGCAATTAATAACATAACAGCCAATGGATCGAACACAAATATAAAAAGCAATATGAATTTATTTACTATATTATCTGTGCTTTTACCGGATAGTTCTGCAACATATTTAATAGGTCCTAATTCAGCAGCTGCATCTGAATTTGTCTGTAAATCTAATATTTGCATATCACAATTTGTAACGGAGTCTGTTAATGCAACTTCTTTTGAATACAATTCATCTCGCCTTTCTGTGTTTTGTTCTAGTTGGCGTTCTAATGATCGTCTAGTAGAAGAACTTGTTGTTCTGATTACATTGCCATTTGCATCAGTATATGTTATAACATTATTTGCTAATCCTGCAGTTAAGTCTGATATACTTTTATTTAAAGATTCCTTTTCCAATTGTATGTTTTGAATTTGAGTTGACCATCTGTCTTTTTTCAATTGAATAACAGCGGTTTGTTGATCGACATTTTTCATGGCGTATGCCGTTTCTTGATATGCTGAAACTAAAAATCCATATATACCAAGTGATGTTATAAGCATTAAAACAATCAATGCTAACGTTAAATACGTTTTTGAAAACCAATGAGTTACTTTCCATTTGCGATGCAAATAAGAGGCTGTGACTAGCTTTGACCCCTCTAATATTGAAGCCATCACTATCACAGCCGTTGCCTGAGCAGAAAATAGTTTACTTAATCCAAATACACTGTAATATGCAGCGGTAACCGCTAGAGCAAGACTTGCCGATAAAACAATGTATGGAAAGTAACGATTCATGTTTATGACTTGAATGCCAACAACAATTCTCTAATTCCTACACCAAATGCAATACCTGCATATAATGGTGCTGAATTGATTAAAAGTGCTACACCCACTGCGCCTGCTAATGCAGATCGAAACCATAGTGAATTAATTACTTGTTTCATTGTTTTCCTTTCTTATTCTCTATCAACAAAATATTTAGCTTCTTCTAATTTTTTTAGAGCTTTAGCTAAATTTGTTAATGTAGACGGTTTATCAATTTTGCCTTCTTGAAGCATTCTTCCAACATTTTTTACAATGTTATGAGCTTCTTCTAAGCTGTCTGTAACTCGGTTTTTATACCTATAATTTGCCATTTTAACCTTTTATTAATTATTTAATATAAATATGTTACAATATAATTTGCGACTCTTTATTTGCGCCAACTTGCTGTAATGCTAATTCTTTTGCCTTAGCTTCTACAACGCAATCTAAAGCATCAACATCATATGTGTCTGGGAGCTCATTGATATAGTCAGCGTGAGCTTGTTCTTTGATCTTGCTGAATGCTTTGTATTCTTTGTGGAAGGTAGGCCATTGCTCGATATTGTCCATGCTAATACCGTGTCGATCAAACATTGCCTCAATAAGAAGTTGCTGCTCGCGTCTGCGTGATTCGGAATAATGAGTGCATTGAGTAACGCCATGCTTGTCCCAAGTTTCACGTGCCATGAAGAATGCCTCGCGCTCGGATAAGTCGCCGGTATTGAATGTATGATGCCAATAGTCAAACGTAATAGGAATACCAGTAACGGAGTGTACCATTTCGTATAACTCTCGAACCGAATATAATGAAGCCTTGTCGTCATTCTCAATAACAAGTCTAGCACGGCAACTGTCAGACAATAAATAATAGTTGTCTAACCATCGCTGAATAGTGTCGGGCTTATCGCCGTAAGCAGAACCAATATGAATATTGATCTTGTTTTCGAAAGAAGGCTCAAAGCCCATAAGGTCAAACATTTCGCTGTGTCGCTCAAGACCTATAATAGAATTGTCAACAACTTCTTGACGCGGCGAACCTAGTATATGAAATGGACCAGGATGTGTAGTTACACGATGACCATGGGCACGAGCAAAGTCACCTGCGGCACGAAGATGCTGAGTAATTTCTTCGATGTCAGGAAGATCTTTGAGTTCATAATGATTCCAACGAGGAAATATTTCTGAGCCAATACGGAATAAACGAATGCCATGGGCTTCGTTCCATTTGAGTATAGTCAATAAATCTTTTGCGTTAGCAAGTGATATCTCGGAAGCTAACGGCATACCGCCGGCACGGAACTTGCGATCGATCATGGTGCGACCGGTACGGATACCTTGCTTACCAAGTTGCATGTTATTACATGCATAGCCAAATCTAATCATAATTATTTTTCTTTAATATAAGAAATATTTTGCAGAAATCCTAGTAACCATTTAAATTTATATAGTATATATTTATATAAAAGTGAATAATAGGAATAATAAAATGAAGAATCTGCTAGCAGAAAACATGTTGAGATTTGGTGTTAAGAATCTCAATGATAAATCCAAAAAAAGAATTGAATTGATATTAGAGCAAAGTTCTCTAATACCAAATTATAATGCAAGTAATCCAAGTCCGGATATGCTACCAGCTCCGACAATCGGGAAAATGGCCGGGAAAATTAGTCGCAGCATGAGTAAAAAAGCTGAGGAAGTTAATAAAAATTTACAATCACAACTTCAAGAATTAACATCTCACCCTGCTTACACAGTATTAATTACTGCATTAGGTAACTCCGTTACGGCCACAGCACAAACATGGTGTTGGAAATTAACTCATGATGTTAGATTAGGATTTTTAAATCAAACACAAGAGTGGTTGAATACTAAAGAAGGTCGACGGGCACTTAAAAAACAAAATAAACTTCCTATTATAGCAGATATAACTCGCAGCGGAAAAGGGAAAAAAGAAATACCAGCTGAACCACAACCTGATATACCGGGTTTTGAAATTCCATTAGATATAGCCGGTAAAACCGTATATAAAGATAATTCAATTGAAATTGATTCATCATTGCAACAAGCAATTGATCAATGGGTATCAAATTTACAACAACAAATGGAATCAGCAAAACAAGCAAATCCAAATGCAACAATTACATGCGTTTCTGCAGAAATTGCTTCTAGTTGTTCTAGATTAAGAAATACCAAACAGGCTGAGGGAATGACTTGGAATCAATTATCTAAAGCACGAGCGGAAAATGTATATAAAATAATTACATCGAGATTGCAAGAAATTGGAGTAGTTATAAGTCCGCAAATTACTAAAACGCTTAAAGGCGGTTATAACGGCGACGGGTCCAGCGGACCAGATCCAGCTAATAAATTCACATTCGATACTGGTACAAAAACTACTGCAATGCGATATTCAAAAACTGGAGGAGAATTAGAAGGGCTATCTGGTCCTGATGCTAACCGTTATGGCGCGGACCGATATGGTAAATTATTATCGACTCAAGCAGAATCACATCAATATAAATTTTGTACAGCATTAATTAAATTTATAGTTGCAGCACCGGGTCAAGAAGAGCCAATTAAGCCGGAAATTATACGATTGCGAGGCTACGAATTAAATTTGCGTAGTAAATTTGATACAAGTGGCGCTGGTACAAGAAGATTCCCAGTAATTAAATTTAAAACACCGGTAAATGTAGTTAAAAACCGCCTCGATGCATGTTTCGTATTTTAAATTTATTTAATTGCAAAAACAATTATCGTATAAAATTTATTTGTATCGGTTTTTGACTGAACTAGTGAAATACCACATCTAGTATATTCTGGCTGTTTCATAATAAATGCGTGTGCCGTACAATATTGTAAATTATACATTGGCGCTGAAGATATACTTCGTTTTGTCAAAAATAAAGCATTTATATGATTCATTGTAGCTACTTCGGCTCTAATATAATATTCATCGAATTGCGCACCTCGCTGATATAATGTATTTAATGTATCATTATTTCTATGAGTAACTATATTATTTTTTGCGCAATATGTTGCTTGCAAATTTGCAACATTATTTAAATTGATATCTAATTCTACCGGTTTAACACCTTGTTTGACTCTATACTGATTAAGCAGAATAAAAACTGAATCAATGTGATTTTTTTCCTTAAAGTTATCTCTTAGGCTGTCGGTAAAGTTTTTATAAACCAAGAATTCATCGAATGAATTAAATCGTACTGGTTCGGGTTTCTGTCCTACCACAAAACCACTCAGTGTCAATGCTACTGCTAAAACTATGCTTTTCATATGCTAAAATTTAATTGGTTTCTTATATCTTAAATATAATAAAAATCCAGTAAAATTCCAAGCAATTACAATCTTTATTTTGACTTATAAGTCCCAGATTGATTTATTTTGTTTTTTTATTTTTCTTATGCTCCACCAGAACAGTATTTTTTGTATTAGTTTTCGCAT
>Ga0181590_10003244_pt1 | contig 13612 bp, 15 predicted proteins | sample 071ome_34_FD_132446 | JGI IMG/M metagenome (GOLD analysis project Ga0181590, IMG submission 132446) | Coastal salt marsh microbial communities from the Groves Creek Marsh, Skidaway Island, Georgia - 071411BT metaG (megahit assembly) | ecosystem: Environmental > Aquatic > Marine > Intertidal... | reverse complement strand
TCTAAGAAAAAATAATTACTTCTGTATGAAGTATTACCTCATTATAGGATATTATCTACTAGAGAAGAACGAAAACTTTCCAACAATAAGGGTCAGCATAGGCAATAAATTTGTGGATGAATTCCCGTGTGACAACGAAACACTAGTGGATATCGATCTAACCGAGAAGGTTATCTTGAGTGAAACGTGGGACGCCAGTCCCTACAAGTCAGGAACAGAAAGAACAGTTCGCAAAAATTTTAAAACCCCAAAAGGTAACAAGATATTTGAATTAGATTCTAGTGACTGGGTCGATGGTGACCAGTTGCGTATAGAAATCCTCGGCAACAATTCCAACTACAACAATGGTTTCATGACTAAAAGAAGTTTAGTTTCACTTAGACCGATATTGCTTCTGCCGGAAACTCTAATGAACAATGAAGGTTTACTTAAAAGGATTGCTAAGAAAAGCAATTTGATCACTTATAAACTTGAACAAACTTATGAGGAGTCCGGTGAGTGCAACACATCAATATTAGAAGATAAATGGCAATGGCCGTGCGTGGCGAACTATAAAGGTGCATTAGGTCCAGATCATTTAAGTGGTGGACAAAGTAGTATCGTATTTCAATTGGCAAAAAAATTCAACACTTTCATGCTGGTTGATCCAAAATGTGAAACCAAACTGATAGGATTTCCCATAATACCCGAATTTTTCTTTGCATGGATACAGAACTTCAAGAAGGTAAAGTACGTGGTCACTAGGAAATTAGAGAAGATCAACCACACAGATATGACGCAATCTTTAAAAAAAAGCACATATATTGACGAATAAATAACATTATGAAGATCAACGAAGTCATAGTCAGAGAACAGGCCACAGCAGGAGCGACAGCGGCGGGCAACATAGCCACAGTTGTATCGCCACACATAGCCATAGGCAAGGACAGGTTCAAGAAATCATTCACGGGATCACCGGGAGTGTCAGGAACCAAAGCACCAAAATTACCAAAAATAGTGCAACCAAAGAATCCCAACGGAACTGCCAAGGGCGCACACCAACTGAAGGGCATGAGCCTGTTCGGTGGACCCGGCATCAAGAGATAATGGACACACTAATATTGAAAGAGGAATGGGCAGTCAAGTGTAACAACTGCGGTTGCGACTCACACTGCGGCAAGGAGTGTAAAAGGAAAGAAAAACACTACCCAATTGACGGCTATTATGAGTACGATATAGAGGTTTGTAGGCAGTGCAGGTGTGAGGCCTGCGAAGCATAAATACGGATATTATGAGAGCACACGAATTCACAGTACAGGAAGGCGCAGATTTTTACGGCTACTACAAGGACGAAAAGAAGGGCGTGTATACCTACCCAGACGGAATGGATTTCAAGATAGGACACGTGAGCAACGTCACAGCAAGATCGATATTGAGCAGTATTGGTTTGGACGCAGACTTTGAAAACACAAGTCCATATCCAATAGACGAATTCCTACAGGCAACCGACAAGTACCTGAGGATGAACGTCAGCGACAAAGACAGTATGCAGTATGACAACGTGGAAGCGGTACACCAGGAAGCATCAAGATTCAAAAAACAACATCCAGAAATCACACACGTGGGATTCAACTAAGATGAAGATCACTGAGTTACACAACCAACCAGTGCAGGCAGACACATACGAGGCTTCAATGGCCTTGAACCAATTGCTGAAGATCGGCAAACACGCAATCAAGATACACAACATGATAGACGATGCCGCGGAGATGGAGGCATGGGTCGCAAAGAAGATTGACCTAGCGGGAGACTATGTTAAAAAAGTACACGGCTACATGCAGGGCGAGAAGGCCGGATTATACGATGACGGCGGATTGACGGAAGACGCAGGCGAGGGACACATGAGCAAAAGCACACTGTACCACACTGCCAAGTATGCGATAGAGTTGATGGACATGATCAACAAGGGTGATGACCTAGAGGGTTGGGTGCAGAGCAAACTGAACAAGGCCGCTGACTACCTACAGGGCGTACACAACTACGAAGAATATCAAAAATTAAATCCTTACAGAGAAGAATTAGACAGTGAACTTTTACAGAGACACGCAGGTATCATACAGAAAAACATTGACGAGATATTGGCCAGAGAAACATCATTAGATGATGTTGACACAAAACCAGGCATGATGAGGATACTGGCGAAGAGAGTAAACGAGGTCGAGAAAGAGATAGCCAAAGAACAGAGAAAAAACACAGACGAGGAAGCACCTCCAGGCAGAGAAAAGCAGGTAAAGGCTTTAAAGAAAAAATTCAAAGATAAATCAGCACCCTACGCCATAGCGTGGGCACAGCACAACAAACACGGCAAGCCAAAGAAGGAAGACGTAGACTACAGAAGCGACGACATATTGATCAAAGCAGGTTTCGATCCAGCAATGGTAAAAAAATACATAGCGGTTTTAAATGATCATGGCGACACATCAGACATTGACCAAATGAATATGGACAAGATCGGATTAGCAGATGCTATGAGCATGGCACTTGCCTCACACGGTATTAAAAACGAATCAGTAGAATTAGAAGAAGGTATAAAAGATTGGGCCAAAAACCTAGCAATGGCTGGTGTGGTAGTGGCAGGATTGGCAGGAGTTGGATCAATACAGGACGCTATTGACAGAAATGTTCCGGCTGTTCAGGCAATGGAAACTGCTTTAGAAATGGCACAAGATGCAGGTAACGATGAACTGGCGAAAATGATTAAAGGTGACCTGTCAGCGGTAAAAGTTAGGCTGAGTTCGGGCAAGGACCTAAACTTCGTCAAGGGTATGCAAGAGAAATACAGCAAATTCATACAAACGGAAGGCCTGGCGTACGAGTCAAAACTAGCAGTAAGGCTTGAACAACGCATTAAATAATCACTGAACAGTAATAAATAATCTATATGGGCACTAAAAAATCAGCAGACACAACTTTCAGGGACCTTGTAGCACGTTTAAATGCTATGAGCAACAAGACTCCAGAGCAGGAAAGAGCGGAGTTAATGGAGGCCGCTAACAAAGAGCCTAAAGTCTTAGACGACAAGGACATAACACTAGCGGACATAGCCAGATTAGCAGGTATCAAAGAATACGTTGAACCAACAAAAGTCTCACCAAAGGCAGAGAAACTAGTCGAATCGATCACAGAAACACCAAAGACCGAATCAGTGATCACAAAAGCCATCAAGGAATCAGACGCTGATGACTCTATAGCGACTTCGATCAAAAAAGAAGTAAATGAAGAAGTCAACAGACTAGACAAGATAGCAGAATTAGAAGCACAGTTGGCAGAACTGAAATCAGAACAAAAAGAAGAACAGACATATGACTCAAAATCATTCAGAGAAGTTATCACAAAGGATATCGCAGAGTATATCAAGAACGCGGAAGACACTGCTCTCGTGGAACTTTACAACACGATATCAGACAATGAGGCAGTTTACAGCGAAGAATCATCAAGTATTCTCATCAAGACTCCAGAAACTACCGAGATCATAGCAGACGCTGAAAAGGCCGAGGCACCTGAAGAGGAAGTGATCGCAGACGCAGAGAGAAACACTTCAGAACCTCACAAACCAGAGGCAAAAGCAGACGACAAGGAAGCGGAAGACAAGTCAGACGAGATGGACACAGACGGTGAAGTGCCAATGCTTGACAAGGAATTCGACGATGATGACGAGATGGGCGAGGACGTTGAATTAGAAGTGCCCGCAGAAGACAAGTTCACAAACGATTTAGATCCAGCAGAGAAAAAATAGTAGCAGATAATTACAAGTGTGCAAAAACTTGTAAGTTTCATCTGGCGACTTTTTTCCAAACGCCCACCTTTCGTGTGGCGTGTGGTGATAATGTTCCTGATAGGTGGAATACTGCCCGTGCTAGTACACTATAAACTGTCATTGGTCTGGGGTCCAAAGGCCGCTGTCGGCATGTTCTTGTTGTTTTTCTGGCCCATCGCGGCACTGATGATGTACCTCAGGAACGAGGGTTGGCTGGACGACGAAGACGAATAATTTTTTAAATATAAGTGTATGCAATTACACTTGACTGACAACAAATTCAATCCAAATCCATACTGGACAGAAAGGATCAAGAGCATATTTGCCTGCCCGACCGATACAGCCGTGGAACTTTTTGACCAGAACGGATACGACCTCACGAAACTGGAACAACTTTATGCAGTGGCAAACGGATACGATCTGACCACACACAGGAACACAGACCACATCACCCTTAGACAGACCTGGTTCGAAGACATAGAGCCTTCCAACGGCGCACACATAAACCACGCAGTGATGTTCGAGCGCAAAGGATACAAGGGAGATGCACTCAACCAGTTGAAAACATGGGCAGGGGCCAGCACACACCTTAATAAACTGATCGCAATGAAGCCAAAATGGGGATTGGACTTCTCCATAGACTACTGTGACCGTGATGGCAACGTGTTCGAACTCTTACACTGGGAGTACGATGGATTCGAATACCAAGAGATAGCGGACAAGAAAGAGATAATGGACGATTTCCTGCTCAAACAGGACTGGCAGGATCGTGCCAAGACGATGTTGGAGCGTAAAAGCGAATGGCATCACCTGGGATTTTTTGAACAGAGCGAATGGAAGACACGGTTCTTTGGCATAGAAAAAGAGCGTTTCAAAGTGGTGCTGTGGAAATAAATACGTAAAATGAGCTCAATACCTTACAACTACGGCAAATACGTGGATGACACAGTTAAACTGCGTGATCAAGGACACGTGGACGCAGGCAAACAGGTGCAATCACCCGCCAGTGCCGGCAGTAGAGGCTTAAATAAAATTGTACAATTTACAAAGGATCCAACACAGATGAAGATGGGAGAATCGATCACAATGGAAGACATCAAGACACTAATCAGCAGGATCGACAGGATCCAATCAGGCGCGGAAGAAGTAGAACAATACGAACCATTCCCGGAAGCGGACGAGATGACGTTCGAGGACGACGACGAGTTCTACGAAGCGTTCGGTGAACTGGGTTTCCCAGAAGACGAGAACGAATTATTCGACGCGGAGTACAGGGGCAGGAAAGTGCCACTGAACAAACCAATGCGTGGTGATGTTAAGAAATTCAAAGTTTACGTGAAAGATCCAAAATCAGGCAACGTGAAGAAGGTGAACTTCGGACACGGCGGAAGTTCAGCGAGAAAAGCCGGACAAAAGACAATGAAGATCCGTAAGTCAAATCCAAAAGCGAGAAAGAGTTTCAGGGCTAGACACAACTGTGCCAACCCAGGACCAAAGACCAAAGCAAGATACTGGTCTTGCAGAAAGTGGTAGTATGCAAATCCGTGAAGTAGTTGGCATTACTGAAGAGGAATTTGAAAAATTGGCAGAAAAACAAGACGCCTGCTACCACAAAGTCAAATCAAGATACAAAGTATGGCCATCGGCCTATGCCTCTGGTGCTCTAGTGCAGTGTCGTAAAAAAGGTGCGGCCAACTGGGGTAACAAGAGCAAATGAGGATCACAGACGTAATCACAGAGAAGTGCTGGAAGGGGTACGAGAAGAAGGGCATGAAGACCATGTTCGGTAAGCGTGTGCCCAACTGCGTCAAGAAGGAAGACGTGGACTTCTGCGTGAATTGTGGAGAACTGGTTTTTGCAGAAACCTTGAATGAGGATCTGAGAAAATGGTTCAAACAGAAATGGGTGCGTTTTGGTCCAAAGGGCAAGATCAGGGGAGCCTGTGCCAGGGGATCAGAAAAAGAAGGCAAGCCAAAATGCCTACCACAGGCCAAAGCACACGCACTTGGTAAGAAGGGCAGAGCCAGTGCCGCACAGAGAAAAAGAAGACAAGATCCAAATCCCAACAGGCGTGGCAAGGCCAAGAACGTGGCAACCAAAAAGAAATAATTATCAGTAAAAATACAGCCATATAAGTATTTCTAAATTATATGTACTTCTGTATTTCAAAAACCAAACAGACTAATTTTGATATAAATCGTCCTTTGAAGCGTAAATTTGTCTTGGCCACTGACCTTTACTGGAACGTGCTGTCAAGGGAAGAGGGTAAAGTTTTCTACAAAGGGTATGCAGAAACAGACCTACATGATTTCTTGTCAACTGTGGATCCTGTCAAAGACGATATGCCAAATGGATCTTTCACGGCGATATTCGACTTCGGAGACAAAATATATGTTGTTTCAGATAGACACAGGAATATTCCTTTTTTTTATGATACAGAAACAAGCACACTATCTTCGTTGGACCATGGTCTACCAAAAATTGCAAAGGGAGATTCTTTTGTCGAAATAGACACAGGCTCCTGTACAATCATTGAAAAAAGCAAAGAAAATAAGTTCTTGCTGAGACCATACAGAAGCGTGAATGACACCGCTGAAAAAATTTTAGAAATTATAACACAAGGCATCGACCATCTAAAGAAAATTGCAGGAGCCTCTCCTATCAAAATTGTTGCAACTGGCGGGTATGACAGCACAATGTTGATAGGTATGCTGAGGTACAATCAAATCAAGTTTGACACAGTAGATTATGAATACAAGAAATGGACCTATTTCAACAAGGCCAACAAATCATCTTTGGAATTACTTTACCCAACAAACTATAAAAAAATGCACACATGGGGTGATCAAAAGACGATTGTCGCTACCGGTCATCACGCCGATCAATATTTTGTGAGGGAGTACAGTATGCTTAGATTGTTGTGCGATGCAAACAATAAAGATCTAGATAAAATAATAGAGCAAAATAAAAATGCATACAGTTATGAATTCCTCATTGACGGCAAAGGAAGTGTAAGCAAACACAATACAGATCTATACAGAGAACTGTACGACATCTGCCTAGGAAAATACCATGTCAATCATCTAGATAACACACTCTACTGGATGCCATTCAAAAACAGAGAAATCACGGATAACATTCTGAGTATGCCCATAGAAGAAATCATCAGGAATGGAATTGAATGTACAATCCAGGACAATATTATAAACTTGATAGACCCCGCATTAAATAAGTTGGTTACTGGTAAGAAAAATTTTATAGACATGGACGGATGGAACAAGATAACAAAAATACAGAGCAAGTAGAATGAAAGACATCGAAATACACTACGTGGCCAGTTGCGCCGGAAACTTTATATCAAACATACTCTCTACCAGTGCAAGTTGTATGGGAGATGAGTTCATTCAGACCCTAGACAAAACCTACACAAAAGCAACTAAATCTACCTGGAAGGAAAATTACGACCGTGAAAAAAAATGGTCAAAATTTGACATGGAGGAAAGGATCCAGACGATATGTGGAACGATGCCTTTCCAACACTACAAAGACATAGCAGAAAAGAAGAATATAATACTAATCACGGTGGAGTCAGCGCAATCCGATAGACTTTTATGGTGGAGAGCATCGTATATAGAAAATAGTTTTACGCTGAGTCCTAAACTAAGATTGCAATATCATCATGAACTTGGTAATTACTTGCTGGCGAACAACATCAGGCACTACAGATTTGAATTTGAAAATATATTCAAAAAATCTTCATTGGTAAAAGTAATCAATGATATCACTGATTTTTGCTCACTCGAACCTGTGAAAGAAAGCACTATTGAGTACTTGCAAAAGAAATGGTTTCAGACCAACATAGAATTTGCCAAAACACACATGAAAAAATCATTGACTCAAGAGCACAATCCTAATACAATAAAAGAATAAGGAGAAACAAATGGCAGTAAGAAACTTTAATGACGCTGAAAAGCAGAAACTAATACAGATCATATCACAGGGCTCACAGGTGCTTGGTGAGGTCGAGGACTTGAAAGGTGGATTGAAAGACACCGTAAAAGCGATAGCGGAAGAACTTGAGCTCAAACCAGCCTTGATCAACAAGGCGATATCTGTGGCACACAAAGGCAACTACCAGAACATCGCTGACGAGATGGACACGCTGGAAAGCATACTAAACACAGCCGGCAAACTTTAATGTTAAACAAAGTCAGATCATTCTGGCTTCGTAGTTTTGAGAGTGACAGGACGGCTTTCTATTTCGAACTGATCAGTTTCATATTCACGGTTGGAGCCAGCCTCACACTTGCGATAACGGCCGCAGACCCAGACATGACCATAATCTATCCTGGATTCTTCATAGGAGCAGTCACACAATGCTACGCTTCATACAGGAGGAACGCCGCATTCGTTATGATGATCACTGGCTACTTCTCAATCATAAATGTCTACGGGTACGGCGTAGCAAGTTATTGGTGGTAGATGAGTTACATAGACGCATTATATAAGAAGGACGAGGACAGGATATACGTTGTAGAACGTGACGCCAAGAAAGGTCGTATATTCACTGAGTATGATGCTAGGTATGTGTTCTACTATCCAGACGCCAGGGGCAAACACAGGTCAATGACCGGTGAGCCTTTGCAGAGAGTGGTGTGCCAGACAAGCAAAGAATTCATAAAAGAACAACGCATTAGATCAAACAAACAGTTGTACGAGCACGACATCAACCCGGTGTTCCGTTGTCTGGAAGAAAATTACTTGGGCAAGGAAACTCCAAAACTGAATGTTATGTTTTTCGATATTGAGGTGGACTTCGATCCAGATCGTGGTTACTCAACAACAGATGATCCGTTCATGCCCATTACTGCCATAAGTTGTTACATGAGCTGGACGGATCAACTGGTCACATTTGCAGTGCCACCAAAAACAATCAGCATGAAGGATGCCGAGGAACTTACAAAAAGATTTGACAACACCATGTTGTTCGAGAAAGAGAAGGACATGCTAGACGCTTTCCTACAACTGGTCGAGGACGCAGACATACTGTCAGGTTGGAACAGTGAGGGTTACGATATCCCATACACAGTTGGAAGAATACAGAAAGTATTGAGCTCAGACGATACAAGGCGTCTGTGCTTTTGGGGTGAGAAACCCAAGAAGAGAGTGTTCGAGAAATATGGCAGAGAACAGTTGAGTTACGATTTGATAGGCAGGGTACACTTGGACTTGCTTGAACTATACAGGAAATACACATACGAGGAGAGACACAGTTTCAGGCTGGATGCCATAGGTGAACACGAACTGGGTGAAAAGAAGACTGTGTACGAGGGATCACTTGATAACCTTTACAAGAACGACTTTGGTTTGTTCATAGAGTACAACAGACAGGATACGGCATTACTTGCCAAACTAGAAAAGAAATTGAAGTTCATAGAACTGGCCAACGAGATAGCACACCAGAACACTGTGTTGCTACAGACCACGATGGGTGCTGTGGCAGTGACCGAACAAGCAATTGTCAATGAAGCACACAGGAGAGGAATGCAGGTAGCCGGCAGGAAGTACAAAAAGGAAGGTGAGGAGAACCAACCGGCGGCTGGTGCATACGTGGCCACTCCAAAGAAAGGCATACAGGACTGGATAGGATCCATTGACATCAACTCGCTGTATCCGAGTGTTATTAGGGCACTGAACATGGGTCCAGAAACGATTGTTGGTCAGATAAGACCGATAATCACGTCAGCAGAGGTAAACAGAGCCAAACACGCCAAGAAATCATTCGCACAGGCTTGGGACGGACAGTTCGGCAGTTGGGAATATCAGGCTGTAATGAAACAAGATCGTGCAACCGAGATAGTGGTTGACTGGGAAGACGGAACAAGTGTGCGTATGAGTGCGGCTCAACTATACGATGTCGTGTTCGACAGCAATAACAAGTATATGTTGAGTGCAAATGGAACTATATTCACATATGAATACGAGGCAATCATCCCAGGCCTGTTGAAGCGTTGGTATGCTGAGAGACAGGAGATGCAGAAGAAGATGCGGGAGTGTGGTGACAACGAGATAGAACGCGAGTACTGGGACAAGAGGCAATTGGTTAAAAAAATTAATTTGAACAGTCTGTATGGTGCGATATTGAACCCAGGCTGTAGGTTCTTTGACATAAGGATTGGACAGTCGGTGACACTGACTGGTAGATGTATCACTAAACACATGGCCGCAAAAGTAAACGAGATCGTGGCAGGCAGTTATGACCACAAGGGAGAGAGCGTGGTGTACGGAGACACCGACTCTGTGTACTTCTCAGCATACAAAACACTGCAAAAAGAAATAAATGCAAATCAAATACCATGGAGCAAAGATTCCGTGGTGTCACTGTATGACAAGATCGCAGATGAGGTCAATGGATCATTCAAATCATTCATGACTAAAGCGTTCCACTGTCCGAGCTCTAGGGGAGAAGTGATAGCGGCGGGCAGGGAACTGGTCGCCAGTAAGGGACTGTTCATAACCAAGAAGAGGTACGCGGTGCTGTACTACGACAAGGAAGGCAACCGTGTGGACACGGAAGGCAAGGCGGGCAAGGTCAAGGCCATGGGTCTGGACCTTAAGCGATCAGACACTCCGGTGTTCGTGCAGGACTTCCTAAGTGACCTACTGTACATGGTGTTAACAGGGATATCCGAAAAAGAGGTACTAGAGAAGATAAGCGAGTTCAGGGCTGAGTTCAAGTCCAGACCGGGTTGGGAGAAAGGTTCACCCAAGAGGGCCAACAACATGACCAAATACACCGAAGAAGAGGCCAAGAAGGGTAAGACCAATATGCCAGGACACGTTAGGGCCAGCATGAATTGGAATAGATGTCGTGAAATGTACAGTGACAAGTACTCGATGCCTATAACAGATGGAGCGAAAGTTATCGTGTGTAAGTTAAAGAGCAATCCTTTGGGTTACACCAGCATAGCGTATCCCGTTGACGAACTACGTATACCGGAATGGTTCAAGGAGTTACCATTTGACAGTGAAGCGATGGAGAGCACAATACTGGACCAGAAGATAGACAACCTCATAGGGGTACTGAACTGGGACGTGCAGTCAACAGAGACTTCAAACACATTCAACAAACTATTCGAATTTTAATGTTAAGCATAGAAGAAATAAAACTACTGAAGGAGAAACTAAAAAAGCTCAAAGGCACAGACTGGGAGAAATTCCTGAGCGATCAAATAAAAATTTTAGAGGATCTAGAAATTGCTGTGGACGCCAACAATAGCCAAGTAATTAACAGATTAGACAAAACACCGGAATGGTTTGCCAAAGATCTTGAACAGAAACGTATCTCACCAATTATAGATGGCGGACTTTACCGCACTATACAGACCAAGATATTTCAATTCAGCAAATCAAACTTGTACAACAGTCTAGAGATAGGTCCTGGCAACGGAATGTTCTCAAAGGAGTTTAGGGCCTGGCGTAGGAATTTCTTTTTAGACATAACTCCTGCTGTTGAGAGGACAGTCAGAAGAAGATTCAAACCAGCGGCACAGAAAAATTTGACATTTTACACCACTGACAAGACCTCCTGCGAATCTGTACCAACCGCAAGTTGTAACTTTGTGTTCAGTTGGGACACTTTCGTTTTCTTCACACAGCAACACATCGAGCAATACCTCACAGACATAAACAGGATACTGATTCCCGGTGGCCATGTTTTCATACAGTATGCTGATTGCCATTATGATGTTGACCTTAGTTTGGCAAAAAGGGGTTATTGGAACTACAACACAAAGACCGCGATGAAGGACATCATCGAACGCACTGGTTACAAATTGATAGAGACGAATATGTTCAGACAAGGACAGAGTTACGCCATATTCCAGAAGCCTGGTAAACAAAATCCTGTGGTGTACAGAATTTCTGAAATAACACTAGACTAAGACCTAAATATCATATACAATAAAAGCATTATGATAGACATCTTAAAAGACATCGTTAAACACACGCATGGATTGGGATTCTTGGATCTTGTCAAGATAACTGGCACCGAGTCGGAAACTAACATCGACTCAATGGCAGAGGACAGGTCTGTGATCCTGCAGGGGTCTTTCCACAAACCACAACCGGAGATGACGGGTACGTTCGGAATGCCTCAGATGGGCAAACTAGACATACACCTGAAGTGTCCGGAGTACAAGGAGAAGGCGAACATAACAGTGTTGTCCGGTGAAAGAAACGGCACAACGGTTCCGACAGGCATCCATTTCGAGAATGAAAAGGGTGACTTCAAGAACGACTACAGGTTCATGAACGCTGAGATCATTAACGAGAAACTTAAGACCGTGAAGTTCAAGGGTGTTAAGTGGGACGTAGAGATCGAGCCTACGGTGGCTAGTGTGCAGAGATTCAACTTCCAGGCCACAGCAAACACAGAACACAATTCATTCGTCGTGAGGACGGAGGATGGAAATCTGATATTCACCTTTGGTGACCAAGCGTCACACGGTGGTGAGTTCGTTTTCGCAACCGACGTTAAGGGCACACTTAACAAGGGTTGGAGTTGGCCGGTTGGACAGGTGTTACAGATCCTTAAACTGTCAGACTCAGCGAAGGTCACATTACACTTCTCAAATGAGGGTGCGATGCAGGTCTCAGTTGACTCTGGTTTGGGCAAGTATCAATACATTATACCAGCACAGGCGCAATAATGACGACGGATAATAGTAAGCAAGAACACTTAGGGGAGTTGAGTAGAGACTTCGCGGTGTTCTTGCCTGCTATATCTAACTTCTACAACACGTTTATCAGCAAACAGAGAGTATCAGAGGGCAAACACATCTCGGAAGAACGAATCCCGAAAGGTTTTGAGAACGGTGTGGAGGGATTGAACTTCATCAATCCAAAAGAAGGAATGTTCACATATCCCACAGCACTGTACTCGGCGGGACACGCCTGCCTAGACATGGACAAAGTTAATGACAGGGATCACATGTTCGTTAACAGAGACAGGAAGTTCTCTACCATAGTTGGCGACTCGGGTGGATACCAGATAGGTAAAGGTGTTATCAAGTTCGACTGGAAAGATTTCGAGGGTAACAAGGCAAACAAAGTCAGATCAGATATATTGAATTGGCTTGAACTGACAAGTGATTGGGCAATGACACTTGACGTGCCGACATGGGCGGCGGATGATCTGAACTCACCAAAGACCGGACTGACTAGTTTCCAAGACACACTGGATGGCACCATATACAACAACAAGTTCTTCCAGAAGAACAGATTGGGACAGACCAAACTATTGAACGTGCTACAAGGCGATGACTGGAACACAGCACAGATATGGTATGACGCTGTCAAAGACTTCGAATTCGAGGGTTGGGCAATGGGTGGTATCAATATGTGTGATATGGAAGTTATGCTGAAACGCCTGATAATAATGAGAGACGAGAAGAAACTAGACGGCAAGGACTGGATGCACGTACTAGGTACGTCACAGATGGACTGGGCGTGTTACCTAACACAGGTGCAGAGACAGGTCAGGAAACATATCAACCCTAACTTCACTATAAGTTTTGACAGTGCATCGGCATTCTTATCAACTGCTAATGGACTTGTATATACACACAATTCATTCACTCCAGACAGATGGTCGTTCGTGATGGACAAGGCACCGGATGACAAGAGATTGAAAGGATCAAAAATACAGTTTCCGTTTGATAGCGGAATAGGTCGTAGGTTAAACATGGGCGATGTTTGTTACTACGGTGAGAATGATCTCAACAAGAATGGCAAGGTCGGTGCAACCAGTTGGGA
>Ga0181590_10003239_pt1 | contig 13615 bp, 6 predicted proteins | sample 071ome_34_FD_132446 | JGI IMG/M metagenome (GOLD analysis project Ga0181590, IMG submission 132446) | Coastal salt marsh microbial communities from the Groves Creek Marsh, Skidaway Island, Georgia - 071411BT metaG (megahit assembly) | ecosystem: Environmental > Aquatic > Marine > Intertidal zone... | reverse complement strand
GTTTGTAGTGTCGAGAGTAATTGGATCATTTGTTGTAAGTACAAAACCGTTGTCGCCGTTTGTAGTACCTTCTTCAACAAAGCAGAACATACCTGAAGTAACTTCCGCAGAGGTATTTGCATCTGCAGAACGAACAGGAGAAGAGCCTGCTATATAAATACCGTTTTCACTAGCGTCTGATTGATCTTTTACAAGTACGCGGTCTCCGTCTGCGAGAGTAACTCCATCAATTGTGTCACCTACATTTAAAGCAGTAGAAATTGTAATTGCAGCAGTTGTAGCGACTCGTACAGACTCTTTGATATCAAGTGCTTGTTTTACAGCATCAACATACGCTTTTGTAGCGGCGTCTTGTGCTTGAGTCGGATCTGTAATGTTTGAGATTCGAGAATTATTTACATTAATTACACCTGATCCATTAGGATTAAGTGAAATGTTTCCATTCGTATCAGTAGAAGAAATCTCATTGCCATTTACATTTAGATTATCTACAGCAAGGGAGGTAAGACCTGCAATATCAGTAGTAGTTGCCCCTGGGTTTAAAGAAGAAGAACCAAGAGTAATTGCATTTACGCTAACTGCGCCCGAAGATACGGTAAAGTCTGTAGAATCAAAACTTGCAATACCTTTGTTGGAAGTACTTGCATCTTCCCCGCTAACAGTAAGAGTAACATCCGTTCCTGATTTTGCAACAGCAGTATCAATACCTTCTCCACCAACGATTCGTAGATCATCAGTAAGAAGTGCAGCATCGGCAGTGGTAGAATCGCCGTCTACAGTAAGAGTTGCGGCAACGTCTTGGAAAGTTACAGCACCGCTACCATCAGTAACAAGAGCCTGACCAGAAGTACCGTCAGAAGTTGGAAGAGTATATGCACCAGAAAACTCTACCTGACGACCAAACTTTACAAGCTCTGCTGAGTTTGTACTATCAAATGTAAGATAGGTATGGTCCGCAGTAGCAAATGTACCTGCAGTTGCAGAATTATCTACTAATTTAAACTCTGTTGCTTGAGAGCTTAAATCAATAGTACCTGCGTCAATATCTAGATTAGCGGTAGGATTTAGTTGTAAATTACCACTAGTAGTTGCAATAGCATTTCCGTCAAGAGTGATATTATCTACAATCCACTCATTAACTTTTTTGCTGCTATCTACAATAACTGCGCTTGATGCGGTAAGAGTACCTGCATTGTGATCAAGCATATCTACGTAAAGCTTACCACCAATTGCTACAACCGCACTATCTGCAGGAGCACCAATAAACAGCTTATCACTTTGATCCGAATATGCTAACTCACCCGCATTAAGGGTGGTAGGAGTTGCAGTAGTTGTACTGCGTTTGATTTTAATTGTTTGAGCCATTTAAAAACTCCGGTCTGCCTTTAAAAGGCTCCTGCGTCTAGCGTGTCCGAGTCGTCTGAAATATTGCCTATCATTATAGGTACCCATTCAAAAACGCCTGAGCTAGTTTCGCGGTATACTTTTAGTTGATTATCATCTGTATCGTACCAAGTGTCCCCTTCCTCTATATTTGAGCCAGTCGGTGTGTCAGTGGTTCTAAAATTTTGATCTGCGAGTTGCTGTAAAGCATCTCTTACATTATCTGCGGTTATGGGACCATGCCCATCAAAAGAAACATTTCCGGAATCCATAAATTGAACCGGAATTGCAAAGTTATTAACAGTGAGAACTGTTGGATCGTCTACTAAAGTTACTGAGATGTCATTAGCATTCGATACGGTTAACTCTGTTACTTCTTCTGTTATTACTACAGTAGTTGTATCCGCCATGACTTATCTCGTTACCTCTTGATTAAGAGTTACCTTTCCTTCAATTAGACGCTTAACAATTGCATCGCCTGCTGTATGAATTTCTAAGTCATAAAAGAAAAGACCTGCTGTCATTGCACTCGAAGTGCTTGCAGGAAGTTCCATCTTAACAATACCATTCGTAGGAATTGGAATACTGCAGGTAAAGCTTGCCGCTACATCAGTGGCAGTCTTTGTTGACCGCATTTGAGCCCGAGCAGAGTAGCCCGTAAGGTCTTTTACAGATCCAGACTCCTTCACTGTGATATCAATCACGAAAGTCGATCCTTGGTCGATTGTCAGGTCATAGTTAGCGGCCGCCATTTATTTTTCTCCTATGATGCAATTATAGCTCAGGGGACATTTTATGTCAAGGATTATTTTTTAGGTGGTGAGACAACTCTATCTCCTAGGACAGTATTTGAGTGAGCCTTTTAAGAGTAGATGAATAATCGTAACATTGATACTCCATGCAGTACCAAGACACCCATTTATTTGCAAGTTCTTTATCCCACCAAGATAAATCTTCTATGTATTCATTTAACTTATTTAAATGTCTTAAATCTTTTGTTACCCAATGATACTCTGGGTATCCATAACTTATTACTGGAACTTGATGCATTAAACAGTCTACGCCCGCAGTACTATTTTCAACGATTGCTACTTTTGTGTTTGGAAGAATATCATACAAACTTTCAAACCCATGAAGCACTTGTATTCCTTCACTATACCACTGAGTTATTTGATTCTTGTAGTAATTCCATCCTCCATCTTTTTCGCTTTCTCTTTGAAGAGTAGGGTGTAGTTTTACTACTAAAGGATGGTCTTCTTTTTTTAAATAATTTACTAAATCACAGAGCTTAGCCCAGTGATTGCCAAAAGACATTTTAGTTACTGTTTCATCTCCAGGCATTTGGCCCATAACTAAAATGTGATCTCTAGGAGTATATGCGGGTCTTCTATTAAACTGAAGCTCTTCTCTATGAGACCATTTATGTTCTCTATTTTTAATTAGTTCTGGAACTACAATATCAAAGAAAAACTGAGAATCAAAACTTTTATAGTCAGGTTCTTTGTATGTTATTTCAGATGTAGCTGCATATCCCTCTGTATCAATAGTAAAATAATTAGGACTTGGTCCTGTAGGTTTTATAAATAAAGCTTTTTGTCCTGTAAAGTATTTATGCTTTCTTAAATCATCCATATAAGTATGATTATAAACATAAATTGCATCATCTGAATCAATAATTCCTTCATTTACACACTCTGGTTTATTATCAAAGTGAAGATATTGACTAGCATTTACTTTATACCCTAGCTCATCAAAAGCAGCTATTACATGGGAGTATGCTTCTTCCCAATTCCCTGTTAGATTTTGGTAACGATTACCACATAAATTAACTTGCATTATTATACCATCCTGATATTGCGATTCTTGAAAAAGGAGCATACTTACTAACTTCACTTACAAAGTGAGGGGTTCCAGCTTCTCCCAGATTGAGTAAAACTAAAGAATTAAACTTCGGAAAAATAGTTTGAATATTATTTTCATCCTTAATAACATTCAGCAATCCTCCATATTCAGGCTTCCAGCCCTGTGTTAGATTAAAAATAAAAGCAATGCCTCTTTGTTGATCAGAATGAAGATTTAAAAAGTCTCCACTACTGTAACTTGATACAAAAGATTCATACAAGAAAGGATCCTTTAAATCCATTTCTTCTTCAATAAAGTTTTTAAACTTCTCAGACTCTAGCGTTTCTTCTTTGAATTTACACTCATAACAAGCGCACTCCGGCACATGAGAAGTACTTCTTTTAAATCTATAAGTAAAACTTCCTTCGTGAAAGCTTTTGATAAAGTCTTGCTCTATCTCTTTCTTTCTATACTCATCTCTTAATGTATTTTGATAATGTATAGGATTCTCTGTCTTATCATATTTATGTACATGAGACCACCAATGTTCCGGAGTATCATAAATTGCTGCGGATAATTCTTCCGCTTTTTCTTCGGGAAGAAAATCGTTAAAAACCTTAATCATTAAAATTCCTTAGGAAAGATTTCCTATTCTTACACGTAAATTTCCACTAGCATAAACTTCTATTTTATCGGATCGGATCTCTACTCTGTTTGTAGAAGAGGATACTAATAAAGCATCCGCACTAATAAATCCAGAGCCTGAGGAAGAAGTTAACTCAGTAAATGCTACATCCGCAGTAGTTACCGTATTTCCTTGATATTGGAAAACTCTTCCACTTTGAATATGCCAGTATACATCATTTGTTAAAACTTTATTTTCATTTCTAAAGTTTCTTACTAAATCTGCTTTTGAATTTGTTCCTGAATCTGAATTAATTGAACCATCAGTATCAAACACAATCGCGTTTCCAGCAGATCCTGCGGGTCCGTCTGGTCCTGTAATTCCCTGAGCTCCAGCGGGTCCGCCTGGTCCTTGTGGTCCTGGGTTGCCTGTTGGGCCTGCTGGTCCTCCTGGTCCTGCGGGTCCGCCTGGTCCTTGTGGTCCTGGGTTACCTGTTGGGCCTGCTGGTCCTCCTGGTCCTGCTGGTCCGCCCGGTCCTTGTGGTCCTGAATCTCCTGTCGGTCCTGCGGGTCCTGCTGGGCCTGCTGGTCCGCCCGGTCCTTGTGGTCCTGGATTCCCTTGATCACCTGTTGGGCCTGCTGGTCCTGCTGGTCCTCCTGGTCCTTGTGGTCCTTGATTTCCTGTCGGTCCTGCTGATCCTGTCGGTCCTGCGGGTCCGCCCGGTCCTTGCGGTCCTTGAGCGCCTTGATCTCCAGTTGGTCCGGCGGGTCCTGCTGGTCCTCCGGGTCCTTGCGGTCCTTGAGCGCCTTGATCTCCAGTTGGTCCGGCGGGTCCTGCTGGTCCTCCGGGTCCTTGTGGTCCTTGAGCACCCTGATCTCCGGTTGGTCCTGCTGGTCCTACTGGTCCTCCAGGTCCTATTGGTCCTTGCGCACCCTGATCTCCAGTTGGTCCCGCTGGTCCTGCAGGTCCTGCGGGTCCATTGGGTCCTGCTGCTCCAGTAGGCCCTGCCGGTCCTTGTGGACCTGGAGTTGTTCCTGCGGGTCCTGCCGGTCCTGGTGCTCCTGCTGGTCCTGCTGGTCCTTGTGGACCTGGAGTTGTTCCTGCGGGTCCTGCCGGTCCTGGTGCTCCTGCGGGTCCGTTGGGTCCTGTTGGCCCTGCGGATCCTGCTGGGCCAACTGGCCCTACTGGGCCTACTCCGCCTTGTGGTCCTTGTGGTCCTGCATCTCCTGTGGGTCCTGCGGGTCCTGCTGGGCCTACTCCGCCTTGGGGTCCTTGTGGTCCTGCTGCTCCTGCATCTCCTGTGGGTCCTGCGGGTCCTACTGAACCTTGTGGCCCTGCTGGGCCTACTGCGCCTCCTGGTCCTGTTGGCCCTGCTGGGCCTAGAGCTCCTTGAACACCTTGCGGACCCTGAGCTCCTTGATCTCCTGTCGGGCCTGCTGGTCCAATTGGTCCTTGAACACCTTGCGGACCCTGAGCTCCTTGATCTCCTGTTGGGCCTGCTGGTCCAATTGGTCCTTGAACACCTTGCGGACCCTGTGAGCCTGTGTCTCCTGTTGGGCCTGCTGGTCCAATTGGTCCTTGAACGCCTTGAGGCCCTTGAGAACCTGTGTCGCCTGTTGGTCCTGCGGGTCCAATAGGCCCTTGAACGCCTTGAGGTCCTTGAGCGCCTGTGTCGCCTGTTGGTCCAGGAGGCCCAATTGGTCCTTGAACGCCTGTTGGTCCTGTAGTTCCTGTTGGTCCTTGTGGTCCTTGTGGCCCAGTTCCGCCTTGAGGCCCTGTTCCGCCTTGAGGTCCTGTTCCGCCTTGAGGTCCTGTTCCGCCTTGAGGTCCTGTTCCCCCTGTATCTCCTTGTGGACCAGTAGGTCCACGAGAGTCTGTTGCTACACCTTCTACTCCATTAGCACCTTCTAAAGGATTAAAACGAGACTTAATTGTAATTGGTCTTTGTTGATTATTTACTGTACGAATAGAATAGCGTATCCAATAGTAAAAAGTAGATTGCCCTGTATCAACCAAAGAATCAGTATACACCGTACCTTTTGCTATTGCAACTGGATAAGCCCCGCTAGGATGATTACTATCTGTAGCAGTAAAAGTTTGTTGACTATTTCTCCAAACCTCTACCTCATGAGAGGAGTCATTATAATTATCTGCATTTGTCCACTCTAGTCTGACTCCTCCGAACCCATCACTTGTAGCTGAAAGAGCAGAAGGAGGCTTTGGAACTAGCTGAGGCGCCCCTGGTTGAGGAGTATTATACTGAGCTACAAGATTAGAGGGGCCGTCTTCAATTACATAGGCACTATCATTATGTTCTTTTGCAACAACATCTACAAGAAGATCATCCCGAACATTTAAACTTTCAATTCTATAAAGTTTCTTTGTCCAATTAAACCTCTCATAAGTAATTGCAATAATGTTTCCTGCAAGAAGCATATATCCGCGAGGAGCCATTGTAAAAGCAATTTCTAATCCTGCTCTTGACTCATCAAGCACTTGCTTAATATTCATACGAGCATTAAAGTAGTTACTTATACCAGGTGCTTCATAACTACCTTGGCGTGGAATACCTTTATCTTGTTTTTTATACAAAGAATTATAGAATGCGATCGATCTAGGCTCGAAATTATTTGCTGGATCAATTATTTGAGCATTTACAGAGTTAAAAGTTTTACTAATGCCTTTGTCCGATATTTTTATATCGCCTACAATATGGTCTTCTGTAACTATCTCATTGTCTTCAAAAACACTAATATTTTTTGATTTTACTCGTTGATCTAAGAAGTATTTACCGTTTGAGAAACGAAGAATACCATTAAACTGACGCAACATACTATTTACATTATCAAACACAGAGTTTGAAGTATCAATAGTTGCATTAGTTTGATGCCTAGTTACATATCTTTGATCTAGGGCGTCCCAGCCAATATACTTCCAATATTTAACGTCATCAGAATCATAAAGAGAGTACCCAGAAACTATAACCCCGTTTGAATCTTGCTTCTTAACAAAAGGGTTACCTAAGTTTGTAAATAAGAGAGTATTGAGCTGAATATCACTAGTGGCAACGTCTCCTACCTTTCTTAGAAAAATATTTGTTCCGCCTACAGCAGTAGGCTTTGAAATAGAGCCCGCATTTGGAATACTAGAAGATCCGATGAGAGACCAATATCCTTTTTCTGAATACACGAGTTCATTCAAAGCGTAATGTTGGTTCTTATACCACTTTCGCCCGAGCTTGCCAATACAATCGGTAAATGTTACTTCATAGTACTGAGTTGACTCATGAGTAATTGTTCTATAGCTTTTTATTGTCCCCGACCAAACTATATCTCCACCTGTATTAGGGTACTTATACTTATTGCCCACTGCTATATTACTACTTGTAGGAATAATTATAGTAACATCAGAAGTAGTGTCGCACTGACGTGCAACTTCTTTAAAAGACTCTAGGTCTAAGTCTTTATTTACATCTAATCCTTTTCCATATCTTTTGCTGGTTAGATAATCTAATAGCTGAATAGCAGGATTAATACTTACACGAGAGTCTGCATATATGCCATCCTCTGCATTGACTATTGCTCCGCCATAGGAATACTTTGCAGAAGTTCCAGTGCCCGAAGTTGTACGAAATCTTTCCGGAAGATTTTTATTTAATATAATAAGATCGTTTGAAACACAAAAAGTTCGTAAAGAAGTAGTAGTAGGAAGACGAATAAAAAAGTCTTCTTCCATAAGAGTATCTTGAGTAACTTTTAAGTTTAAACCTTCTAAGTCTGTAGGACTATTAGAATCTGAGCTATTTTGTTGAAGAACAGTATAGTTTCTAAGACTTCCTGAAGCAGTTGCACTAACTGTACCCGTATTTGTAGTTGGACCCCCTAAAATTGCATCAAGAGGAGCACTCTGTCCAATAACAGAATATGTCATTGCTGCTTTATCTAAGCTATCTAATTGCAGTTGAACAGTTTCTGTTTGTGAGTTGCCTGTTACAGTTAAAAGGGCTGTTCCTCCTGTTTCTGAAATAATTTTAAGAAGAGATTTAATGTCAGAAGAGAGACTTCCAAAATTAAACGTATACTTAAAATGTTTTTGAGTTGAAGTTGTAACCCCTACATCCTCTCCATTTCCTGTCAGATAGCTTTCTGTATGAGTAACGTTTGTTACAACTCTACTGATTGGGATACTTAAACTATCAAAAGAAGATCCAAAAACTTTTAAGCCAGCAAAAGTAACAGGATTACTAGCGTCCGCAGGTTGAGACGTATTATTAGAGTATTGGGGAGAAACAAATACTAAACTAGTAACACCGGACTTAGATATAGTAAATTTTCCTACATCTCCTCTCTTGACAATAGTGTCATAAGTGCTAGCGGTCGAGTAAGAAAAACGAATTCTACTTTCTGTTGTTCCTAAAGGCCCTACAAAAGACCACTTGTCTATTACAGTTGCACTTCCACCACTAGATCCATCTGCTAGTGCAACATTTACTGTGTCGCCCAATTTATAATCCGCGGTATCTCCAGATAAAAGTCTGTAAGATCCGTCATAATTATAACAGTTTATAAATTTTCCGCGAACAACAAAAGACAAATCCGGAGCACGTCCATCTTCTGCTGCAATAACGTCTTTTGTTACAACATATGCAGTATCTAAAAGTCTGTGATTTTCTGACCAGTAAGGAGTTACATCGTCTCTATAGTAATTTTGTTGTACTAAAAATCTTCCGTTTGTAGCCAGAGAAAGAAGTGTTTGGTCTGCTACTTGATCTGCTTTTCCTAGGTGTGCTGTTAAATTAATTCCTTTTGCTTCAGGAAAAGAAAAAGTTTCTCTGTGCTGAATACCGTCAGAAGCAGTTCGCTTATTTTGGAAACTATTATTTAATCCAAAAAGACGAGGAGGAATAAATGTTACATTAGGATCTCTATAATAATCTTCGCTATCTAAGCCTTGGTTTGTGCCGGCTGCGTTGCTTGATAATAAAGTTGACCCATAAAAGTTTTGGCCGCCAAGAACTGTGCCACGATCCATTCGTCCAATACAAGGAATATCATTTTCACTTCCTGTACGAACTACGGAGTCTGGCTCATCTCTACAAATAAGGCCCTTGTCCTCCATGTATATATCATAGATTCCTCCAATTGGGCCTTCACATATTACTTGAGCTTGATAAAGCGTTGTATTTCCTTCCGCAACATTATCATTAGTATTTGAATCTGTAAGTACAACGACATCTGCAAATACAGGAATAGGATCTACCTTTTGGACCCCGTAAACAAGAGGAATGTGCCGAGCATCTAAGTTAAGAGAAAGATCCATTTCTCTTGTGAGTTCAAACTTTTCTTCTTTTAGTTTCTTTCCGCCCAGCATTCCTGCAAGACCGCCGCGTTTTACCGTCTTATACTTTGTGCCAATATCTGTATAAGTAGCAACAACATTTAAAGAGGAGTCAGCGTGCATAAAGCCTAAATCTTGAACATACTCCTCTCTCAGGGCAGACTCAATATTAGAAATACCAGAGCTATCTAATCCTCTGTGAAATTCGTCAGAAGTGATTCGTCCAGCAACTCGTACAAAGTCTCCCCAATGGCTGGTAAGAGACCAAGATATAGTAGCCCCTCCTTGGGCTTTTTCATTCAATGTGCCTTTTGCAATAATTCCTTTAAATAGAATAAATGGGTCAGCAATTTGTGCACCCGTGCTAGGATTTGCAAATACTCTATAAATAGTAACACTCCTATTTATATAGTTATCAAAGCTTATTGGGGAGAATGTTGAAGTTGCTCCAGAGTTATCTAAGCCTCCTGCAATCAAAGCGTCTACTTCTGATGAGTCAAACTTTGCTCGATAAGACACATTATTAAAGTTAGGAATAGCAGTACTATTTAAATTAGTAATTCCAAGTTTAGTTCCATTTTCTTTAATGGAATTAATTCTTGCTTTAAATGTAGTACCAGAACTAGCAGGAGTAAATGTAAGAATATCTCCTGGATAAAAACCAGATTTAAAAAAGTCTAAGTTAACAGTAATATCGCCGTCTGCATCCGAAGAAATACTGCTAGCATTTGTTGCTGTAAATATTCCTGTTTGCTTTCCTAGTTTTGTAGCAGAAAGCGTTAAATTAAGATTAGTAGCTTTTGCTTCCGTACTCTCAGGAACTTTTCCTACTTTTATAACACCGCCGGGGTGATAAGTTTGGCTGTCATAAGTTACGGGATAAGGCGCGTCTGTTAGATACACGTAATCCGTAGCAGACACAGCTTCGTGGTCTAACTGAGAAGGTTTTTCAAACTTTATCAAATGATAAACTAAAAGTGGATCATTATTATTTAAAGCCGTTTTAATTGCTGTTGGTAAGTTTCGTAATGACATTTTAGGACAACGTTTCTTCTAATTTTACGGAAAAGGAGTATAAACCTTTTGCGTCTACACTATATTGAATATCCCCAGGAGGGGCGACTACTCGAAGGCGAGGAGTACCAAATTTGGCTTGTTCTGTTCCACTATTAGATACATCTATTGCTCTCTGTATTTGTGGACTTACTGTAAGAGTATTATTAGTTATTTTTGTGACTTTGTATGCTTTTACGTGTACATCATCACTAGGAATATCTACAAAAAACATATCTCCTACATTAATATTAGTAGTGTTTGCTAATGTAAGACTTGTAGAGCCTGCTACAACATCTACTGTTATTTCTTTATTTCCTGCATTTGTATTGCCATATTGTGGAAGTTCCACGAAAAAAGCCTCAAGACTTGCTTGTCGCTCAAGCAAAAATGGATAGACAATATCAAACTCTGCTTTAGTAAGAGAGTTATATTTTATGTCAACCATCCACTTTTGATATTTATTTATGCTGCGAAAAGCCAATCCTGAATTAGAGCGGTTCATAAGTATAGGCTGCTGAGAGGTCAAACTTACTGAAGCAAAGCCGGGTCCATAAGAGCCGGAACCATCATCTCCAGAAGCACTGATTCTATTATTAGGATCTGGTAGTGTATTTTGAACTGCCATTATAATTCTGCCACATTAATATCTTCTAAGAAGGTATTGCCTTGTGCGTTTGCCGCCTCTCGGATCATGCTGATAATATTCCCGCGTTGATTCATAAGTACATCCTCAACACCTGCCGCATCTACTGCTGAAATATTAATATTTGCATTTATTGGGGTTGCGGGTTGAACATCATCATTCGGTACAATAGTTCCGGGTCTATTTGGAACAAATAATTCGGGGCCTTGTTCCCCTACCATAAATGCAGTATTTCCGCCTTCTGCTCTATTTCTATACCCTGCAAATGCTGGAGTAAAGTTTTCAGGGCCTCCCACTCCCTGGGCTCCTCTCATATAAGCAAGCTCTCCTGCCCCGCCTCTAGATCGTGCCATATCAATAGAGTTTGACCTTTGGCCTACAGAAACCGAACTTGGAGTGCCTGATCCAGAAGCAGATCCTCCTCCCTGATAGCTTGTAGAAGCTATTATAGAAAGTTGTTTCATTCCCATAGCAGTAATAAGTGCAGCAGCTGCAGCACCCATAGCCACGCCTACAGGACCGGGTATTGCTTCTACCATTCCGGTGTATGCTGATATAGCGCCCGTGGCAGTAGCAATTACAGCAGAGCCCATCTTCATCTTTTTCTGTGTTTCAAAAGCTTTTCTTGCTTCTTTATCTTTCTTTGCTTCTAATGCTTTAATTTTTGCAACACTTTGTGCAGACTTTCCATCTCGCTTCTTTTCTGCCTCTATTTCTTGGTCAATTCCACGTATTCTCGCATCAGAAGCAGCTTTAGAAGTAGAAGCAAACCCTGAGAGTAATGACCCCATTATAGCAAGACCTGCCTGCATTTTCTCAGCCGTAGTAGAAGTTGCGTCTCCTATAATATCAAAAGCGCCTACAAAAGTTTCTGTAATCCCTGAAACAGCTTCCATAGTGGCTGCCATTAGTTCGCCTTCAGGTCCTAGCTTTCGGAAGTCTTCAGCGATCCCTGCAGTTACTTCACTAATATGAAGTGCGCCTTGTCGCATTGATTCTGTTTTTGCGGCCGCTATTTTGTCTTCATCACCAGTCGCTTCTGCTGCTGTTAGATTAGCTCCTGCCTGTTGATTTGCTGTTGTATTTCTTAAACTTGCTGCAAAACTTGCACTAGCGTTTTGTATCCTATCTGCTGCCTTATCTCGGACGCCTTGCTGACGTATCATTTCGTCTGTGATTAGTTTTTGTAGCTCTAATTCTTTCTCTGTTAAAGCGGCTTGACTTGATTTGCCGTCCTCTATTTGTTTCTCTAGCTGTAAAATATCGTTTTTAAGCCTTTGCTCTTCTGTTACAAAAATGTTTCTTCTTGTTTCATTCTCTAAGTGCTCAAGACCAAAACTTCCAAATCTTTCTGCTTCTTGAGTTTGTCCCTTTAAAACTTGAAGTCTTTGTTCCTCTAAAGCTTTTGCGTCTGCTATTTTAACATTATTGTCAATTAGTGCTTTGTTTGCTTTTGTCTGTTCATCCGCAGATCCTAGCAAAGCTGTTCTTGTAGCACCTGAAGCAGTTTGTGCTTTTGTTATAGCTGCATTTGCTTCTTTAAATGCGTCATCACCAATTCTCTTTTCTGCATGAAGTCTAAAAAGCTTTGCTTTTTCCAGAGTAAGCTGTGCATCAAGCAAATCAAACTCTAAATTAATAGCTTGTTTTTTATTTGCTAAAGCTTCATCTTCTAGTTCTTTTGCACGTACCTGTTGGTCCTTTAAAAGTTTTGCTTCGTCTTGTGCAGTCGAAGAAGAATTTGTTCCTGCTCGAAGAACATCTAAGTCTGATTTTTTAATTTTTTGTTTTGCATTAAATAGCTCTTTTGCTGCTTGAGTTTGCTTTCGAGCAAGACCTAATAGACGCTGATCCGCTTTAATTCGTGCATTTGTTTCTCGGAAAGTTTTCTCAGAAGAGTCTTGAATATCTGCTTGAAGAGCTTTAATTTCTGCATTAAGTTGTGCAACACGTTCTTTTGAGTCTTCCTCCCCTTGAGAGGCAATAAGATTTTGTCTAGTAGCTTCTAAACCTTCAATTTTTGCTTGTTTTGCTTGATTCTCTAAATCTACTTGAATAGCTACAATTGCTGCATTATGTTGAGCAGCCTCTGCTAAGTGCTTTGCTTGGTTTGTTAAATTTTTAGCATTTGCTGCACTTTCAAGAATTTTTTGATTGTTTTCTTCTAGTTTTTCTCTAGCTTTTGCTATAGCTGCGGGATAATCCGTTGCAGTTTCATCAATTACTTCTTCTAGGCTTCCTGCTACTTTTTTCTTTACAACTCCCTCTAAATCTCCGAAAGCTTTACTTGCATTTGCAACAAAACCTTTTACTAGCTTTCCATCGTCTGTTCCTAAGAACTCCTCTACAAGGGTACCGCCTCCTTTCTTTTCAGATAAAGCAACTAATTCATTCTCTAACGTTTTTACAGATCCGGTAATATCTGCGAACTCTGTTTTTCCTTTTTCGGAGAGTTTTGTAACGGCTTGACTAAATAAGTTTACTTTTTCAGGAAGACCATCAAATATAGCAGTAGTCTCATTTAGATCTTTTTCTCTCTCACCTAGTCTACGCAGAGCTTCTTCTGCTGTTATAGCTTCGTCGCCTGTTGCTGTTAATCCAGAGATAAGCTGTCGTATAAATTCTTCTTCGTCAGGCAACTGTGCAGATAGCCCACTTGACTGAAGCCTTGCTAAACTTTGCTGCAAAATTAATAAAGCATCGCCAGCTTCTACGACTTGGGATTTATC
>Ga0181590_10003238_pt1 | contig 13615 bp, 11 predicted proteins | sample 071ome_34_FD_132446 | JGI IMG/M metagenome (GOLD analysis project Ga0181590, IMG submission 132446) | Coastal salt marsh microbial communities from the Groves Creek Marsh, Skidaway Island, Georgia - 071411BT metaG (megahit assembly) | ecosystem: Environmental > Aquatic > Marine > Intertidal... | reverse complement strand
TTCTTAGCTGGACGTTTAGAAAGTGCATCTGTACCTTCTGCGCGTGTTACTGAATTCTTAAATGACCCACGTGTGAAAACTTCTCCAGCGGCTACAACTTGGAGATTACAAATGAACATGTTTGGTACTGAAGCAAACCGTGATGCTTACATTGCGAAATATCCATCAAGTGGTATTGATCCAGACTTCGTACCAGAACCAATCTTAATGTACAAAGAATTCCGTCAAGCACTATACTATGGTTTTGACCGTTATACTGCTGCGGTAGAAGTTGTTAAAACTTACTTACCAGCTCACACATTATTCGCTTCAACTTACTTCCTTGATGGATCATCTGGTTTAAGTGTACGTACAGGTGAAGCAGGTGCTGCTGTTGTAACTAACTTTGGTGGTGACTCAAATGGTTACTTCCCAGATGCTGCATTAGACTTATTCAAATCTGCTGTTGCAGATGCGATTGCTGATGGATACTATACTGCAGGTACTGCTGAAAACTACACTACGATTGAACTTGGATTAACATATGCTTCAAGTGGTAACACTGCTGCTCAAGCAATGATTGCTGAACTTGAAAGACAATACGAAGCATTATTAGTGGATGATGAAAACTTTGTAAACATTGATATTATTGTTGCAGACGTTGCATTCCCAGGAAACTACTATGACTATATGTTAATTGCAAATACTGACTTAGGTATTGGTGGTATTTCAGGTTCACTCCTTGATGCACCAGGATTCTTAGATGTATTCTCTGATGACAACCGTTCAGGATTTACACTTAACTGGGGTAAAGATACAACTTCTCCAAACATTCCTGTATCATATGTAAACTTAGATGGTGAAACTGTGTATGAAACTTGGGGTTATAATGCATTAATTATGGCATTAGTTGGTAAAACTTATGTTCGTGATGGTGTTGAACAAGAATCATGGACTGAACCAGTTGCATTAATTAAAGCAAACTTAGATATGGCTGGACAAGTGTATGAATCATCTGCAGACGGTACTGCATTAGCTGAAATTTTTGAAGATCAAACTTTAGAAGCTTTAGCTGAAGAATTAGGTGCTGACTCAGTTGTTGCATTCACTGTTGTTGCTGAATCAGGAAGAAATTACTTATTCATCCTTGAAGAAACATTCGGTGAATATACATTATATTCTCAACAAGCGCTCATTACTGATGCAGAGGCTGCAATTGTTGCATACTTACAAAGCTATGGATACACAAACGTATCTGCTGAGGCTACATTACTAGATGATGCAGGTGTTGTTGCAAACGCATACTTAGCTGAGTTATATGATACTGCTCCAACAACTGTTGCAGAAGTATTTGCAAACGAAGAAGTAACTGATCCTAATGCTGAGCTATACGCTGTTACATGGCAATTAGATTCAGGTACTACAACTTACAATGGTTCTGATGCATTTATCCTATTAAATATCAACGGATACTTTGTAGTTGTTGCTTGGTTGTAATAAATAATTAACAAAAAAAGACTGATAGAAATATCAGTCTTTTTTTATTTTTATAAATCAGATAAAATATGTTTTTTTTGTCTTTATTAAAATGTTTTAAGTAGCATAGAACATTACTTTGTGTTATAATATTAGAAAACAATTAAGGTGATTATTGAATGACAAATTATATATTACAGAGATTATTATGGATTGTAATAATCTTGTTTACTACCCTTACAATTACATTTGTGTTACTTAAGCTTGCACCTGAATTTCCTCCAACAAAAAACGAGGAGCGAGATACGTGGTTAACAAAACAATACAGTGATGGATATTATACACTGGAGATTTTACAGCGAAGTAACCCACTCGATATGTCTAAGATCGAAGAAATCAAATTAGAAGATGGTTATAACGAAACCGTTTTTATTGTAAATCCCGAAAATGATTCAACTGTATTTAAAGTCTTTAGACGTGTTCCTATCATTCAGCAATACTTGACTTGGCTTGAAAATGTCGTGACAGATTGGAATTGGGGAACTTCTAGTAAAGTTAGGGTGAATGCACCTGCGTTCTCATTAATTTCAGATAGATTCCCATTGACGATACGTTTAAATGTATTAACATTATTATTTTATATACCTTTTGGGTTTTTATTTGGAATCATTGCTGCGTTAAAAAAAGATACATGGGTCGATAATGTGATGCAAGTCATCATTATCTTGTTTATCTCATTGCCTGCTCTTGTCTTTGTTTTATTGTTGCAAATTGTACTCGGGTATCAATTAGAATGGCTACCTCCACTCTTCCCGATTATTGAACTTGAATCAGCGGCAAAAGTCGCATCAGGATACATTATTCCAGTTATTGCGGCTGGTTTACCAGCAATTGCAGGACTCACGAGATTATTGAGAGCAGAATTATCTGAAGTGTTAACATCTGAATTCTTACAACTTGCGAAAACAAAAGGCTTATCATATCAACAAGCTGTTGTTAGACATGCCATTAGAAATTCAATGGTGCCAATGATTCCGATTATCATCGGATCTTTTGCGGGATTGTTATCTGGTTCATTCATTTTAGAGCAAGTATATTCTATTCCTGGAGTTGGTAGAGTCACACTTCAAGCATTAGCCGCAGGAAATTATGATTATAATGTCATCATGGTTTCAAGTGCATTTTATGGGGTCATTGGATTGGTTGCAGTACTTATCGTTGACTTATCTTATGGAATCATTGATCCAAGAATTAGAATGGGAGCGAAAAAATAATGGCAAATAAATACGATAAATCTTTATTTTCGCTTGTTCAAGAAAATGATAGATTAAAAGATAAACCGCTACAAACAAAACAATTAACATACTTTCAAGATGCGATGTTACGTTTTACTAAAAACAAATACAATGTGATTGCATCCATTATTTTGTTAATCATGATATTAATGTCTATTTTCGTGCCAATATTAACACCATCACGTTATTATGAAACAACCAATTCTGAATTGACAACGCTACCACCTAGAGTACCTTTATTAGAAAACCTTGGTATTTTAGATGGAACTAAATTATATGAAAATCAGCCGATTGATAGAGATACTATCGATCCTGAAACTGGGCTAGGATATCCAACGTTAGGATTTGAAGAGCAATTTATTGATTTCTCAACATTAGAAAACCAAATCATTATTGGTAATGATAAGAGTCCACTTTTTGTAGGTGGCACTGTAGAACTCTATGTAAACACATCAAGAACATCAGCCGCAGTTATATCTAGTGATATTGTGACGCTTTTTAATGGTGATTATGTAAATATCGATTTAGCATCCATGCCTGAAATAGGAACGCTTGAAATTTATATATCAGAGGTGAACTTAACAAGCTCTCTTACGGGTTGGGATGATGAAAAACTTACGTTGATAGGGACAGTGAATCAAAGTGGAGTGACAACTTTAGACCCTGTGACGGAATTAACCAATGGATTTTTAATTCTTAGATATGTTCTTGAATCTCCTAGTGCTGATGGAAGAGACAAAGTCGTTTTTAATACTGTGTCATTAGTTTCTAGTAATACTCAAGAAGTAAGTAAAGAATATACTGGGTACAATTTATCTATGTTTAAATTCTTTATTTTAGATTCAACAACTGAGAATGGTCGTTATTTAAGAAATGGTGCTGAAATGATCATTGCATCTTTCAGATACGACGAGTACGAAGCACTTTTTTCTGATAAACCACGTATTATCGGAGCGAATGAATATAATCAAATTTTATTAGATAATCCAGGCATGGCTGAAACAATTACAGTAGATCCTAACAATCCAGATGCTTGGACGTTTGATGAAGGTTTTCCTATCGCTTCCGTAACAGATGTTGATAGAATCATCATCGCTGGAAGAGAATATGTCAATTATAAAGTTCAAATCAACGGAAGATATTCCCTTGGTTTTGAAGAAACACCATACTTTATCTTTGGAACTGATGTCTTTGGAAAAGATTTATTCGTTCTTATTTGGTTAGGACTTAGAACATCCTTATTACTTGGATTCTTAGCAACATTATTTAATATTATTATTGGTATTATTTGGGGTGCAACATCGGCTTATTATGGTGGTCAAGTTGACATGCTCATGGAACGTTTTACAGATATATGGGGAAGTTTCCCTTCCATTACAATGATTGGTATTATTACCGTGCTTATTGGTCCCGGGTTCTTAGCATTATTTATCTTTGTCGTCTATGATGGTTGGATAGGTGCTGCGAAAGTCACTCGATTCCAGTTTTATAGATATAAAGGATCTGAATATGTGTTAGCAGCTCGAACATTAGGTTCTTCTGATAGACGTATTATATTTAAACATATTTTACCGAATGCGTTAGGAACGATTGTGACACGTGTCGTCTTAGCAATTCCATCGGTTATTTTCTTAGAAGTAAACTTATCATTCTTAGGTTTTGGTATTGGTAATGGTCAAACATTAACATTAGGACCAATTGAACTTACAGGGACATCGATTGGTGTTATCTTAAACGATGGACAACAACAAATATTTGCAGGAAATTTATGGTTAGTTATTTTCCCTGCACTCATCGTAGCGATATTGATGATTACTTTTAACATGTTTGGTAATGCCCTCCGTGATGCACTCAATCCACAGTTAAGAGGTAGCGAATAATGAAAAAAGAAAAAGTACTAGAAGTTAATAATTTAAAAATTTCATTCCGCACACCAAATGGTTTAGTACGTGCAGTTAGGGAAATTTCTTTTGATTTATACAAGGGAGAAACACTCGCTATTGTAGGTGAATCAGGTTCTGGTAAATCTGTAACAAACCGTGCAATCATGGGTATTTTAGCAGGTAATGGTATTATTGACGATGGCTCTATTTTATATCGTGAACAAGATTTAGCGAAGCTTTCAGAAGCGAATTTTCATGCGATTCGTGGTAATAAAATTGGAATGATTTTCCAAGACCCATTATCAAGTTTAAATCCTACAATGAAAATTGGAAAACAGATCACTGAAGCAATGCTTATCAACGGAGACCGTATCAAAAATAAAATGGTTGATATGTATCACACAGAATATTATGAATATTTAAACAAGAAAAAAGAATTAGATTTGGCACGTAAAAATGCGAAGACAAGAATTTTTGAAATTCAATTAGATGATACAATTTCTAAACAAGAAAAAAAGACGCAAATCGCATCAGTTAAGACTGAATTAAAAGGTAAACTTTCAGAGATAAAAGCTGAAATTCCATCATTTAAAAAGATTTACATAGAGAAAAAAGAAGAAGCGAAAAAAATTATTAAAGCGGATGTTGCTCAAATTAAAGCCGATGAGAAAGTTGAACTACAATCATTAAAAGCAAATCTTGCAGAACAAAAGAAATTGTTAGAAACACTTGTTAAAGATTCAGAAGACTATGAAAATCAATTAAAGAATGTCAACAAAGTAAAAGAAGATATTCGTAATAATCGCGAAAACTTTAAAAGAAAACTTCATGTTACTAAAAAAGAAGCTTATGAACGTGCGATTGAAATTATGAATGAAGTTGGTATTCCTGAACCAGAAAAAAGATTTAATCAATATCCATTTCAGTTTTCTGGTGGGATGAGACAGCGTGTTGTTATTGCGATTGCTTTGATGGCTGATCCTGAAGTATTAATATGTGACGAACCAACAACTGCACTAGATGTTACCATTCAAGGACAAATTCTAAATCTTATTAAAAATTTGAAAAAACAAAGAGATCTCTCTGTTATTTTCATTACGCATGATTTAGGAGTTGTTGCAAACGTTGCAGACCGTGTGGCTGTGATGTATGCTGGGAAAATTGTGGAATATGGAACTTCTGAAGATATTTTTTATAACCCTAAACATCCATATACATGGGCGTTACTATCAAGTGTGCCAGATTTAGATACGAAAGAAAAACTATTATCAATTCCAGGGACACCTCCAGATATGTTATATCCTCCTAAAGGGGATGCTTTTGCAGATAGAAATCAATTTGCATTAAAAATTGATTTTGAAGAGCAACCACCTTTCTTTAAGATTTCTGATACACACTATGCTGCAACATGGTTATTACATGAAGACGCACCAAAAGTTGACATGCCTGTGATTGTAAAAGATCGTATTGAAAAATATAAAGCACAAGAAAAAGCATTTCAACAAAGTAAAGGAGCGCAAGCATAATGGCTGATAATAGACAAACAATTTTACGCGTTGAAGGTTTAAAACAATATTTCAAATCCGGTTTTGGTAAAAATAAAATCGTTGTTAAAGCTGTTGATGACGTCTCTTTTGAAATTAAAAAAGGTGAAGTTTTTTCACTTGTTGGCGAATCTGGATGTGGTAAAACTACAACAGGAAGAACCATTATTAAACTTTATAAATCCAGTGGTGGTGAAGTCTTTTTTCATGATACGAGAGTATTAAGTGACGTTAAAGCAGCTAAAAAGTCATATAAAGAAAATGTAAAAGCTTTAAAGCAAGAGCTTGAATTAGGAAATCTTACGCAAGAAGCTTATAACGAGAAACTATTAATAGAAAAACAGACACTCAAAAAAGCAAAAAGAGATAATAATTTTGAAAATATCATTGATGAAGATGGTAAAAAAGCAATCAAAGACATTGAAAGCTTTCAAGAATATCAAGATATCATCCAAAAATATGCACAAAGAATAGAAGATGCCAATACACGAATTGCTTCTCTTACCGATGTATTATCCTCTTTAGATAACAAAGATAGTGATCAAAAAGCTGCATTTAAAGAAACCCAAAATGCACTAAAAGAAGCGAAAAAAGAACTTGCATTAAGTAAATTACGTCAAAAACAAGATATTCAAAATTTAAAGTATCAACTTATACATAAAAATAAACTTTTAATGCGTAAAATGCAAATGATCTTCCAAGATCCAATTGCGTCACTCAATCCTCGAATGACAGTTAAAGAAATTATTGCAGAGGGATTACGTATTAATGGATTTAAAAATGAAGAGGTTATTGATCAACGTGTGAAAGAAGCGTTAGAAACAGTGGGGCTTGTTGCTGAGCACGCGAGTCGTTATCCGCATGAATTTAGTGGTGGACAACGTCAACGTATCGGTATTGCAAGATCTCTTGTTGTTGAACCATCATTTATTATTGCAGATGAACCGATTTCGGCACTCGATGTGTCGATTCGTGCACATATTATTAACTTATTAAATGAGTTAAGAGAAAATAAAGGCATCACGATTTTATTTATCGCACATGATTTGTCCGTTGTTAAATATTTCTCTGATCGTTTGGCAGTGATGTACTTTGGTAAAATTGTTGAAATTGGTAATAAAGAAAAAATCTTTAGTCATCCAATGCATCCATATACACTATCGTTATTGGACTCTATTCCACTTCCGGATCCACTTTATGAACAACGTCGTCAAGCTTCTAAGAGATACAATCCTCAAGCAGCACATGATTACTCAAAAGAACTTCCAACGTTAAGAGAAATTGAACCTGATCATTTTGTATTATGTAATACAGAAGAATTTGAAAAATATAAAAAATTATTGAAATAATGAAAATTATTAGATTATTCACTATATTCATACTTGAACTTGTCCTTGCGCTACTCATAATTTTATTTAGAGGCATGCCTTTTAGTATGGCGAATCTCTCAGATCATTTCTTTGTTATAGGTGTGATTATCGGTATGCCTTCGATGGTTGCAATTACGCAAGCGTTTAGACTTTTTTATGGATTTAGGTATGCCTTTAGAGTGCTTATTACACCGAGTTATAGAAAACTCTATCCTTCATTTAAAGATTTTGAAGAAACGAAAACTGGTGGTGACCCTAATCACACTTTCTTTGGAGAAGTTTTAATTGCGAGTTTAAGTGTCATTATCATTGCTTTTATTCTTGCTGAGGTTGTCATGAATGGACGATAAAAAAATCACATCACCGTTTTTGAAATATTATATTTTGTATATTGTACTTATTATAGCTACCGTGAGTGTAGCTATTTTATCTTATATTTTCATTAAATCGCAGTGGGTCTATCTTCTTATATTTATGCTCATGTTTTTTTTACTTGTTATGAGTTACCGCTTTAAAAAGAAATTATATTTAATTATTCATCAAAATTATATGGATCAAATAAGAAATGATGTCATTGATCCTATTGATTTAAAACCATCTTTATCGATGGTTGACATTCAAAAAAAATTAAACAAACAAGGATACAAATTACATTACACAGATCCAACCTATGTCGTGTTAACGAAAATAGAAAAAGATGATCAAATAAGAAAAATTTTCCAGCATCATATACTATATGTTGCAGTCCTTCATTTTGATGCTAATAATGCATATTATCAAGAAAAAGTCGATGCATTAATTAACGATATTCAATTTAAATCTCAAACCGAAGATAAAAAACGCATTGATCGTTTACTCATATCTCAATTTAAAGAAGTTCAAGTATTTGATGAAAAAGAAAAAGCATCTATCAATGAAATCATCTTTATTAAAACAGATAAACACATCGTTTCAACAATTAATGTAGGCATTGTAGAAAACCCGAAAATAGCATTAATGTTAGCTGCTAAAACATATCGCCCATCATCTTATTATGACTTACATTTAAATAGTATTTTTCAAGCGTTACAATAAAAAAAACACCTCAGCGGTGTTTTTTTTAATCAAGTCTTTTCAATCTTAAGTGTAAAAGTCCTAGTATTAAAATAATCCCAATGGATACCGAAACAGAGTATATGCGATATGTCTGAAAATTTGTAAGCATATGATACGTTAAAAGTAATAAAGATAGTATGATTAACGGCAACAATAACAAGGCTAAAAACCGATGTAAAGAAGTCATTTGAGAAGGTTTTGATTGCATGTTTTTTCTTTTATACCAAGCATAACTGACCAAAAATCCAATGAGAGAAATACTAAAGAATATCATACTAATAAACATTTCGAGAGATTGTAAAGCGTCATAGCGTATGGTGAGCAAATTAATAGATAAAAAACTTGAAATAACTAACAAAAACCAAAAAACAGGGATAGCAAAAGGAAATAAAAAATGATCGTATTTTTTAGGAATCTCTTCAATTTGTTGCATCTGATTTGCGGTGTAATATAGACGTGTTGTCCATAGTGTTAGAAAAAGCAAAATGAGTGGTGAATTAATGCCTTGAAGTAACCCAGTGACATAGGATAACGTCGTATAATTAACATTAGAAAAATCTAATATGAGTGCAGGATTACCTCTTAGTATCTTGTCTCTAATAATAATGAGTGTGTCATCTATCAATAAATAAGATTGTAAATAAACACTAATAAAATAAACAATATGTAACATCAACATTGTTAACAATACATATCGGTATATGGATACAACAAATTGAACATCTTTATGTCTTTGGAAATATTTGATATACAAATAGCCACTGATCATAAAAAACAAATGCATCCACAACATGACATCTGATAAATAAAGTGTATCAGGCCGTGTCACCATTATATTGACATAGATTAAGTTTAATAGAAATAATACGAAATATGTAAGTATTGTGTACTCTAATAAAATGAGTTTTGATTTTGATTTATCGACCATAATTATCCTTAAATTAACGTTTCATTAACATCATACCATACTTATACATAGATGTCATTTCACAGTCTAGACTTAGCATTAAAGTTTAAAAAATAGCCATTTTATAATATAATTAATGAGAAGAAAAGGAGGCTATCATGGCAGAATTAATAATTAAAAATTTACTAGTAAATGTAGAAGAAAAAAGTATTTTAAAAGGTGTTGATTTAACTGTGCAATCTGGTGAGATTCATGCAATTATGGGTCCAAATGGTACCGGGAAGTCAACACTTGCAAGTGCACTTATGGGAAATCCAAAATATGAAGTTACAGAAGGTACTGTCACACTTGATGGTGAAGATGTACTTGAGATGGAAGTAGATGAGCGTGCACGTGCTGGTTTATTTTTAGCGATGCAATATCCTGCAGAAGTGCCGGGAGTTACAAATAGTGATTTCATGAGACAAGCAATGCGAGCAACATCTGGTAAAGATGTCAACTTGATTGATTTTGCAATGTCATATGAAGGTGCGATCAAAGATTTAAAAATGCGTGAAGATTTAGCACACAGATATTTAAATGAAGGATTTTCTGGTGGAGAAAGAAAACGTAATGAAATATTACAATTAAAAATGTTGAAGCCTAAATTTGCCATTTTAGATGAAATCGATTCAGGGTTAGATGTCGATGCATTAAGAATTGTTGGTCATAGTGTGTCAGAAATGATCAAGCAAGATCAATTTGGTGTGATATTAATTACACATTACCAACGCATATTAGATTATATTAAACCGACACATGTACATATTATGATTGATGGTAAAATTGTTTTAACAGGTGGTCAAGAATTAATTGAAAAAATTGATCAATCAGGATATGAATGGGTTAAAGAAGAACTTGGCATTGATTTTGTCGACCAAGAGGCAAATCAATGATTCAATTTTTAGATAACTATCAATCTTGGCTGAAAGATCATACATATACAGTACCTAAAAATACAGTTCTTGAAACGCCCATTCACATAAAGTTATCAGATAATATACAATATGACTTTCATGTTGAATCCAACTGTGAACTCACATTCATTGTTGAATTTGAGCCACTATCTAATCATCAAAATCAAGTAGCGTTATCACTAGATATTAAACCTAATAGTCATGTTAAATATGTGTTGATTTCAGAAGAAAAAGCAACAAAAATAGCAATCAATCAAACAGTGAATGTATCAGAGAATGCAAATGTTCACGTGATTTCTGGATTTTTATCACAAGCATTAGATGTTGATCTGAAAGTAAATTTAAATGGACAAAATGCGCGTGCTATGGTAAACGCGATTGCAGTATCTAATGATCAACAACAACAAACGGTAGATGTACACTTGACACATTATGCACCGTATTCTTATGGAGATATGTATAATGTAGGTATTTCTAATGGCTATGGTCGAGTGACGTTAAATGGTGTAGAAAAAATAGAAAAAGGTATGAAACAAGCAAACGCATTTCAAACGCTAAAAGGTATTATTTTATCTGATTATTCTATGGTAGACGTCAATCCTATTTTACTTATAGACGAATATGACGTTAAAGCAGGACATGGTGCCACTGTTGGTAAAATAGAAGATCAACAATTATATTATCTACAAAGTCGTGGTCTTACAAAAATAGAAGCTGAAAAGTTAATTATTAAAGGATATATCAAACCTATTTTGGATGAAATTAATGATCAAGCACTTGTAGAGAGATTAGAGCAAACGATTTACGAAAGGATATAATGAATCAAACGCTTAAAAACAAATTTAAGGCAATTGAAAAAAATCCATCACTCATCTATTTAGATTCCGCAGCTTCATCGCTTAAAATCGATGATAGCATTCAACGCATGGTCGACTACTATGAGACTTCTGGAGCGAATATCAGTCGTGGTGCATATGCATTAGGCATTGAAACTACCCAAGCATATGAAGCTTCAAGAGATGTCGTTGTCAAATATATTGGTGCAAATAAAAAAGAAGAAATCATCTTTACAAAAGGGACTACTCAAAGCATGAATATGCTTGCCTATCATTTTGAAAAAACACTTAAAAAAGGCGATGAAATTCTTAGTTCTGAACTTGAACATAATGCATCGATACTTCCTTTTCAAAGAGTTGCATTAAATACAGGTGCGACTTTATCATATGTAGATTTGGATGAAGACTTAAGAATTCATACAACGAACGTCATCAACCAAATATCAACAAGTACAAAAGTCATTGTATTAACGTATGTTTCTAATGTCATGGGGTATATTACAGATTTAAAACCTATCATAAAAAAAGCCCATGATGTAGGTGCGATTGTTATTGTTGATGCTGCACAGGCAGCACCACATATCACCATCGATGTTAAAGATTTAGGATGTGACTTTTTAGCATTTTCAGGACATAAATGTTTTGGACCAACCGGTGTCGGTATATTGTATGGAAGGTTTGAACATCTAAATCAACTCATACCATTTGAAGTTGGTGGTGGCATGGTTGATGAAGTAGAATTATTTTCGCATACGTATTTGGACTTACCTGAAAGATTAGAAGCAGGAACACCTCCAATTGCTGAAGTGATTGGACTCGCACCAGCACTTAATTACATACTAGAAGTTGGACATGACACAATATTGAACCACTCAAAAAAACTTCAACAATATTTATTAGAAGCGCTCAAAGAAAGATCCTATATCAAAGTCTATAATCCAAAAAGTGATATTGGGATTGTGACATTTAATATACAAGATGTGCATGCACACGATGTTCAGTCCTTTTTATCAGAAAATAACATTGCAGTTAGAACTGGGCATCATTGTGCAAAATTATTACAAAAAAGATTAAAGACATCCGCAACCATTCGTGTATCATTTCAAATTTATAACGATACAGATGATATTGATCAATTACTGGATGTCATCGATCAAACATATCAGTTCTTCAGTGTTTAAGGAGTATTATGCAAGATTTATACCGACAAGTAATAATGGATCATTATAAGTATCCTAGAAATAAAGGTCTTATTTCAGATTCGAAGGCACTTATGATTCATTTAAATAATCCAACTTGTGGAGATGAAATTACCATTCAATTATTTACTGAAGATGGCAATATCAAAAAGGTTCTACATGAAGGCAGCGGATGTTCGATATGTTGTGCAAGTGCAAGTGTGATGTCGGTTGCTTTAGAAAAACATTCGATCAAAGAAGGCATTCAAATCATTTCAGAATTTTATGAACTGATAAAAGGGATGCCATACAATACAGATATATTATTCAAAGATGCAGTCGCATTTTCAGGTGTGAGTCAATTTCCAGCAAGAATTAAATGTGCGACATTATCTTGGAAAGCTGTTGAAAAAGGACTTCAATCAATTAAGGAGGAATCACATGGATGATAACAAGAAAAAAATAGATGCTATTATTGGTGATTACCAATACGGTTTTAAAACAGAAACAACACCTTTTTACTCTATACCAAAGGGAATTAGTGAAGAAGTAGTCAGAAAGATTTCTGAATATAAACAAGAACCATCTTGGATGACTGACATTCGAGTGAAAGCTTATCAGCAATTTGCCTCAGTTCCAAATCCAACTTGGGGACCGGATTTATCGTTTATTGATTTTGATGAATTTACATATTTCATTAAATCTAGTGAGCGTGCTGAAACATCTTGGGATGATGTTCCTGAAGAAATCAAAGATACCTTTGAAAAACTTGGTATTCCAGAGGCTGAACGTAAGTATTTAGCAGGTGTTTCAACACAATTTGAATCAGAAGTTGTCTATCATAACACGATGAAAGAATTAGAAGATCTTGGGGTGATTTATGTCGATACAGATACCGCTTTAAGAGAATATCCTGAACTCGTAAAAGAGTATTTTGGAAAAATGATTCCTTATGATGACAATAAATATGCAGCACTCAACACAGCAGTATGGAGTGGGGGATCATTTATTTATGTGCCTAAAGGGGTGCATGTTCCTAAACCGCTTCAATCATACTTTAGAATTAATAGTGATCAAATGGGTCAATTTGAACGTA
>Ga0181590_10003236_pt1 | contig 13620 bp, 10 predicted proteins | sample 071ome_34_FD_132446 | JGI IMG/M metagenome (GOLD analysis project Ga0181590, IMG submission 132446) | Coastal salt marsh microbial communities from the Groves Creek Marsh, Skidaway Island, Georgia - 071411BT metaG (megahit assembly) | ecosystem: Environmental > Aquatic > Marine > Intertidal... | reverse complement strand
GCGTTGACTGCGGTCATGCTGGTGGTGATCACCACGGTATCTGCACTCGTTCACCTGTATAGCTGGGGCTATATGGAGGAAGACCCGGATCAGCCGCGCTTCTTCGCGTACCTTTCGCTGTTCACCTTCGCGATGTTGATGCTGGTAACGGCGGACAACCTCGTTCAGATGTTCTTCGGTTGGGAAGGGGTTGGCCTCGCATCCTATCTGCTGATCGGTTTCTGGTTCAAGAAACCCAGCGCCAATGCCGCCGCGATCAAGGCCTTTGTCGTCAACCGCGTGGGCGACCTTGGCTTTATGCTCGGCATTTTCGGAACGTGGTTGGTGTTTCAGACCACGTCGATCCCGGAAATCCTCGCGGCAGCCCCCGGAATAACCGGTTCGACCATCGGGTTCTTGGGCTACCGGATGCACACGATGGATATTCTGTGCGTGCTATTGTTCATCGGTGCGATGGGTAAATCCGCGCAGCTGGGTCTGCACACATGGTTGCCGGACGCAATGGAAGGTCCGACGCCGGTTTCTGCGTTGATCCACGCCGCGACCATGGTAACCGCGGGCGTATTCATGGTGTGCCGCCTTTCGCCGATGTTCGAAGCAGCCCCAGTGGCGCTCAGCATGGTGATCTTCGTCGGCGCCGCGACATGTTTCTTCGCGGCCACTATCGGCACCACGCAGTGGGACATCAAGCGGGTGATCGCGTACTCGACCTGCTCTCAGTTGGGCTACATGTTCTTTGCAGCGGGTGTGGGCGCCTATGGCGCGGCTATGTTCCACCTGTTCACGCACGCGTTCTTCAAGGCACTGCTGTTCCTCGGTGCAGGCTCCGTGATCCACGCGATGCATCACGAGCAGGACATGCGCTATTACGGTGGCCTTCGTAAGAAGATCCCGCTCACATTCTATGCAATGATGGCCGGCACGCTCGCGATCACCGGCGTGGGTGTATTGGGCGTCTTTGGTTTCGCAGGTTTCTATTCGAAAGATGCGATTCTCGAGGCGGCATTTGCGCGCGGCACCGATATGGCAATGTTCGCTTTCTGGGCTGGCGCTGTGGCAGCACTGTTGACCAGCTTCTACAGCTGGCGCCTGGTGTTCCTGACCTTCTACGGCAAGCCGCGCTGGATCGAGAGCGAGCATATTCAGCACTCAGTGCACAAGACACCGGAAGAGGCAGGTGAGGACACGACAGGCGGCTATCACCCGCATGAAAGCCCGATTTCGATGCTGATCCCGCTGGGTGTGTTGACCGTGGGCGCAATCTTCGCTGGCTACGTCTTCAAATATCCGTTCATCGATGGGTCTGCTGAAGCTGTGAACGGCGCGTTCTGGGGGGGCTCGATCTATTTCAACGAGAACCTTATCCATGCGCTGCACGCCGTACCGACATGGGTGAAGCTGACCGCGACATTCGTGATGATAGTGGGCTTTGTCACAGCATGGTTCGCTTACATCAAAGACACATCAATCCCGGGCAAGTTCGTGGAGCAATTCCGCGTCATTCACCGCTTCGTTTACAACAAGTGGTACTTTGACGAGCTCTATCATCTCGTCTTCGTGAAACCGGCTTTCTGGCTTGGCCGCATCTTCTGGAAGAAGGGCGATGAAGGCACGATCGACCGCTTCGGTCCGAACGGTGCCGCATGGCTGGTTCAGCGTGGCGCTCTCGTCGCGAAGAAGGTGCAGTCCGGTTATCTCAATAGCTACGCGCTGATCATGCTGCTCGGCCTGGTCGCGGCAATTACATGGGTCCTGTTCTGATGGAAGGCTTTCCAATCCTTTCCGCAATGCTGCTGGTCCCGTTGATTGCGGGTATCGCGTGTTTCTTTCTTGAGGCGCAGGCGGCGCGCATGACTGCGTTGGTCGCGACGCTGGTCAATCTGGCGCTCGGCATTGTGCTGTGGGTCAACTACGACATCGGTGGCGCGCAGTGGCAGTTTACCGAAACCGCGCCGTTGTTCGCGGGCTTCGAATACGCGCTTGGAATTGATGGTATCGCGCTGATGCTGATCATGCTCAGCGTATTCCTTATGCCGATCTGTATCCTTGCCAGTTGGGAGGCGATCCAGAAGCGCGTTGGCGAGTACATGGCTGCGTTCCTGATCATGGAAGTCCTGATGATCGGCGTCTTTGCCGCGCAGGACATGTTCCTGTTCTACATCTTCTTTGAAGCTGGCCTGATCCCGATGTATCTGATCATCGGCGTGTGGGGCGGGGACAACCGCATTTACGCGAGCTATAAATTCTTCCTCTACACTTTGCTCGGCTCGGTGCTGATGCTGATCGCAATGTTCTGGATGGTGAACACTGCGGGCACGTCGGACATTCCGACATTGATGCAGTATGACTTCGATCCGAAGGCACAATTCTGGCTGTTTCTGGCCTTCTTCGCCAGCTTTGCAGTCAAGATGCCGATGTGGCCGGTGCACACCTGGCTGCCCGATGCGCACGTTCAGGCGCCGACTGCCGGTTCAGTCATTCTGGCGGGCGTTTTGTTGAAGCTTGGCGGATATGGCTTCATCCGGTTCAGCCTGCCGATGTTCCCGGAAGCAAGCGCACAACTGGCGTGGTTGATCTTCGCACTGTCGATGATTGCCGTGGTGGTGACCAGCCTGATTGCGCTGGTTCAGCACGATATGAAAAAGCTGATTGCCTATTCCTCAGTCGCGCACATGGCGATCGTGACAGCCAGCTTGTTTGCGTTCAACGTGCAAGGGCTGGAAGGCGCGATGATGATCATGCTCGGCCACGGTCTTGTCTCTGGCGCGCTGTTCCTCTGCGTGGGTGTTATCTACGACCGTCTGCATACGCGCGAGATTTCGCGTTACGGCGGCCTCAGCATCAACATGCCGTATTACGCGCTTTTCTTCCTGCTGTTCACGATGGCTAGCATCGGCTTGCCGGGAACCAGCAACTTTGTCGGCGAATTCCTTGCGCTGGCAGGGATCTACAAGATTTCGACCTGGGTCGCCTTTGTGTGCACCACGGGCATCATTCTGGGCGCAGGCTATATGCTGTATCTGTATCGCCGTGTTGCTTTCGGCGAGCAAAAAAACGCCGATGCCGCCTCCATGCTTGATCTGGACAAGCGTGAATGGATCATGCTCGCACCGATCGCTGCGGCCGTGCTGTGGATGGGTGTGTACCCTGAAAGCTTCCTTGCACCTATGCGGCAGGATATTGCGGCGCTTGAAGCCCGCCTTGCGCGCGCGGCCCCTGAAGGAGATAGCCAGCTAGTGATTGGCCAGCCGACCGGCGCGATCGCCAATGAAATGTCGCATGACAGCGAAGAACACGGAACGGAGGGAGCCCACTAATGGACTTTGCAGCCTCCTTTGCGTTGATCGCACCTGAGCTTGTGCTGACCGGTACTGGCATGATCTTGCTGCTGATTGCGGCATGGGGCGGTGACAAGCGCGCGCAGCTCAATACCTATTTGGCATGCCTCGGTTTGTTTGCTGCCGGCATATTGCTGGTTCCGACCTTGCACGATGGCCTTATGGGGCCGGACACCCACGCCTTTGGCGATCTGATGCGAGCAGATGCATTCTCCGCATTTGCCAAGTCGCTAATCTATCTCGGCGCGATAGGGTGCCTGTTGGTGGCTCCGGCCTACTTCAATCGCCACAACGCCATGCGCGCTGAATATCCGGTCCTGATCGCGTTCGCGGCGCTGGGAATGAGCATCATGGTTTCCGCTGGTGATTTCCTGACGCTGTACCTTGGCTTGGAACTCAACAGCCTTGCCGCATACGTTCTTGCATCGATCCTGCGCAATGATGACAAATCAGCCGAAGCGGGCCTGAAGTATTTCGTACTTGGCGCTCTGGCATCGGGCATCCTTCTTTACGGCATGAGCTTGCTCTATGGCTTTACCGGCAGCACCAGCTTTGTTGGCGTGTCTGCCGCACTGTCTGGCGATCTCTCGACTGGAGCATTGTTCGGTATCGTATTCGTGCTGGTGGGCCTTGCATTCAAGATATCCGCCGTTCCGTTCCACATGTGGACACCAGATGTTTATGAAGGCGCTCCAACCCCGGTTACGGCCTTCTTCGCGACAGCACCCAAGGTTGCTGCGGTTGCTTTGACCGCACGCGTCGCGCTGGAAGTATTCGGCGCTCAAGTTGATGCATGGCGTCAGATCGTGATTTTCATTGCCTTGGCTTCGATCGTGGTCGGTGCGCTGGGTGCGATCGGACAGGAAAGCATCAAGCGCCTGCTCGCTTTCAGTTCGATCAACAATGTCGGCTTTATCTTGATCGGATTGGCCGCCGCGACGACGCAGGGTGCATCGGCAATGATGGTCTATCTGTGGATATACATGGCCATGTCATTGGGAAGCTTTGTTGCTGTCCTAATGCTGAAGGATGCTGCGGGCAATTCGGTTGAGAGTATATCCGGAATGGCGGGCATGGTGCGTGAGCAACCGCTGCTGAGCTGGAGCATTTTTTTCCTGTTGCTGAGCCTGGCCGGCATTCCGCCGCTGTTCGGTTTCTGGGGCAAGTTTGTGGTTTTCCAGGCCGCGGTGGAGGCGGATCTGATCTGGCTTGCTGCAATCGGCATTGCGGCCAGCGTGATCGGCGCGTTCTATTACCTTAAGGTGTGCAAGATCATCATGTTTGATGACTCTGCGGGCCTTGTTACGGGCAAGAACGAAAAAACGCATTGGGCGGTGCTGGGCATCACTTCGCTTATCATTTCGCCGCTCGGTTATCTGCTAACGCCATCGCTGGGCGATCTGGCTGATAAAGCGGCAAGCGCGCTGTTCCTTGCCTCTTGATCCATTTCGTAGACGAAACCGGCTCCACCAATGCTGATCTGCTCGCGGGCTTGAGCGCGGGTGAGGCGCTGCGCGAAGGTGACTGGCTGGCTGCGCGCCGTCAGGTTTCAGGCCGCGGCAGGCAAGGGCGGAAATGGTTTGACGGTGCGGGCAATTTCATGGGCTCTACCATTGTGCGCCCGGCAGAAAGCGATCCACCCGCGCACACTCTCGCGTTGTTGAGCGGCCTCGCGGTCTACGAGGCTTTGCTGCCATTTTGCCCCGATCCGTCCGCACTGACGCTGAAATGGCCGAATGACCTATTGCTTCGCGGGGCAAAGCTGTGCGGGATATTGCTTGAATCGCAAGCCAACACGGTGGTGGTGGGAATAGGTGTGAATCTGCGCGCAGCACCAGACCTACCGGATCGCAGGACGATCAGCCTGTCGGAAGTCACCGCTACGCCGGAGTTAGAGGATTTCGCGGATCGCCTCGCCAAGTCATTCGCCGTTGAACTGGAGCGGTGGCGCAGTCACGGTCTGGAGCTTTTGATACGTCGTTGGCAGGCGGCCGGCCATCCAAAGGGCACTCTGCTAACAGTTCATGATCCTTCTGGTGACAGGGTCACGGGTGAATTCGCAGGATTGGATGCTAGTGGTTCCTTGCTGTTGCGTGACAGCGATGGCAAGACCCACACCGTCCACGCCGGTGACGTGAATTTGGATTAGGAGTTCGCAATGCTGCTTGCAGCTGATGTCGGAAACACGAATGTCGTTTTTGCGCTTTTTGAAGGGCGTGAGATCAAGGCACGCTGGCGCATTGCGACAGATCCCCGCCGCACAGGAGATGAGTATGCAGTGTGGCTTCTGCAATTGCTCGAGATCGAAGGCGTAAAGCGTGAAGAGATCACGCAGATCATTTACGCATCAGTTGTCCCGCGCGCGAACCACAACCTTAATGTACTGTCGGAAAAGTATTTCGGCATAACGCCATTGATTGCCGGGCAAGGGGCCGCTGAATGGCCCTTCGCCATTGATGTTGATCAACCCAGTTCACTTGGGGCGGATAGGGCGCTCAATATCTTGGCCGCGCATGACAAATATGACGGCGATCTGATCGTGGTTGATTTTGGCACTGCAACCAAATTCGAAGCGATTGATTTCAATGGCACTTACAAGGGCGGAATCATCGCACCGGGCATCAACCTGTCGCTTGATGCGCTGGTCGGCAAGACCGCGAAACTGCCGCGCATCGCAATCCGCGCGCCTGACGATGACAGCGTGATCGGGCGCAATACAGAGGATCAGATGCTAATTGGCATCTTTTGGGCGCATGTCGCCATGATGGAAGGATTGATCGCACGCATGCAGGCAGAGATCGGCCGCCCGGCCAAGATTGTAGCCACCGGTGGGCTCGCGATCCTGTTTGATGAGAAAACCGATATCTTTGACTATGTCGATGCTGATCTGACTATTCAGGCGCTCGCAATCCTGGCGGAGCATGCCACCTCGTGAAGAAAGACTTCACACCGGAAAAAGAGCTGCTCTTCCTCGCGCTTGGCGGATCGGGTGAGATTGGCATGAATGTCAATCTCTACGGTTGCGACGGCAAGTGGCTGATGGTGGATCTGGGGATGACATTCTCAGGCGATGTCTATCCTGGTGTTGATCTGGTTTTCGCTGATCTGGAATTCATCGAAGAGCGCGCGAAAGACCTGCTCGGGATTGTCCTGACTCATGGACATGAGGATCATATCGGCGCTGTGCCGTATTTTGCGGCTGAATTGGGCGTGCCGCTCTACGCAACGCCATTCACCGCAGAGCTGGTGCGTCGCAAGTTGGAAGAAGCGGGGCTTTCCAAGGAGGTTGATCTGTTCATCGTTGAGGAAGATCACGGCGAATTCAACCTCGGCCCGTTCGATATCACTTACATTCCTCTCGCGCACTCGATTGCCGAGGGAAATGCGCTGAAAATTGACACGCCCTATGGACGCATCTTCCACACAGGTGACTGGAAGCTAGACGAAGAGCCGATCATCGGAGAGCCGACCACAGAGGAAGAGCTGTGCGAAATCGGCGAGGAAGGTGTACTCGCGCTGGTTTGCGACAGCACCAATGTCTTCAATCCCAAAGCCAGCGGCTCGGAAGGTGCGGTGCACCGCAGTCTGATGGAAGAAGTTGCCAAGCACAGCGGTAAGCGCGTGATGGTGACCACCTTCGCGTCCAATGTCGCCCGATTGCAGACTTTAGGCGAGGTGGCGCGCGAAACGGGCCGGCAGCTGTGCGTAGCTGGGCGCTCGCTTGATCGGATTATCAGCGTCGCACAAGAGAACGGGTATCTACAGGATTTTCCTGAACCAATCGATTTTGATACGGCGATGGGCTTGCCGCGCGGCCAGGTGCTGATCATCGCAACCGGCGGGCAGGGCGAACCGCGTGCAGCACTGGCGAGGGTAGCTGAAGGCAATCATCCGCTGGAGCTGGCGCCTGGTGACGTAATCCTGTTCTCCAGTCGGCAAATCCCAGGAAACGAGATCGCCATTGGGCGAGTGATGAACCAGCTGGCTGATCGCGGGATCGTGATGGTCACGGATCGCCAAAGCGCGATCCACGTTTCTGGTCACCCCGGAAGACCGGAGCTCGAAGCGCTCTACGATTGGCTCAAGCCGGGAATTCTGGTTCCGGTTCACGGCGAGATCAGGCACATGCACGAGCAAGCGAGGCTTGGCCACGCCAACGGAATATCGGCCAATATGGTTCAGAAGAATGGCGATATCGTGCGCCTTGCCCCGGGCTATCCCGGCAAAATTGCCGAAGTGCGGGCAGGGCGGCTTGTTTTGGATGGCGATATCATCGCGCCTGCTGATGGTGAGGCGATCACAATGCGCCGTCGCATTGCGCGTGAGGGCATGCTGTTTGTTGTACTCGATCAGCAACGCAACCCGACCATCGAAGCGGTTGGACTACCGCTCGAAGAGGACCTGGAAGACTTCGTTGCAGAAGCTGTTTCGGACGTTCGCGATGCTTTGAAGCGGCTGCGCGGTCAGGCGAGCCGCGACCCCGCTGCCGTTTACGAAGCCGCACGTCTTGCAGCCCGGCGCGCGGCTCAACGCTGGTCTGGTAAAAAGCCCCAGGTTCGTGTGCTAATGCTTGAGGAACAAGATTGATGGAATGGACGTCGGTCGTTGCAATTTATGCCTTGTTCTGGGTGATGACGGCATTCGTGATGCTGCCATTCGGCATCAAAACTCATGATGAAGCCGGATTGCCCAAGATTCCCGGGCAGGCCGATAGCGCGCCTGTTGGCTTCCGCCCGGGACGCCACGCGTTGCGGGCAACAGTAATCGCAGCAGCATCGACTACAATTTACGTGGCCAATTATGTCTATGGCTGGGTGACTGTTGATGCTCTCAATATCTTCCCGGATCCACCAAGCCAACGTTAAGCGAAATGTGGCCGGTTTAATCCCGCAAACGCTCTATCGACTGTGCAAGGGCAACGTAGAGCTTTCCGATATCCGAACTTAGCAGGGTAACTCCCAGGGCATTACCATCGCGAGTTGAAAGCACATTGCGCAGCATGCTTTCAAAGTCATGGATGTAACGGCTTACATGCTCGCGGAAGTCATGATCGGCTTCGAAAAGCTCTACGACTTCCCGCGCTTCTATATTGCTTACCAAGCGCACAGATTTTCGGGCGAAAATCCCACGATCACCCTTCAGATATGCGGCCCATGCGGTGTCGCTAACGTCTTGCGACAGGCCTCTTGCGATATCGATGGCGTTGGAATTGAGGCACTCGGTGATCAATGCCATCCGGCGCGCAAAATCATTATCCACCTTCTCTCCCGCATGCTCTCGTGCACGGGCCACGCGTTCTTCCAGATTGCTAACCAATTCATTCACCTTGACCAGCTGATCGCGCAGGCTGGCTGTGGTCGCTCGGACATGCTCATTCGCACGTGTTGAGGCTTCCTCAAGTCGCTCGACCGCAGCATCTCCTTCCGCGCGAAGGTTACGTTCGATTGCAGCACTTGCTTTCGCGCCGATTTCTCCGGCCAGGTTTTCCAGCCGCTCGCCGGATCCACTTTCGATTGCAGCAAACGCGCTCCGCGCGGCTTGCTCAAGCCCGGCGATGGCCGATTGCAGATTTTCGCTCGCCCGAGCGCTGACACGGTCGCTTTCTTCGCCCAAGGCACCCAAAGCGCCACGGAGGTTCGAAATTCGGGTCAGGCTCTCGCTGGAGGTATCAGTAAGCTTGTCGTTCAATGACGTGATTTGTTCATCGGCACGATACAAGCCTTCGCTCGCTGCAATCACATAGTCTGACAGTCCCGCACTTCGCTCATGCGCGGCATCAACGCTTTGTCGAAGCGCAATTGCTTGCTGTTCAATCTCACTGAGCTTGTCACTAGCCTTGCCGACTGCAGCGGGCAGGGCTTCTCTGGCCTCGCGCGCGCCAGACTGAATGATTTCCAGCAGCCGCACACCGGAATCGGTCAATTCTCCGATTGTCTTCCCGCTTGCATTCAGATCGCTGCGAAGTGTCGAAACGTGCTCGCCCAAGCCAACGGTGCCCGCCTCGAGTACATTCTGTGTTGCTTCTGCTTGTTCTGCCATGGTGGCAAGCAGTGTGTTAAGTTCTTCAAGTTTGCGGGTTACATCAGCCCCGTATGACACCAGTCTCTCGAGGCGCTCGTTCTGTGCCTCGCTGCGTTCTGCCAGCATTTCATCAAGATCAGTCAGCCGCTGTGCAAGCACTTCGCTGGCCTGAGTTACGCGGGTTTCAAAACCGTGTTGCCTCCGGGCCATCTCTTCTTCGAAGCGGGCATTTCGCGCAGCAATCCGGTCATCGAAGTCGCTTGCTTCAGTATGAAGCGCCTTGATGCGCTCACGTGAGGCATTGATTGCCTGTTGATCCAATTGGTCCAACCGCGAGACAACTTCGGCAATTTCCTCTTGGAATTCCGATTTTCTGGCACGCAACTTGTCCAAAGCGACGTCTTGAGACCGCGCGAAGGAGGATGTGACTTCTTCACTGCCTTCGCGCAAAGTATCCAACCGCATCTGCAAATGACCGATTTGTGCAGTTTCCTGATCTGCGAGTTCCTCGGCCATGCTTATGACCGACTGGCGCAGATCATCCGAACGCCTGCGCATCGCCGCCAATGCATCAACCTCGCGACCCTCCAGCTCGACACGGAAGGCATCTGACTGCTCTTGCAGGCCCGCAAAGCGTGCTTCGGCGGCATGCTCTATGCTATCAAGCTGCGTCGCAAAGCCAGCCAAAGTAGTTTCGATCTTGCCTGACAGCGCGCTAACCTGACGTTCGCTAGCCTTGCCAAACTCATTAAGACGCTCAAAGCCAGAAACCAGGTGTTCCAACTGTTCATGCGCCGTTCGCCCGGCTTGCCCAACCTGATTGGATACATCACGCGCCGAATTGGCAATGACCGGAAGATCATCGCGCAATTTAGACATATTTGTCAGCGCAGTATCGCTGACACTTGCGATGACCTCGACCTGAGCACCATTGCTCTTGATGAGAGACTGAAGCTCGCTCGCATGGGTTGAAATCCGCTCGCTTGCGATCCTGCCGAGAGAATCAAGTTCGCGCGATTGGCTACCCAGAAATTCGCGTGCAAGAGACAGCTCGCGGTTCACAGCTCCCAAACGCTCTTCCAGCGCCTGAGATTCCTGGCGCAGCAACTGCGCCGTGTCGCCAAAACGCTGAGCCTCGCGGCGACTGTTGGGCATTGAAAGCAGCCAGAAGATCGAGATCAGCAGCATCGGGACAGCCCAATTGATGATCCAACCGATCCACTGCTGTGACGTACCCCCTGTGAATATGTCGTTGCGGAACGCCCAGGCAAAGAATCCTGTCCAAGCGAGCATCGCAATAACCGCGGTCATGGGTACGAGCCGATCGATCCAGCGGGTGCGTGGAGCGGGTTCGAACTCTTCCCCTTCGGAAATCCATTCCTCCTCCAGCACAATCGGCTCTTCAGCCACATTTTCTGCTGAATCCACAGGTGCTTCCTGCACCGTCTCTTGGCCTACGGCCTTGATCTGCCACTTTCCCGTCATTTGGGGAATCTAGCCGATTTTCAGAAAGGATAAACCCTGCTTTAACCCTTTCTCGGATATCTGCTGAAATATGGCTTATGAAAGCGGATCACTGGATGCGACCCTTGTAGCAGCTGCGGGGCAGGATATCGGCCTTTTGGCCGAGCTGCGCACTGCGTTGGTAAAAAGCGCAGACAAGCAACTCGATCTGCTCAAGCGTTCACGTTGCTACGGCAATTGGCAGGTCGCAGCCATGCGTTTGAAGGGTCTTGCCGCCAGTTTCCACGCAGAAACGCTGTTTGATGCAGCGGAAGAAGCGTTGACCTGTGCGCCGGGTGATCCTTTAGTCACACGGCGGATCGAAGCTGCCATTGCCGCGTTGCGCGGGCATGACCCGGCGCCATTCGGAATTAACCGACAATCCTAATCGCGTGCTTGGCAGAGCGATGCTTTAGCGCTTAACAAAGGCTATCCGAACTGGGGGCCTATTACATTGCGCACAGCACTGATCTCTTGTCTTGAGACCTTGCCGGATGGCAAGCGCCGCGGGTTTGCCCGATTAGGCGGACGTATGTTGCTGTCGTGGCAGATAGACATGGCGCACGATCTGGGCTGCGGGCGGTTTATCTGCCTGACAGATGCGAAGCTTGAGGCGTTCGAAGAACTCAGGGATCAAATTCAGCAGTTTGGTGGAGAATTTCACACAATATCGGGACCATTGCCGTTGGTGTCGTTGCTGTCTGCGGATCAGGAACTCATGGTCATTGCGGATGGATTGATTGCCGACCGGGCTCAAGTGGCTGCCTTGCTGACGGGCCAGCGTGGCGTGCTGGTTTTACCAGATGCCGCAGGCATCGAGGCTGGATTTGAGCGGATTGACGCGGAGCATGCATGGGGAGGAATTTTTGTTGCGCGGGGCCAGATTGTAGAACAACTCGCGCACATGCCTGAAGACAGCGACACCGTTTCGCTATTGTTGCGGCTTGCCTTGCAATCCGGGGTTAAACTGGTCCCGCTCGATGCATCCCACCTCGAAACGGGCGAATGGCTTTTGCTCCGCGAAGGCTCCGAGCTTGCGGAACGAGAGCAATCGCTTCTTGAAAGCAGTGCGGAACGAGTTTCCTGGTGGGAGCCCACCAGGGCAATGAGTCGCAGAATTGCGAGCTTCCTAGCGCCTGACGGGCTGGATCGCGGTCCATTAATCTTTGGCGCGCTAAGCGCCGTCAGTTTCGCAGCAGCGGCTGTTGCGACCTTTTTTAATGTAATGCCGTGGGCATTATTGTTTTTGGCGCTTTCCATTCTTGCATCTGAAAGCCGCGAAGGGATGCTTAGATTGAAGAACTTGCTTCGCGGTGCCGTGCCAAAATCCACGCGTAAGTGGTTTGGTTTATTGAAGGATTTTTTTTTGATTGGTGCCCTTTCCTGGCCGTTCATTGTGGCCGAGGCTGCCACAGAGTTATTCCTGCCAGTTCTGGCCATCGGAATGTTGCGATTGGGCGAAAGAACCTGGAAGGCACCGCTGTCACGCTTACTGACTGACCGGGGAATCTTCGCGCTGTTCATGGCGGGAATCAGTGCTTTTCACCTGGTCGATCTTGGATTAGGCGGAATATCCCTCGTGATCCTGGCTTTGTCGCTGTATTTCCAACGCGAATCTCAGATAACGCGGGCTTAACCAAACCGCGCTATACGCGGGCGATGAGCAATACTATGACCCACGCAGACGAAACCCAAGCGGCAGTGGCCGACTTGTGCCATGAGTTGGCGCGAGGGGACGTTGCGCTTGCAGGCGTTGCGCCGGTGCTCAGTCATTTGCTCTCATCGAGCGGTCAAGCCCTGGTGAGCGAAGATCTTGTTGCGCGGATGCGCGGCATGCTTGGGAACCTGGCAATCCAGATACTGCGCACCGAAGCCGAAGTTTCTGGTGGCTCCCGCCAACTTGAGCCGTCAGTCACGGACGAGCTGGCCGGCAAGCTGGCGGGCAGCAGCACTCTGGTCAGCCATTGCTACGCCATTGCCATGGAAAGCCAATTGGCCGAGCAATTGGAACAAACCCATGGGATTGATCAGGTTCTTACACCTTTGCTGCAAGAGCTCATCGCGTCACCGGATGAGAACATGGCCGAGCTGGCCATGGGAGCAATGACGGCGCAGGCGCGATTTGTTCAAGTTCAACGCCGGATGCATTTGCCGCTTGCTGAACTTCCGGCAGAGCTCTTTCATGTCACTCTCGCTCAATGGTCTGCAATGCGCGGAGATGCCGAATTCATGCAGAGGGAACGCGTCTTACAGGTTCTGCGTGGCGGCTATGACGAGAGCAGTTCGCGTTTAGGAATGCTAACACGACTGATCGGTTCGCTGGGGCATGGATTGCGTTCCGCAATCGATCTGGAGCATGCCGGATTTGCACTTTTCGTGAGCGGTCTTGCCCGCGCATCGAAGCAACCGCGCGAATTGGCTGTGCTGTCATGTCATGAACGCCAGGCCACACGACTGGCCTTGGCGCTGCGCGCTGCCGGCTTGAAACCAGAGGAAATGCGCAAGCAGTTTCTCTTGATCCAGAGCGATTTGGCCATGCCAAGAGGTGCAGATGTCATCTCGCAGGAAAGATCTCTGTCGTTGATTGCCGGCACCCCTGCTGACAGGGTAGGGTAAGCCTCCGTGGAAACCCCAGATACTCTTCTAGCTGCTCGTGGCGTCACCGATCACGAGGATCGTTTGCTTTCAGCGGATCAGCCCTTGGCTGAATTGCAGCAGCGATGTGGCGGTGCGGTGCCAGGCAAGCTCGCCATTCCAG
>Ga0181590_10003233_pt1 | contig 13630 bp, 11 predicted proteins | sample 071ome_34_FD_132446 | JGI IMG/M metagenome (GOLD analysis project Ga0181590, IMG submission 132446) | Coastal salt marsh microbial communities from the Groves Creek Marsh, Skidaway Island, Georgia - 071411BT metaG (megahit assembly) | ecosystem: Environmental > Aquatic > Marine > Intertidal... | reverse complement strand
TTTTACATAAATGACCCGATTTGAGGCAGGAATCATCTCCTCGGTCTTAGCTTCGGCCCCGAAGTAATCGCGGAATAATCTGAGCGAATAACAAGGCATTTATATGTCTATGGTTCTGGCGACCATGGGGCAGGGATTAGGGTCTTATTTTCTTGGCGAAGAATAAGTGGCCGGATTTTTGGTTGAAATGCTCGCCAGGCGGGATCGGCATATAGCTTCTCCCTTCTTTCGTCTCTTTCCTCGTAGGAGTCATAAGCCCACATATGGACGATCTGATTTTGTGGGCCAAAGTCCGTATAATACCATCCGACCATCTTCCCTAAAATTGGTTCTTGCGCTGCGCGGCCTTCCTCTTCATAGAGTTTCATATACTCGGGTACTTTTCCCGGATGCAGTGTGTAGATCCGTTCTTCGACAATCATCCCTATTTCCTTGTTTTAGATTCAATAAAAAGCTAATCACAGGCTGCTGTGTGTCACAAGCGCTTGAGATTAACATTGCTTGCTTAAATGTTTTGGTCTCTCGCAATGCATCTGAGGAGACGTGTTGTTCTTATGAAAAATCATCTTGTTAGAGTTTACCCGTCAAAAGAACATTTAAATAGAGAAGATCAGCTAGCTTGGAAACTTGCTTCAGTAGCCTCTGACGCTGCACCCAATGACTTGCAAGCTACGAATATGGTGATCAATAGGATTATTGATAACGCTTCCGTGGCTTTAGCAGCAGCTAATCGTGAACCTCCTACCGCAGCCCGAGCTCAAGCACTGGCTCACCCAAGAGAGAAGGGCGCACGCTTATTGGGTTGCAATAAAAATATCTCTGTCGATGCTGAATGGGCCGCTTGGGCAAACGGAACAGCCGTTCGAGAATTAGATTATCATGATACATTTCTTGCAGCAGATTATGCCCACCCAGGAGATAATATTCCGCCGATTTTAGCTGTCGCTCAACAAGTGGGGTGTAATGGAGAGGATCTGTTAAGGGGATTGCTAACGGGTTACGAAATCCAGATAAATCTTGTAAGTGGAATATGTTTGCATCAGCATAAGATTGATCATGTGGCGCATTTAGGACCGAGTGCTGCGGCAGGCCTAGGAACGATGTTAGGTCTTCCAACAGAAATTATTTATCAATCCATACAGCAAGCGCTGCACGTGGCGACTGCGACGCGCCAATCTCGGAAGGGTGAAATCTCGAGTTGGAAGGCATTTGCACCATCTCACGCAGGAAAGCTTGCAATAGAAGCGGTCGACAGATGTATGAGAGGAGAGGCGGCGCCTTCTCCCATTTATGAAGGCGAGGACGGAGTTATAGCTTGGATGCTTGGAGGGGGAGACGCGCGCTACTCGGTTCCTTTGCCAGAGAGAGGAGAACCCAAAAAGGCCATACTGCGTTCTTTCACCAAAGAACATTCGGCCGAGTATCAAAGTCAAGCGCTCATCGATTTGGCTTTTAGAATGCGTTCAAAAATCAATAACTGGGAAGACATAAAGAGAATAGTAATTCATACCAGTCATCACACCCATTATGTTATCGGTACCGGGGCGAACGATCCGCAGAAAATGGATCCGCACGCCAGTCGGGAAACCCTCGATCACTCAATAATGTATATCTTCGCCGTGGCGTTGCAGGATGGAGACTGGCATCACATTCGCTCTTATCTACCTGAGCGAGCGCAACGTCGGGATACAGTTGCTCTCTGGAATAAGGTCGAGACGAAAGAGGACGCTTTTTGGACTGATCGTTATCATGACCCCGATCCAGATAAAATGGCATTCGGGGGGCGAGTTGAGATTGAAATGATGAGCGGCGAGATCCTGGCAGACGAATTAGCGTTAGCCAATGCACACACCTTGGGAGCAAAGCCCTTTCAGCGGGCAGATTACATAAGAAAATTTCAAACACTAAGTGAAGGTCTGGTAAGCGAGGGAGAGCAAGACCGTTTTTTGAGTTTGGTTCAAAATCTTCCAAATCTTAGTGTAGGGCAAGTAGCTGACATTAACGTCGAAATGGATCTTTCTGAGCTTAATGTTTGCATAAACAAAGGAATATTTTGATGTTATTTACCGAGAAATCTGCTGGTGAGAAGAGGGCTTCATTCCGGCGTGGCCTCGAAAGTGGCAAAATACTGAAATTTCCGGGAGCACATGCCCCTTTGGTTGCCATGGAGATCGAAAAACAGGGCTTCGATGGGGTTTATATCTCTGGGGCTGCTTTATCGGCAGATTTAGGCCTACCGGATATTGGGTTGACCACCCTTTCCGAGGTTGCTCAACGCGGCCGGCAGATAGCCCGAGTAACCAATTTGCCGGCGATGATTGACATAGACACAGGGTTTGGTGAGGCCATGAGCGCGGCGCGCACTATCCAGGAACTCGAAGAATTAGGTCTCTCAGGGTGTCACCTTGAGGATCAGGTTAATCCCAAGCGTTGCGGGCATTTAGATAATAAAACCCTGGTTCCAATTGACGAGATGATACGGAAAATAAGTGCCGCGGCTAACGCAAAAACCGATCGAAATTTCATGCTATTTGCACGCACTGATGCAAGAGCAACAGAGGGAATGGATAAGGCGATAGACCGAGCCAAGGCTTATGTTGATGCAGGTGCGGACGCAATTTTTCCAGAAGCCATGCAGAATGAAAATGAATTTGAAATTTTTCGGAGAGCGATTGACGTACCGATGATGGCGAACATGACGGAGTTTGGAAAATCCCCTTTATTGTCAGCCAGCACCTTGGCTGAGATTGGATATAATTTGGTTATTTATCCGGTCACGACATTAAGGCTAGCAATGGGGGCGGTCCGAAAGGGGCTCGCAGAAATCGCTGAAACAGGTACCCAGTCTGGTTTAGTTCAAGAAATGCAAACAAGAGCTCAACTTTATGATTTAATAAGGTATGAGGATTATAATACGTTCGATCAAGATATTTTTAATTTTAAAATTTAAGAGTTAAAAATGGCGCCAAGAAAGCAGGTTTCTGCACCCAAAATACAAAAGGGGCTTGATGGGGTCCTCGTCGATGAAACTTCTATCTCAAGAGTTGTACCCGAAACGAATTCTCTGACCTACCGAGGCTATCCCGTTCAAGAACTTTGCGAGATTTGTAGCTTTGAGGAAGTCGCGTTTCTTCTTTGGAATGGAGAGCTGCCAACACGCCGTGAACTGAATGTTTTCAGACGCGAAGAACGTTCCCGGAGGTCTTTATCGCGAGATCACTACTCTATCATTGCTAAGTTTCCTAAAAAAGCCCATCCAATGGATACCATTAGAACATCCGTGAGCTATTTAGGATCAACCGAGGTGGCGTGGGGTGGAGAGCCGATCGAAAATGATCGCAATCGAGCATTAGACCTGCTTGCGAAAATTCCAACTATGATTGCTTCCGATTTTCGTTATCGAAAAGGAAAAAGGCGTATTAGTCCCAGAGATGACCTTTCAATCTCGGAAAACTTTTTAAATATGTGCTTCGGCAGTGTTCCGCCTAAAGAAGTGGTAAAGGCTTTTGATATCTCTCTAATCCTCTACGCGGAGCATAGCTTTAATGCTTCTACATTTGCTTCTCGAGTAATTACATCAACGATGTCCGACATTTATGGTGCTGTTGTCGGTGGGATAGCCGCGTTAAAAGGCCCTTTGCACGGAGGAGCAAACGAAGCCGTGATGAATATGTTGCTTGAAATCGGGCATCCAAATAAAGCGGCGGACTGGCTAAACAAAGCGTTTTCAGAGAAACGGGTTGTAATGGGTTTCGGACACAGGGTTTATAAGTCTGGGGACTCCAGGGTACCCACGATGCGTGCCGCTCTCGAAGAATTGGGACGCTGGAAAAATGATAGACGCTGGATTGAAATAGAGGATGTGCTGCAACAAATCATGCTGGACCAGAAAAATATTTATCCTAACTTGGATTTTCCGGCAGGCCCAGCATATTACATGATGGATTTTCCCATTGATATGTATACGCCAATTTTCGTGATGAGTAGGATCACAGGTTGGACGGCGCACATAATGGAGCAGGGACAAGATAATCGATTGATAAGGCCACTTTCAGTCTATAAAGGGGTGAAGCAACGCTCGGTTACAACAATCTCTAACAGGTGACGCTACTGAATGTCGGGTCACCCTTTGTTTTGACGAAGTAAAGCTTCTTTTCGGACGATATAACCGCAGGCAAGCATGATAACCGCAGCACCAATAAAACTGGACATACCAGGAATTTCACTGAACAGCAGGTAGCCATAAAAGCCCGCTATGATGATCCTAATGAAGTCCAAGGGCGCGATAAGAGTCATATCCCCAGCTGCGTAAGCGCGTGTTAAACAGTATTGACCGGTAGACCCCACAAAACCTAGTCCGAGTAGCCATAGAAACTCTTCCCAAGTTGGCCAGACCCAATCGAACGCCGCCGGGATCCCAATAATGATCGTTCCCCAAAGGAGAAAATAAAATACGATACGATTGGAGGGCTCTGTTTTTGTGAGATGTTTCATTGTTGTGATAGCAAAGGAAGCTAGGATTGCGGCAAGAAGTGCAACGGCAGAGGCTAATTCTATGCCACCCTGAGGTTGCACCACGATAATAACCCCGGCAAACCCCACAATAGTTGCAATTGTTCTATCCAGCCGGATCCGTTCTCTGAGAACAAAAGCAGCCAGCAAGATTGACCAAAGGGGGATTGTAAAAGTTAACACCTGAGCATCTGCGAGTAAGAGATGGTGTACGGCGTAAACGCCACAAGCGAGGGAAGTGCATCCAAAAAAAGAACGCCAAAAATGGGCGAAGTGCCTCTCTGTTTTTAACGCCCCGAGCCCAGACTTAAATAACCAGGGTAGATAGAAAAGAAGGCTCATGGAGAATCGGAAACTAGCGACCTCCATAATAGGCAAGGTGTTTGTTAAGTGTTTGGCGATTGCGAACATGCCCGTTAACAAGAACATGGCAATTAACATCCATAGAACACCCTCGATGTTTTGAGAGATTAGTCGGGAGTTGCTGTCGTCCAGTTTGGGGTTTGGCATTCTATGAGAACTCTTTTTCTGCGGTATCTCCCCCTGTTAGAAAAGTGGGAAGGGCGGTATGAATAGCCTCAGTTGGAAGCTGTTTCAATCAGTAGATAAAAGTTAGTGGGATAGGCGTTGAAATAAAATGATCTATGAAGAACGTATTTACACAATTCAAATTGGCAAGATGAATGAATATCTCAAAAACTATGAGACCTTAGGCTTGCCTGTCCAAAAAGAAGTTTTAGGTCACCTTGTCGGATTTTGGCACACCGAGGTCGGTGGCCTCAACAAAGTGGTCCATATCTGGGGTTACAGCAGTCTTGATGATCGTTTGCAAAAAAGAAAAGATTTAGGCGAACATCCGGACTGGCCGAAGTATCTTGAGGTTGCCCTCCCACTTATCGTAGAGCAAGAAAACAGGGTGTTGATACCAGCTAGTTTTTCTCCTGCAAAATGAGTTTGGGAGGAATGTTAGTGGATTAAGAGTTCCCCAATAGGAGTGTAGTTAAGCCCTTGTGCAGCGGCGACTGCTTCTTGGGTTAAAGTTCGGTTCCAGACGTTAACGCCGTCAGCGAGATATTTATCTGTCATAACGGCCTTTTCTATCCCTAGCTCTGCTAGGTTTAAGATATATGGCAAGGTAGCATTATTGAGCGCGAAGGTTGAAGTTCGCGCGACGCCACCAGGCATATTTGTAACGCAATAATGGACAACCTCTTCTTCCAAATATGAAGGTTCTTCATGGGTAGTAGGACGAGATGTCTCGATACATCCGCCCTGGTCAATTGCAACATCGACAATTACTGAACCTCTCTTCATGGCTTTGACCATATCTCGGGTGACAAGTTTAGGGGCTTTTGCCCCGGGCAAGAGAACAGCGCCTATAACCATATCAGCCTCTAAAACCGCATCTCGGATTGATTGGTTAGTGGAATAGAGGGTTGTTATCGAACTTTTGAATTGAAAGTCTAAATGAGCTAGTCGCGCGATCGAATTATCAAGGATACTGACTTGGGCGCCCATTCCTGCCGCGATAAGTGCAGCGTTGCTACCCACAACACCACCCCCGATGATGGCTACTTTACCTGGGGTAACACCGGGAACCCCTCCTAATAACACTCCACGCCCACCATATTTTATTTCAAGACACATCGCGCCTGCCTGAACAGCCATGCGGCCTGCAACTTCGCTCATCGGTGCAAGTAATGGCAATGAGCCTAATCGGTCTGTGACCGTCTCATATGCGATAGCTTTGGCTCCCGAATTTAATAGCCCCTGCGTCTGAATTGAATCGGGCGCAAGGTGCAGGTAGGTGAAAAGAGTGTGCTTTGGTTGTAATTTTTTGATTTCTTCTTTCTGCGGTTCTTTGACCTTCACAATCAATTCGGCATATTTGAACACCTCTTCTGCGTTTTTTGCTATTACGGCACCGGCCTGCTTATAATCGAGGTCGGTTATTCCAATATCTAAGCCTGCATTTTTTTCGACAAATACTTGATGTCCAAGCCTTGTGAGTTCATTAACCCCTGGCGGAGTCATTCCGACCCGGCTCTCATGGTTTTTAATCTCTTTAGGTATTCCTATTTTCATACCTTGCTCATCCTGTTTTCAATGCCTAGAAACGTATAGTGAGACCAGATTCTATCTAAGGAAAAAAAATGCGAGGCTTATTTTTACAAGAACTCGGAAGCCCTGAAGACCTAGCACTCTCCGATATTTCGGAGCCGGTGCCTGGTCCCACAGATATTTTGGTAGATGTTCACTCCGCTGCAGTCAATTTCCCGGATATTTTGAGTATAGCTGGAAAATATCAATTAAAGCCCCAGCTTCCTTTTGTTCCTGGCAGAGAAGCTGCAGGTGTTGTCTGTTCTGTAGGAGAGTCAGTGAGCCGCTTTAAACTCGGGGATCGTGTTATGGTCCAGGTCGACTACGGCGCCTTTGCAGAAAAAGTTTTGGCAAAAGAGCATGAGGCTTATTTTATTCCGGATGGGATAGAATTTGATCAAGCGGCGGCGGTCGGAGTGGCGTTTCAAACTGCTTGGTTTGCTCTAACAGATCGGGCAAGGATCAAGGAGGGTGAAGCTGTTTTGATCACGGGTGCGACCGGTAGCGTCGGCATCGCGGCGACGCAGTTGGCGAGTACATGGAACTGTCGAGTTCTTGCTGGCCTCACAACACCTTCAAAAGCGAGTGCAGCCAGAAGGGCGGGAGCAGACCTTATTATTGATCTGTCGACCGATAATCCGCGTGAGGATATTCGCGAACAAGTAATGAGGCTGACAGGGGGAGAAGGGGTTGATGTCGTCTTAGATACGATCGGAGGAGACGTTTTTTCAGGGGCGATGCGTTGTTTGCGCTTTCGAGGACGCATGGTTGTTGTCGGGTTTACCAGTGGGTTAATTCCGGAGATGAAAACTAACTATTTGCTCCTCAAGAACATAGAGGTCTCTGGTGTCGACCGAACACAGTATCGTGATGTACTGCCTACCTGGATGGATGAGGCTCAGGCCCAAATTTTTGATTACATAAAAACAAATCGGATAAAGATGCCAATTCAGGCTGAATACCCCCTGGAGGAATACTTGAAAGCATTTGATGTTATTCGGGAGCGAAAGGTTGAGGGTAAGGTTGTTCTTAAATTAAAAAATGACTGACCTTTGATTAGGGCAAAGGCCCACTCCATTCCGAAACAATATCTGAAAATTCGGGTCGAGCCCGGTCGTTCGGATCTTCGGTCCGAGTACCTAGGTATAAGAAGCCTGCAATTCTATCGGAAATATCGAGACCAAGAGCATTTTTTACATCTTCGTTGTAGGCATACCATTCTGTAACCCATTGCGCAGCGTAACCCATCGCGAGAGCAGAGGTCAGCATGTTTTGGCAGGCGGCTCCGGATGATAAGATTTGTTCCCACTCCGGAATTTTATGCTGGGGATTTGTAACGGAAATAACAGCAATAACGGTTGGAGCTCGGAGAAATCGCTCGCTTTCTATTTCAATTTGCTCCTCGATGCAGTCAGGGTTTGCCTTCTGAAATGCTTTGGCAAGCACTTCTCCCATTTTCGCTCTTGCGTCCCCTCTTATGGTTTTGAAACGCCATGGAGTAAGACGTCCATGATCAGGAACACGCATACCGGCTCTCAAAATTTTCTCTAAATCATCATTAGAGGGCCCGGGTTCGACCATATTGCGAACAATTATTGAACGGCGAGAAAGAAGGAAATCAGACATTTCGGCCATCAAAGTATCCTATAAATAAATCCAACTGATCAAAGATATAACATCGGGGCTCTTTCCCGGAAATATCTAAATTGTCCGGTTATTTTTGGCTTTTCTCTAACTCTTGCTTCCGAAGCGCACCCCGTTGAATTTTGCCGGTAGCCGTATGAGGAAGCTCATCAACAAATTCTATAGAACGAGGATATTTGAAAGCGGATATCTGGGATTTGACAAAGTTTTGTAGTTCCGTGACTAGGTTATTTGAAGCCAACTTTTTGTCTTTTAATTCAATGAATGCTTTTACGATTTCACCACGATTTTTATCTGGACTTCCGACAACCGCAACTTCTCTTACGTATTCATGCTCCAGGAGTATGGCCTCCACCTCTAAACCAGAGACATTGTAGCCCCCAGTTAAGATCATATCATCGGTCCGAGCCTCGTATAAAAAATATCCATCTTCATCACGAATACAAAGGTCGCCTGATAAGTTCCAACCCTCCCGAACGTATTTTTTTTGACGTTCTTCGTCATCAAGGTAACGGCAGCCATTGGGACCTTTAACAATCATTTGGCCAATTTCGCCGGGCTTAGTATCCTCAAAATTTTCATTCACAACTCGAACTTGAAAGCCCGGTACTGCCTTCCCGATGGTCCCTGGTTTTATTTGGTCGCCGCTGGAGGATATAAATATATGTAAAAGCTCAGAAATACCGAGCCCATTTATAATTCGAACGCCGGTTTTTTCTTCCCACTGTTTAAAAACAGCCGGTGCGAGGGGTTCTCCGCCAGCCACACAAACCCTGAGTGTGCTCGTATTAAAGCGGTCAATGTGGTCTAACATTAATTTGTAGCCAGAAGGAGTTGAAAAGCAAACAGTGGCTTTTTGGTTCTCTATTGTTTCCAGCAATTTTTCTGGCGTGCCCCGTTCTAACACGACCGCAGCGGCGCCAAATCTCATTGTATCTGGAATATATGCGCAAAGGCCGTAGAGAAAGGCTATCTGGGGGCTACCGCACACAATATCATTTGGTCGAATTTTAACGACATACTTAATAAAGGTGTCTGCAACTGCGACAATATCCCTGTGAAAGTGCACCGTACCCTTAGGGGTGCCAGTTGAACCGGAGGTAAATCCAATAATTGCAGGGTCGTGTGCAAAAGTAGAAAGATTTTCAAAATCTTTGGATTGATCCTGCATTTGATTTTCGAGGGGGTTATCGCCGCCGCCAAAATAGATAATATCACGCAAACTTGAACAGTTCTGCCGAGCTTTCTCTAAGTCTTCTGATAATTTGATATCGGAAATAGCAATTTGGACTTTTGCTTTATCCATCATGTAGATCAGTTCTCGTTCTCGAAGAACCGGCATGGAAGAGATTGCAACGCCGCCAACTTTGAGGACCGCAAACCATGCAGCAATCAGCATGGGATGGTTTCCCGAACGTAGTATAACTCGTTCCCCGGAGACCATCCCATATCGTGTGACAAGCACGTTTGCAATTTGATTAGATTTTTCGAGGAGCTGGGAGTATGTCCATGTAATGCCTTCATAATGAACTGCAGGATTATCTCCCCACCCACGCAAAAGAGCCTTATCAAGCAATTCCGTCGCGACATTTAATGTCTCTGGGTAGTCCGATAGCTCCGGAAGAACTGAATAGTCCATTTCAGGCCAGTATTTTTCGGGGGGTAAGCGATCAAAGATGAACGGATCTGAATGCGAAGTCCTTTGGGTCATACTGTCCTTATAGAGTTTTAGCGCTTAATCGCAAATGGTGATTTGACGTGGTCATTTGTGATGATACTGTCCCGCGTGTCAATTTGGATAAAGTTATGAGAGACATAGTTCGTTTAGAGTTAATCAGAGAGTCCCTTGTTGCAGTGGTTAATGAAATGAGGGCAAATATAATACATTCATCCTATGCTGCTATAATATACGAAGGACATGATTTTTCGTGTGCCCTGATGTCCGCGGATGGTCGTCAAATAGCTCAGGGCCTCGCAGACCATCCGATTCATATATTTGCTGTTCCATACTCAACTAGAGAGGTTGTGAAGGCTTTTGGAGATGACATCCATGAGGGCGACTTGTTTCTCCATAATGACCCTTATACCGGCGGGACACATCTAAATGATGTCTTGTTGTTGCAACCGATATTCTTTGAAGGTCGATTGGTAATGTTTGCCGCTATGCGCTGCCATTGGAACGACGTAGGAGGCATGACTCCTGGAAGTTTGTCGGGGCGGGTCAAAGAGATATATCAAGAAGGTATACGTATTGTTCCGACAAAAATATGCGAGAGAGGGGCGCTTAATCAGGGGCTAATAGACCTGTTATTCAATAACATGCGTGGCCGTGAGGAAAGATTGGGTGATTTCAACGCCATGCTAGGAACAGGACGGAAAGCTGTTGAGCATATTGGCCGCCTGTTTCAACGGTTTGGCGGACAACAACTTCTAGATGGTGTGGAAGAATTAATTTCTAGATCTGAACGCCAGATGAGAGGCAAAATTACGGAATGCCCCGATGGAGATTATTTTGCAGAGGGCTTCATTGAAAGTGATGGGTCTAACCCAGATCCGCTGGTTGTTCGATTGAAACTCACTATTTCTGGCGACTCCATTATAGCGGACTTTACCGGTTCATCTCCTCAAACAAACGGACCAACTAACTGCGGTCCGGCGATGGCATTTAATGCAGTTGGCACTATTGTGAAGGCATTCCTCGACCCGAAAACACCGATAAATAATGGCTCTTTCAACCCGATAGAGGTTGTTGCGCCAGAGGGAAGCTTCATTAATGCGCGAGAGACGTCACCTTGCGGTGGGATGGCAGAGGTTAAGTTCTTAATAGACTCCGTAGTCGCGTCCGCCATGGGGCAGGTAGTACCTCATATGTCGGTGGGTGATCTCAAGGGAGGAGCAAACCACATCCATATTACCGGCGCTCGTTCTAACAATTCGACTTTCATCCACTACGAATGGCCTGCAGGTGGAACAGGTGCCTCGGATAATACAGATGGAAGTACAGCAGTGAGGAGTTACAATGAGGGCGATTTTAACTCAATTCAGTCTGCTGAAACGGTGGAGAAGCAATATCCTCTGAGAGTGGAGGCCTGTGAAATTAGGGAAGGGTCTTGTGGAGATGGCGAGTTTCGAGGGGGATTTGGACTGAGGCGCGACATTCGTATTCTAGATGAGCAGGCGATGCTGTCCGTTCTTTCTGAAAAAAATGTTATTCCGCCCTATGGGGTGAATGGAGGATCTAACGGTGCTGCGAATAAGTTTACCGTAATCCGGAATGGTAAACAGATTGAACCGTCAGATGTTCCGGGAAAAGTATCGGGATTTGAACTTCTAAAAAACGATATTGTTCGGGAGGAAACGGCTGGAGGAGGTGGCTTTGGTGACCCCTTTAATCGTGATGCTTCGCGTGTAAGAGCCGATATAGTCAACGGACTACTGACCGAGAGCCAAGCGGCCTCAAGGTATGGTGTTATTTTGCAGCCTGATGGCTCGGTAAATGAAAAACAAACAGTAGAGAGAAGACGAACGTTACGAGAAGAAAGGTTGAAGCTTCGGGTCCAGGTAATTGATAAGGATGAATTCGATGGGGTTAGAAGGATATTTCAAATATCTGAGGCAGATGCGCGGCTAATAGGTGTCCAAAGGGGAGATCTTATCGAGATTAGGGGGTCGGCATGCGCCCCGGTTAGAGGGTGGACAGAGTTAAATGGTGCTCCCGGTGTCATTGCTCTCGGGGCAAGTGGCTCCGCTTTAACAGGGGTATCTGCTGACCAATTCGTGGAAATTCGCTCTGTCTCCTCCATGCCTTTTTTGGGGAGTAATTAAAAATGCCGGGTCGTGATTATCTGATTGGTATTGATGTAGGCGGTACCTTCACAGATATATTGTGTCTGGAGATACAGACGCAAACTTTACTTGAAGCCAAAGTCCCCTCACTGCCAGGACGGCAATGGGAAGGCGTCCTAAATGCGTTGAAGCAGCTCGGTATTCAAGCCAATGAGGTAAAAGCCTTTGTGCATGGAACGACAATAGCAACTAATGCTTTGCTTGAAAAAAAAGGTGCAACTACCTCATTAATAACAACAAAAGGATTTAAAGACGCGTTGGAGATTGGTCGGACACGGCGCTTGATTGGAGGGCTCTTTGACATAAAGTTTGTACGTCCGAAGCCGTTGGTCAGCCGTCCGCTTAGGGTGGAGGTCCCCGAGCGAATGACGGCTGATGGCGAAGTCTTAGATGATCTGGGAGGTTTTGATTTTCAGAAACTGGCATTGTGGTTAGAGGCGCAGGGGGTAGAAGCGGTTGCCGTCTGTTTCGTGAATTCGTACGCAAATGACAAAACGGAGAGGTTTGCCGCTGAGCAATTGCAAAGGCTATTGGATATTCCTGTTTGTTTCTCGACCGGAGTTGTCGCTGAGCAGGGAGAATTTCATCGATTTTCGACCTGTGTTCTCAATGCTTACTTGACTCCTGTTGTGAGGGAATACTTAGAGACCCTCTCTACTGAGCTTGAGGAGAATGGCGTCCGCGCTCCGGTTAATATCATGGGGTCCAACGGTGGGGCCATGACGTTAGACCAAGCAGGAGCCTTTGCTGTTGGGACGTTTCTGTCTGGTCCGGTAGGAGGAGTGGGTGGAGCCGTTCGGGTGTGCGAGTTGGCAGAGGTTGAAGATTGCATCACCTTTGATATGGGCGGGACAAGCACAGATGTCGCCTTAATTCACCAAAGACGACCGCGCATTTCTCATGACAATCAAATTGACGCTTATCCCCTTCAGGTCCCCCAATTAGATATCCATACCATTGGCGCTGGTGGAGGGTCGATTGCTTGGGTTCAAGAGGACGGAACCCTGGAAGTGGGCCCCAAGAGTGCCGGGGCGCTTCCTGGGCCTGCTTGTTATGGAAGGGGAGGAGTTGAGCCAACAATTTCCGACGCAAATTTGCTTCTTGGTCGGCTGCCCACAGAACGAACCCTCTCTGGGGGGCTTCAGTTGGCTCGCGGGGCGTCTGAGGAGGCGTTTAAAAGCCTTGCCGATAAATTGGGTGGCGGAGATCTGGTGGAATTAGCTGATGGCGTCTTGCGCATTGCTGTGGCAAAGATGGCCGGTGCGGTAAGAGAGGTCTCTGTTCATCGTGGTTTCGATCCTCGAGATTTTGCTCTTTTAGGTTTTGGAGGAGCAGGTCCGATGCATGTATTCCTCGTGGCGGAAGAATTGGCGGTTCCAACGGTGGTCGTCCCCAGGTATCCAGGCCATTTGTCAGCATTGGGGCAATTGCTTGCTGATCAGCGATTGGACTCTGTGCTGGCTTGGGGAGGTAAATTGACAGACCTGTCTGATCAGGATCTCTCTGGTCGAGCTGCTGAAATGCGATC
>Ga0181590_10003227_pt1 | contig 13642 bp, 10 predicted proteins | sample 071ome_34_FD_132446 | JGI IMG/M metagenome (GOLD analysis project Ga0181590, IMG submission 132446) | Coastal salt marsh microbial communities from the Groves Creek Marsh, Skidaway Island, Georgia - 071411BT metaG (megahit assembly) | ecosystem: Environmental > Aquatic > Marine > Intertidal... | reverse complement strand
GGACCTGACGATCGGCAGTGCGCTGGATATATTCGGGGGGAAGGTGGCTTACCGGGATGTGTTGGAATGGGTGGAAAGGAACGATAAAGGGATAAAGGGATAAAAGGATAAAGGGCCGACATGTTGGGCATTCACGAAATGTCGATGCTGTGTAGGTCGGATAAGGCCGTCAGGCCGCCATCCGACATTTTCACCATTGTTAAAGGCTTGGGCACAGGCGATCGGTGATCGCCATGTCGGATGGCGCTACGCTTATCCGACCTACAACAAAGTTCAGGATTATCCGTAAACCTGTTGACAGAAAATTACCAGGAATCATTCTGTCTTGCCTCTTGCCTCTTGCCTCTTGCCTCTTGCCTCTTGCCTCTTGCCTCTTGCCTCTTGCCTCTTGCCGTCAGTTCGTTCCACCTGTCGGTGCCACGCTGCGTTCCAGGAACGGATCGCAATGGATATTTCCCGAGCTGGCTCCCTTGAGGAAGATTTTGCGGCGCAAGCCGTGCACGAAATCAGGGGCACCGCACAGAAAGACCCTTGTGCGTGAGAGTGAGCCGAGGTCAATTTTCGCGTCTACGACATCTTCCACACTACCTTTCTGCAGGCCACTGATTTCAGTTTTGCCGCCGTTTTCCCTGGCACACGGAATGTAGTGAAAATTGCTGTGCTCGGTTTCCAGTTTTTCCAGTTCCTTCACGTAATACAGGTGATCACTGGTCCTGCCTCCATGGTAGAGCGTGATTTCACCTTCGTGCTGTTGTGACAGGGCGTCGTGAATGATGCCGTAGAGGGGGGCCAGGCCCGTACCGGTGCCGGCCAGTACCATGGGAAAATCCTGTGTACCGGTATGCGTGTAAGAACAGTCACCGGCCGGGCCACGCATGTGCAGGACATCACCCACGCTGGCCTGCTCAAACAGCCAGCCGGTGAATATGCCTTCCCGGGTCTGGCTGATGTGAAATTCAAGGTACTGGTCTTTTTCGTAATCGTTGGCCACGGAATAGCTGCGGGCTATTCCCTGTGAATTGATCAGGGTCACGTACTGGCCGGGGTAGTAATGGAACATGTCAGCCTTGTCCATGACATCCAGGGTCAGGCGCATTGTTCGGTCGTTGAGAAAGTCCATGCTGCGAACAGAGGTTTGTACCGAGAATTCCTCCACGGTGGGCAGTGCCGCCTCGACATCACTGTCGGGTACCCACTGGCAGGCCAGGGTATAGCCTTTTTTCTGCAGTGATTCCTTGATCCACTTTTTCGATTCCTGAGTTGCTTCACAATCCACTGCCCGCACCAGGCAGGCCTGGCACATGCCTGCGCGACAGGCATAGGGGATATGCTGCTTGTTACGTAGCAGGCAATCGAGTACGGATTCGTATTGATTCAGGGTATAGGTTTCGGATTTGAATTTGAGCTTGGCCATCGCACTACTGGAAATTTTGCTGCTGACAATCACAGCAGCAAACTCTGCTGTGACTTAAGCGTGTAATAAAGGGCCAGTATAAATAGTCACCGTGATTAAAACCATCACTATACCCGTCATCATTTTGGTTCAGGGCAGGTTCATGACCTGCATTGCATAAAGGCGATTAAGAACAGGGGAACCATGGGCGCCGTTGTGGCTGTCTATACCGTTGATCCAGGGAAAAACAGCCTGTGTAGTAGCTGGCTACGACATTGCAAGGACGTTATATAGGGCGCTATATAAGGACAATGGAATGCGCCATAATGCACCGTTTTAGGTATTGGAACGGCAATTAACGGCAAACACATGAATAACCTGACGCTTTATCTTGCTTCGGCATCACCCAGGCGCCGGGAACTACTTGAAAAACTGGGCCTGGACTTTACCGTGTTGCCCCAGGATATAGATGAAAGCCCGCTGGCCAATGAGCCTGCCGAGGCCTATGTGATGCGCCTGGCAAGCAGCAAGGCAGAGGCGGCCCTGGCAAGCCTGTCGCAACCTGGTCAGGCGGTGTGCCTGGGTTCGGATACGACAGTGGTATGCGATGACATGATTTTTGAAAAACCGGCTGACCAGGCTGATGCCAGGCGTATCCTGGGTATCCTGAGCGGCCGCAGTCACCAGGTTCACACGGCAGTGGCAGTTGCCACGGTCGATGGTACCCGGGTGGTGGTTTCAACCTCGACCGTCACGTTCAGGGACATCAGTGAAGTGGAAATGGATGCCTACTGGTCTACAGGGGAGCCACAGGACAAGGCCGGGGCCTATGCCGTGCAGGGGCTTGGGGCCATGTTTGTCACCCATATCAGCGGCAGCTACAGTGGCATCATGGGATTACCGGTCTTTGAAACCGTGTCCCTGCTGACCGGGGCCGGCTTAAGTCCGCAACAGATTCTTGAAGAGTATGCGAAACAGCGACTATGAGTGCTGAAATCCTGATCAATGCAACACCGATGGAAACCCGGGTAGCCCTTATCGAACAGGGGCTATTGCAGGAGATCTATATCGAGCGGCGTAATCGCCTGGGGCCCGTGGGTAATATCTACATGGGCAAGGTCGTGCGGGTGATGCCAGGTATGCAGGCTGCTTTTGTGGATATCGGCCTGGAACGTGCAGCCTTTATTCATGCCCAGGACATCCTGCCCATCGACAGTGATGGTTTTGAAGTGGCGGATAACCAGGACGTGGAAATAAGCCAGCTCATCCGTGAAGGGCAGATGCTGGTGGTCCAGGTGATCAAGGAGCCGATTTCCAGCAAGGGTGCCAGGCTGACAACACACCTGTCCATAGCTTCGCGGTACCTGGTCCATATGCCCCGTAACAGGCACCTTGGCATCTCCCAGCGTATAGAAAACGAGGACGAGCGGGAACGCCTGATGACATTGCTGGAACAGTGCGTGGCCCAATCCGGTATTGCGGGTCAGTCAGGTTTCATCCTGCGCACGGCAGCAGAAGGCGTCAATGAAAGTGAATTGCTGGCCGATATCACCTTTTTGCAGCGGGTGTGGCGCAAGGTGGAGCAGCGCATGGCTGATAACACGACAGTGCGTCCCATTTACCAGGACCTGGTGTTGTACATGCGCGCCATGCGTGACCTATTTCATCCCGATATCCAGCGTATACGGGTGGACAACCGGGAAACCTACGAAGAGGTCATGGAGTTTTGCCATCAATTGATGCCGGAAATTGAAAACCGGGTTGAGCGTTACCAGGACGAAAGACCCCTGTTTGATCTTTACAGCATTGATGATGAAATCCAGAAAGCCCTGGGCCGAACCGTCAAACTGAAATCCGGCGGTAACCTGGTCATCGACCAGAACGAGGCCATGACAACCATTGATGTCAACACAGGCGCCTATCTGGGTACGCGAAACCAGGAAGAGACGATCTTCAAGACCAACCTGGAGGCGGCCAAGGCCAGTGCTCGCCAGCTCAAGGTGCGCAACCTGGGAGGTATCATCGTTCTTGATTTCATCGATATGACCAACGAGGAACACAAACGCCAGGTATTGCGTACCCTGCAAAAAGCGCTGGAAAAAGACCCGGTAAGAACCATGGTGACTGAAATGTCCGAACTGGGGCTGGTGGAAATGACACGCAAGCGCAACCGGGAATCCCTGGAGCAGATGTTGTGCCATGAATGCCCGACCTGTGACGGACGCGGGACAGTAAAAACACCGGAAACGGTCTGCTATGAAGTGTTCCGCGAGATCCTGCGCGTGGCCAAGGCCTATGACAATGATTCCATCCTGGTCATGGCTTCCCAGGAAGTGGTTGACCGCCTGCTGGATGAAGATTCTGCCATGGTGGCAGATATGGAAGAACTCGTGGGCAAGAATATCCGCTTCCAGGTCGAGCAGATGTACAGTACCGAACAGTTTGACGTAGTACTTTATTAGTCGTGCTTTATTAATTGATGACAAACGAAGACAGCACAACAACAGCTCAGGAAACCGGCGTGCGAAAGCGCTCAGGCCCCTGGGCCATGCTTGCCTGGTGTACGCACCTGGTACTGGTATTGCTGGTCAGCGTTACCGTCCTTTTGTCAGCGGGACGGTTAATGACTTCCCTGGTGGCCGGCTACCACGATGAGATTGAACAGGAACTCGGTACCTTGCTGGGCACAGCCGTTGTCATTGACGAGATCACGGGAGAGTGGTTTCGTTACGGCCCCATCATCAATGTCAGTGGTTTGCATATTCTCAATCCTGACAACCAGGATGCTGGCCATGTCATTGCCAGCCTTTTTATCAAGCCTGACCTTGGCGCCAGCCTGCTCAATCGCAGCCTGATTATTGACCAGGTCATCGTGGAAGAACCGGAATTCAGGCTGACCGAAAATGCCGAGGGCAAATGGTCACTGGCCGGCCTGGCAGCAGGAGAAGGGGATGCCGACTATACGGATGCCATTGTGGATTTCCTGCTTTCCACGGGGCGCCTGCAGATTGTTGAGGCCGGGTTGAGCCTGTTCTGGTCAGATGGCAGGGAACTGGAGCTCGACAATATATTTGTCGACCTGGGTAACCAGGACAGTTTGCATGAAGCCCTGATACAGGCGCGTATCGCCGGACAACCCAGCCCTTTCCAGATGATGGCAACGATCAATGGTGACCCGCGCAGCCGCTACGATGCCTCCCTGTATTTTCATGGCACCGATATCGAGGTTGCGGATATTTCAGGCATTTCGGGATTTGCACTGGATATGGCCAGTTTCAGCGGTGACTTGTGGCTGACTGTTCAGGACAGCCAGCTGTTTGACGTACAGGCTCATATCAATGACCTGCATCTCGATGGAGCCGGCACACAAGACAGCCCGATCAATGTCGTGGACCTGGATAATGCCTCCCTGGACCTAACACTGCGACACAGCACAAGTGAGCAGTGGCAGGTGTGGCTCGATAATGTCGAATTTGACTGGTTCACCAGGCCCTGGAGTGGCGGCGGGATTTACGTTTCCCTTGAAGAACAGGAGGATGCGCAACCCCTTGCCATAAACGCTGCCAGTATTGACCTGGCCATGGTCACCGATGTTATTGATGACATCCTGGTTTTGCCGGAGCGTGCAGCAACCGCACTGGCGGACCTGGCACCGGCTGGCAGGCTGGAGAACCTGGTGGTCAATACGGATCTGTCCGGCAATTACGACGATGGCTTCCTGCTGCAAGGCAACCTGGCTGATGTTGCCGTTGGTGCCTGGCAGGGTGCTCCTTCCGGCAGTGGTATCCAGGGTTATGTACAGGCCAACGCCAGCAACGGTTTCGTGGAACTGGATTCCTCCGACTTTGAAATCCACTTGCCAAGACTTTTTGACGACAGCTGGCAATACACTTCAGCCAACAGTCGTGTGCACTGGAGTATCCAGCCCGACCAGCTCAGGGTTTACAGTAGTGTCATTGATGTCAGCAATGATTTTATTCATGGCCATGTGCAATTTGACCTGTACAACCATCGCAACAGCAATGATGAACTGGAATCAGAGTTGACCCTGATGATCGGCCTGATTTATGTCGATGCCTCGTACAAATCCCTTTACCTGCCCAAGCTGGCCGGTATCCGGACCACCATGGAATGGCTCGATGAAGCGCTTCTTGATGGCCGGGTCAGCAATAGCGGGTTTGTTTCCCGAACCTCAACACTGGGTAATGCGCCGGTCAATTCGGGAACCGTGCTGAGCTTCTATGAGGTCGCTGATGGTCGCCTGAAATTCCAGCCGCAGTGGCCCGAACTGACCGGGATTGATGCCTTTATCCTGCAGGAAAACAACAATGTGGATGTCACAGCGACTTCCGCTGCCATAGAAGGTATCAACCTGGGTTCCACAACGGCTACTGTCAGGCCTGCCGAGGAAGGGGGCATGTGGTTGTCTTTGCAGGGTAGTGCCAGTACCCGCACGGATCTGGGGATGGCCTTTTTGCGCAATACCCCGGTACGCAACAATATCGGTGATTTCATCGATGACTGGCGTGGCGAAGGCAATATCGATGTTGATATCAACCTGGGGATTCCCCTGAATAACCCCGAGCGCCGCACTGATGTCATGGTCAATGTCGTGAGTAACATGAGCACCCTGACCATTCCGGCATATTCACTTGCCATCGAGCAATTGCGGGGCAGGGTGGTGTATGACAGTGACACCGGCCTGTCAGCCAATGCGCTAAGTGGCCAGCTGTTTGATTTTCCCATTGCCGCGACTATTGAGGCCATGACAGGCACTGATGCGGGGGGTAACAGGATCATTACCGGAACCCGGGTGGTTGGCAGTGGTCGCGCTTCCAATACGGCCTTGCAGGCCTGGGAAGGGCAGCCCGGGTTCGTTCGCGATGTCCTGAACTTTGCCAGTGGTGAAATCGATTACCTGGCAGAGGTCACCATTCCCAATGCCGGCTCGATAGCTGCGGGGGGAGAAGGCAACAGCCTGCGATTGTCTTCAGAGTTGCTTGGTCTTTCCCTCGACCTGCCTTTTCCTTTTCGCAAGTCGGTCGAAAATATTCGTCCACTGGAAGTGCTAATCGATTTTGATGACAACGGGCAGTGGATATCGGCCCGTTTTGACAATCGCGTTGGTGCCAACCTGAAAATCAATGAGGATGAATTTGCCGGTGGTAATGTACTGTTTGGTCCGGATATAACAGACATGACCTTTGGCCCGGTGGAGCCTGCCAGCGAAAAACTGATGTTCAGTGGTTATCTTGACCGCTTTGATTACGCGGATTGGGATGATACCGCCACAAGGTTTACGGAAAGTTCTGCCGGGCAGGGTGACAATCGGCTGGAAGACCTGGTTGGCCTGGTGGATGTGAATGTCGGGCGTTTGAATGTCATGGACCAGGACCTTGAAAATGTCAGGACCCGGGTACAGCGCACTGGCGGATTGGCGGATGACAGCGAAGCCGGTACCGCAGACGCTGACAGCTGGCTGGTATTCCTGGAGAATTCGCTGCTCAGTGGTAGTTTCCGCTTTCCCGATGATGAGGCCAGACCCTGGCTAATCGACCTGGACTACCTGCGTTTTCCGGAGACCGAAGAGCCGGAAGCAGGCGAAGCGCCAGCTGAAGAGGTGGACATCCTGGCTGACGTGAACCCGGCTACTTTGCCCGACCTGGATTTTGTTACCCGGGAGCTCACTGTCGGGGACAAGCATTTGGGCGCCTGGGATTTTCGCCTTCGTACCACGGGCAATTCCGCCACCATTTCTGACTTGCGCATGACCACGCCCGATGCCCGTATTCGCGATCTTACCGGTGAATCTGGCGCCAATCTTGACTGGCGATTCACTGATGGTATGCATACCAGCAGCTTTACCGGCCTGTTCAGTGCCGGCGACCTGGCGCAGGTTTTACCCGGCTGGGGCTATGATGCCAATGTCGAAAGTGAAAACGCCGCATTTGTCAGCAATCTGCAGTGGAGTGGTTCTCCGGCTGCATTCAGCCTGAGAAAAGCCGTCGGCAATGTTGACCTGGCGATAAACAACGGCCGTTTTGTGGATGTGGACTCAGGAACCAGCCGTTTGTTCGGCGCCTTCAGTTTCGACTCCCTGGTCAGGCGCCTGCAACTGGATTTTTCCGATCTCTATGAAAAGGGCCTTGCCTATGATGAGATCCGTGGCAACCTGGATTTCAACCAGGGCATAGTTGCCACGCAGGAAGACCTTGTTATAGAAGGGCCTTCCAGTCGTATCACCATTGATGGTCGTATCAACCTTCTCAATGAAACCATCGACGCCGACATGCTGGTCAATGTGCCCCTCGGGCAGAATCTCTCGGTACTGGCGGGCATCCTGGGGGCATGGCCCATCGCCGTGAGCACCTTCCTGGCGAGCCGCATATTCCAGGACCAGATGGATGATTTCACCACCGTGCTTTACCGCCTGGAAGGGCCATGGGAAAATCCCACCTCCGGGTTTGAACCCACGGAAGAAATACTCGAAGAGGTTGAAGCTGTCCAGGCAGAAACTGCTGAAGACAATACCGACACTCCCTGAAACCACGCTGCCAGCCACTACACACCTGTTGTTATTCCATGGATAAAAGTCTGATTACCAATCTTGTTGCTGTCCTGATTGTCATTGCCGGTTTTTTACTGCAAGGCACCGCTGGGCAGTATGTCCTTAATACCGGCCTGTTCGCGCTATCCGGCGGCATTACCAACTGGCTGGCTATTCACATGCTGTTTGAGCCAGTGCCCGGCTTTTATGGTTCCGGAGTGATTCCGGCCCGGTTTGAAGAGTTCAAGCACGGCATCAAGACGCTGGTGATGGAGCAGTTTTTCAATGCGGAAAACCTGAACAGTTTTTTTACCCGCTTTGCCACTGGCGCAGAGAACCAGGATGGCACCCTGGACCGGATTGTCGACAAGGTAGACCTGGACGCAGCTTTTGACTCGCTGCTGGATGTCATCATGAATTCATCGTTTGCCGGCATGTTGTCGATGATCGGCGGTGCCAAGTCACTGGAAGCCTTGCGCGAACCTTTTATTGACAGAATGCGCCAGTTTCTCGTGCAGGTAAGCCAGGACCAGGAAATCCTGGATGAAATTCGCCGGGATTCCACTGCCGGTCTGCTGGACAAGGTAGAACTGATTGTGGATCAGCGCCTGGATGAGCTGACCCCTCAACTGGTGAAGGAAATAATCCAGAAAATGATTCGTCAGCATCTGGGCTGGCTGGTGGTCTGGGGCGGGGTTATTGGTGGCCTGATCGGGCTGTTGACGACCTTGCTGTTAAACCTGTAATCAGAACGGTACAAAAAATACCGGGCTGTCATCTTCATCGCGGGTATTTTCATTCAACTGGTCGTTGCCGGCACCCTCATCAGGGGCATTATCAGGGTCACTACCAGGCTCAAAGAAAAGCCCGGACCTGTTATTGCCAGCGCCTGTTGATGTCGGTTGCTCTTCGGCGGGCATACGGTGTGATACCTGGCGCGTTTGTACTTCCGGCAGCCAGAGGCGCGTTGGGTAACGTGTGTTGTGGTAAATCGTGTCCCTGCCCGTCATGGCAAGAGAACCGTCATTGACCTGGTTGATCTCCAGGACTATCCGGCTGCCCTGGCTGAACCGATACGCTGTCTGGCGCATGGCTATATCCAGGCGATAGACCTGTCCGGGTGACAGGGCCTGTTTTTCAGTAAACGCATAGACAGGCAGGTATTCGGTGCTGCGGGTATCGTCACGCTGCCTGGCAGATGCCTTCAGTTTTCCCCGCGTGACAAGAATGTCCGTACTGGCATCAAAGGCACTGACAGATTGCCCTGGTTCGTCTTCAAACAGGTCAGGTAGCAATAGTGCTGATGCCGGTACCTTGAATGGGATCTGTTCCTTGAGGGTGACTTCAAAGGCCATGTCATTGCCTGTCGTTGCGGCATACAGTTCCATCATGGCCGGACCGGTGATTTCCATATCCTGTTCCAGGGGTGCCGAGACAAACTTTATCACTGAACTACCACGGGTCCTGTCCAGGTTGGTAAAACCGCTTGCGCCAGCCTGCTGGCTGTCGGCCAGTGAGCCGGCCATGGTGCTGGCATCTGTCATGACAGGGTACCAGTCCTGGTGCGTGATATTGCCGGGAGGCCAGTTGCTTTCCCGCTTGATGCTGTTTTGCCCCCTGACCCGGTACTGCACTCGAGGTCTTTCAATGTAGAGTGAAGCCGTGGGTTTGCCGTTGAAACACCAGTCGTAGAAGGGCAGTAATTCCCGTGCCAGGAAGCCGGTGTCCTGGTACAGCGGGGTCTCGCCAGCAGGAGTGCTGAACATTTGCTTGTTGACCACGTTAAGTCTGCCCAGGGAATTCAGGGTCGTGGTAAAGCCGGCACTATCGCGTCCCTGTGTCCAGTCATTGATGGCAAATACAGGTACGCTGACCAATCCTGTGTTTTCGCGACTGGAGCGTTCACGCCAGTATTCATCGTAATAAGGGTGCATGAGCCAGGCCAGGCGCATGTCATAGCTGATGAGGTGCGGCGTGTCGGCAGCAAAAGCATTGGGCAAGCGCACCTGGTTTTCATACCAGCTTCCCATGAATTTATCATTGGCCAGGCCGCCTGGCGCTACCCATTCGCGGTAGGGATCCAGGGTGCCATTGATCGGGGCAATACATGTCAGTCCGGGCGGGTTCTGGATAGCCAGCTGCCACTGTGCAGCGGCGTAGTAGCCCGCACCGGTGCCGGCAACAAGACCGTTTGACCAGGGTTGTTGATTGATCCACTGGACGATCTCGTAATGATCCTGCTGTTCCTGGCGGGAAAGAAATCCATACTCACCCGTGGACAGTCCCGTGCCCCGGACGCTGGCGATGACCACGGTATATCCCTGGCTCACATACCAGCTGACTGGCCCTGCCTGGGTAGATTCATCATTGAGTATGGCGCGGGTATGTGGAAAAGGGCCGGCGGCATAGAGTACCGGGTGACTGGCATTGTCATCGGGGCGATAGATATCAAGGGCAATGCGTGTTTCATCACGCATGCTGATGCTGACATCCTGTGCCATTTGCAGGGTACCCAGGGAAGTGGCAACCGGTACAAATACGGGTGGGGTATCCTCTGGCCTGGCAGATTCATTGTCTGCGGCTGTTACCGCCTGGTGACAGAAAAGCGAGAAAAGAATGAGCAGGGCAGCAGGCCATCCTGCCGGCACCGGGCGGGCAGCACGGGAAACGGCCGGAAACGGCCTTTGGCAGCAGACAGGATATCCGGAAATTTGAGTTCTCACTTTGATTCGCTTCAGGTATATGCCGGAATTGTTCATGGAAAATCCAGGGATCGCGGGATTATAACCGTTATTGACACCACTGCCTAAGTGTTGGCCAGGCATAACAACAGGCCGATTTTTCCCTGATAAAAACTCCCCATTCCATATTTATGGGAGTTTTTCCTGACTTGCCGTTTTTGCCCTTATAAACAGGCAAAAATGACAATACTGACTGGTTAGCCAAAATCTCCTGTACTAGAATGCCGGCCAATTTCAATGCGAAACGGTTCCTGGTGGATCCGGTAGTTTTTAGTACAAATTTGAGCTTTATGAAGGCTTGCTCCGTATATAGCGAGGGGGAAGCAGGTGGAATCCTGACCTGCAATTTTTTCAGAAATTTTAGGAATGTGAGGACAATATGGCCAGACCAGTAGAGTTTGATAAAGAAACCGTCCTGATCAATGCCATGGAGCAATTCTGGTTAGAAGGTTACGAAGCAAGTTCGGTGCAAAAACTTCTGGATGCTACCGATATCAATCGCGGTACGCTTTACAATTCGTTCGGCGACAAGGACACATTTTTCAAGTCCTGTGTGAAAAAATACAATGATCTGCTGAAAGCGGATATCCAGAACACCCTGGGCAACACAAGGCTTGGCGCATGGAAAGCCATTGAGGCCTATTTTGATACCGCCATTGTTTCAGCACCCAGTAATCAACGTGTACTGGGATGCCTGCTGGTCAACTCGGTGTGTGAAAGTATCAACTGGGAAAAGGATATCCAGAAAGTGGTAAAAAACTCCATGAATATCCTGCGCAAGGCAATGCTTGCCAGGACCCGGGAACTGGAAAAAGCCCGCCAGTTGAAACGGGGCATCAAGGCCGAAAATGCGGCTGATATCCTGATGAACCTGTACAACGGACTCAGGGTCAGTGCGCGCAGCGGCAAGGGACCTGCGCAACTGGGAGAACTGGTCAGCTTTACACTGGGCTCGCTCAAGAAATAAGTCATTAAAAACAATAAGATATGTTAAGAAAAAGAGGGCAAAAGCCCTCTTTTTTTCGACCCCGGAAAACTCCCCTGAAAACCGCTACAGCCCGCGGGGGAATTGATTTGTACTGTTTAGTGAAGGTGATATACTCGCAAATCCTGAAGAGAATCCTGCGCCTCTGACGCCACCATCCTTCAGCCAGCCGAGAATTATATATACGGGGATATTAATGAAGACAGTAGCCAGTTCCGTCATCAAGAAGAAAAAAGATGAAACCCAGATCGACCTGACTCCCATGCTTGACGTGGTTTTCATCCTGCTGATTTTCTTTGTTGTGACAGCCTCCTTCCTGAAAGAAAACGCCATGGATATCGAAGGCCAGGATCCCAACAACAATCCTCCTCCGCCGTCCAATGATGAGCCCCAGAACGTGCTGATCCAGATTGATTCACGTAACCAGATTTTCTTTAACCAGGAACGTATCGATATTTCGGCCGTACGAGCCAGGGTAGCTTCGGCCAGGGCCGAAAACCCCGGTGCCTCCGTGATCATCAGGCCTGACAAACAATCCAATGCCAATGTCCTGGTAGAAGCGATGAACTCTGCACGTGAAGCAGGTGTATCGACTATCTCGGTCATGGAATAAAACACCACGATTTTCTGCAGTATCTGCATTCGACCTTGCACTCTGTCTGAATGAAGGTGCAATGAATAACACTGAAACAGCCCGGGTATATCCCGGGTTGTTTGTTTCAGAAAACGGCTTTTCAATACTGTAATTTTACTCTGATACAACCCCGACAAGAGGTGAACTATGTCCCTGGTAATTCTCGTGATTGTCCTGGCCCTCATGGAGTTCATGGCCTTTTCATTCCAGGTTGGTATGGCAAGGATGAAATACGGCGTCAATGCGCCTGCCATTTCCGGCCATCCCGTCTTTGAACGTTATTTTCGTGTCCAGCAAAATACCCTTGAGCAACTGGTGGTGTTTGTGCCGGCACTTCTGGCATTTTCATGGGCGGCAGAAAATATTGGCTGGCCCGGTTATTACATTGCTTCAGGCCTGGGCGTGATCTGGCTGATAGGACGTTTTATCTATGCCATCAGCTACGTCCGGGATCCGGCCTCGCGCGGTGTGGGCTTCATGTTGACCTTCTTTCCGACGGCCCTGATGGTCCTGGGAGCCCTGGTTTGCCTCCTCATTGGCATGGTCTGAGCTATCACTATTCATTAGTCATAAATAACGACGCAAGGAAACGTTTTCATGCAAAACCGCTGGCAAGACAGTGATGCCAAAGCCTGTTCCGATTCTGATCTCGCACTGCGAGTCTATACTTCCCGCCTTCTGGGCCAGGATGCTGACCTGGTGCTGCACGGTGGCGGTAATACCTCGGTAAAAAGTGTCTCCCGGGATATCTTTGGCAAGGCGCAGAACACCCTTTATGTGAAGGGTTCTGGCTGGGATCTGAAAACCATCGAGGCACCGGGTTTTGCCCCCTGCGATCTGGGCTACCTGCAACAGCTGGCCACGCTGGATTCCCTGTCCGACAGCGAAATGATGCGCCAGTTGCGTTTGTCCCTGCTGGACCCGGGTGCTCCCACGCCTTCAGTGGAAGCCATTTTGCATGCCATCATTCCTTTCAAGTTCGTCGATCATACCCATACCGATGCCGTGGTAGCCGTCAGCAATACACCGGATGGTGAAGGTCTGCTTGCAGAACTGTTTGCCGGCGAGGTGTTGATCCTGCCCTATATCATGCCGGGTTTCGTGCTGGCGCAGCAGGTCTGGCAGCAGACACGGGACATGGACTGGTCCGGTGTGAAAGGCATTTTCCTGATGCACCATGGCTTGTTTACCTTCCATGATGATGCCAGAACCAGCTATGACAACATGATTGAGCTGGTCAACCGTGTTGAAGATTTCCTGCAGCAGAAAAACCTGTTCGATAACCTGGCCACTGCCGACTACGAGCCAGTGAGCGAGGATTTTTTGCAGTTGGCGGCCATGC
>Ga0181590_10003226_pt1 | contig 13643 bp, 11 predicted proteins | sample 071ome_34_FD_132446 | JGI IMG/M metagenome (GOLD analysis project Ga0181590, IMG submission 132446) | Coastal salt marsh microbial communities from the Groves Creek Marsh, Skidaway Island, Georgia - 071411BT metaG (megahit assembly) | ecosystem: Environmental > Aquatic > Marine > Intertidal... | reverse complement strand
CTAAAATCATTACTGAAGCTGCAGACCCAGAAGCAACAATTATCTTTGGTGCTGTAATCAACGAAAACTACACTGGTGAAGTTAAAATTACTGTAGTTGCAACTGGATTTGATGAAGCTGCTAAAAAAAGAAAACTTCAACAAAAAGGTTTCCACGCTCAAAGCTTGAATAATCAAAATCACACGCAAAATTCAAGTTCTCACACTCAAAACGATTCAAGCGGACACCAAGATCAACTTTTAAACTTTGGACCCTCTAAAGGATCATCAATCGCTCCAAAACCAGAAGATGAACTAGACATCCCTGCTTTCATTAGAAACAACATGAAAAAGAACTAAATTTTTCATCACACAAAACACTTCAAAACCCTAAGTTAATACTCAGGGTTTTTTTATTTAAAGAAAATTAACACAAAGATAAAACCACAACATTATTGTAAAATTGAAAATAATACTTGACAATAAAAGCATTCAGTGTTAAATTAAGATCTTTTAACAAAAAAGAAGAAATTTAAATTAAAATATAACTAATCAACATGAACTTCACACATACAATTAAACAGTTAATTGCAAAAGCAGATCCGTCTCAAGCTTCTCAACTTCAAGAGCTTTCAAACATAGAAAGACCAAATTCTATTCAAATCGCTACTTTAAATGAAATTAAGTTAGCAATTGCAAAAAGCCAAAAAAAACTACAAATCATCAATGAACTAAAAAACAAAATAACAAACCGAGGATTATCCTTAGCTGAAAACATTGAAACCTATCCGCTAGATAAAATAAACAGGTTTAAAACAATCTTAGATAACCAAAGCTTCCTAGAAAATCAATCCGAATTTCTAGACCTAATAGGGTTTTTATTTCCCCAAGATGATTCTATTTATACACTTTTCGAAAAGTTAACTAACAAAGAAAGTCTAGACACTGACACTATTGAAATTGAAGATTTCTCAACTTATACCCAAGAAGACTTTCAAGAAGAAAAAATACAAGAACCTAGAATTATTGTATCCAAAAAATCGATAATTACTCCAAAACATAAAGTTCAAGCATCCCAAATTGAAATCACAAAAAAATTTAGCAAATTAGACTATTTAATAACAAAGTCTAAAAGATCGATCTGTATTACTTTATGTTTAATTATCTATCATACTACCATCCGCAAAACACCTAATACTTATACTCAAACTCAAAATTCAGGGATTGATGTGATAAGTGATGCAATACTGGAAGGAACATGTTCTACTCCTGACACCCTAGAAAATATAACTCAAAGAGAAATAAATTATCTTTATAACAATTACAAAGTAGATTTCAAAGAATACGTAGCAGGTTTTGAAGATACAAATAACAGACACTTTCAACAGCATATGCAATTCTATTTCATTATAGAAAAAATGGACACTGAACTTAATCAAATTAACAATTTAAGTCCATATCCAGTACTAGTAAGAATGAATTTTATTGACTCAACCAGTAAAGAAGAAATATTTAGTAACACCTCCATCGAAAGAAGACCTACTCTAAAGCATCAAAGAAATCCAGAATCAACGAATTTTAGATACTTGGTCAACATGAATATTGAAGGTTTTGTCTACAACGTAGACGGTCAAAGCTCATTTGTACCAACAAATATTAACATCCTAAATCCTGTTATGTCAGAATCAGACATAGAAGAAAAATATTTTGTAAGATACCTATAAAATAAACCCCTTATTCAAATGGGGGTTTTTTTTATATAAAATGCCAATGAGTTGACAAAATAAAAATAACCTGTATTTTGTTGTCTTTTAAACAAAATTATATGATTTTCAGTCAAACCCTAGACGATTTATTACTTAAAGCAACCTCAACTCAAGCCCAAGAACTTCAAGCTCTTCAAGAAGTCCAAGTTCCAAACGCAATACAATTAGAAATTGTAAATAAAATTCGTTTGGCACAAATTCAAGAAATCAAACATCAAGAATTACTTAAACAAGCTAGCCAAAAAATTCTTAAATCTCTTGAAAAAATTACACATAAAGTTCAAGAATATCCACTAGATAGATTAGAAACATTAAATCAAATCATAAGTTCTCAAGAAATTTCAGAAAGCCAAGAGAGCATTATACAAATACTTGAATTCTTATTTCCTGAACACAAAGACTGGATTATTTCTTTATTTGAAAATCTTGAAGAGACTAAAAATCTTGACCCAAATCAAATTCAAATCCTAGATTTTACTCCCCTTTCTCAAAGCAATTTCCAAGTTTCAACTCCAACAAATACCGTTCAAGCAAATCAAAATTCAAACCCAAATCCTACTCCTTTAGATCAGATTAATAGCATTGAGAGCTTTTTAAAAACAAAACTTGAAAGTCTTAAAGACCTAGCAAAAGAACACAAATGGTTTTTATTAATAATGGCAAGCATAATTTCATATAGAATTTACTCTTACAAGACTCAAAAATGTATAAGCATTAATGCTGAGGGATTAAGTCAAAGTTCAATTACAAGTTTATTAAACAACCACAGCATTAGTTCAAAAGAATATATTGAAAGTTTTCAACCAAACAGCAATCATCTGAAACTGCATCTAAATCTCAAATACATTTACAGAAAAATAAACGATGATTTAAACATAATGAATCAAATCTCAAATTACCCCCTTAAAGTCAATGTCAATTTAATTGATCAAATTACTGGCGAAGTTGTTTATACCGCTCAACCAAGTTACTCAACACCCACTAAAAAACAAATGGAAATTATACAAAAAATTCAAAAATTATACTTGTATCAAGTAGAAGTAAATGCAATCGGATTTAGTTTTCGAAGCTCATCCAGAAGTGCTTTTATTCCTACTGATATCTCAATTATAAATCCAATTACCCAAGACAACTTCCAAGAGCAATATTTAATCGAAAAAACTAAAACTACACAAAAATAAATCCCACAATCCAAAACCTCATTGGGCAATACCTACTTGACCATACTAAAACTTTATATAAAGAACTCCAAGAATCCAAAACTTCAAGCCAATAAAAAAAGCCCCCAGTCAAGGGGGCTTTTAAATTTAAAACATCTTAATTAATAACTTTACCTTCGTCTTCGCCTTCTTCTTCTAGGTTGAGTTTGTGGTCTTTGGTAAGTTGGATCCTTAAATCTTTCAGCAAAACCACCTTCTCTAAAGAAACTTAATACACCTGAACTATAATGAACAAATTGATCTCCTGAGATGAATTGAATATTATCTGGAGTCTGGCTTCCTTGGACAATATTTAATTGATTCACAGGATCACCGCTTCCACGATTTGCTCTAGTACTTATATTTGAAGCCAAAAACATTTGATGTGCCCAAATATTAAAAGCTGTAATTGTATCCTCTTCACTATAATTTTTAGCTGCATAAATTGTAACTAATTTAGCAATATAAACTTTTGCCGGAGTCAAATTAGGACCTCCCAAAGCCAATAAACCACCTAGGTCTTCAAACTTTTGTTTTAATGTATTAGTAGCATCAAGATTATGAATCGAATGAACAACAAAGTTAAAATTTGCCCTATGAGTTCTACTTGTTTCATAACTTGAAAAAGAAGGATATCCAGTTAAAATTGATCCTGTAAAATTAACAACTGATGAAAACCGTGGCGATGTACTCCATCCCATTTGTTCATTTTGTATACTCTCTAAACTAGCTACAAGACTATCGAAATCACCCGTTTGAATTAAGTAACTAGCCATAGCTTGATTATCTGGATTTGCAACTGTTTCTAAAACTTCTTGAATCTGAATTTCAGTCATAGTCTTAGCTCTTTCAGAATTTAAAATTGAATATACAATCAAACCTCCAGTTGGAGTAATAGGTCTAACTAATCCAGACCTAGCCACATCCACAGTTTTTCTTCCCAACCATCTAGTTGCTCTAAACGGAGCAGTTACCCATCCTGGGTAATTATCCAAACACCATGTTGCAGCATTATAAGCTTTTTGCCCCAAAGCAAACCTTGGGATTTCCGGGGCAATATCACCTAAAATTCTTGCAGCTTGCATTTGTTCAATAGCTCTAGTAGTTCTAGCCCTTGCTCTTGAAGCCCTTGCAATCCCCCCAATTCTATCAGTTAAACCAACTCTATCGGTTAGAGGTCTTAAAAGACTTGGTCGAACACTATCAGCCGTCATTGCACCAACACTTAACATGCGTTGTTCTAGTAAAACTATCTCTTTTGCAGTTCTAGAAGCTCCCTGCGCCATATATCTTTCATATAATGATGTAAGTTGTTCTCTACCCAAACCATTTAAATTTTCAGCAGTCAAAACAACAGGATTATCTGCTTCTAACATCATTCTCGTAAATCTTTGTCTTAAAGTAGCAGTTCTCCCATTAGCAGCTTGCGTTACATAAGTTCTAAACCCCTCTACAAAATCATTTAGGTGAGAAGGTCTAGATCCTAAAGTTTCCAAAAATTGTTGTACATCTTGTCCATTTTGAAGAAGCTTTCTGTATAAAGCCGGGTAAACATCAGCCGCCGTTGCACCAACACCATTTAAAATTGAATTTAAGTTAAATGAAGTTAGTGGTGTTGTAATACCAGCAATTTTATCTGCAAGTCGTAAAGCACGTCCCATCGGTGCAACAACTCCATCAATCAATACAACTGGATTTGTAAGTGTATTTAATTTATTTTTAGCCGGAACCTTTACACCATTTAAATAAAGCTCAATATCATCACCCTTTCGAATAATAAATCTTCCAGTCCTTGTTACTTGATCACTACTAGCTACAACCGTAGCCTCTACCAATTTACCTCTTTCAGTATAATAAACTGTTGTACCAACTTCTAATAACTCATTGGTAGCTTTTACAGCAGTTTTATTAGCTTTAAGAGTATCATTAATTAGTCTTAAAGTGCTATTTGGAGGATTCACAACCCCCCTCAACATCGATTGCCTTCTTGCAATTCGCGCTTTCAAAGGCGTACCATCAACTAACTCTGTTAAGTTATTTAATTGACTAGCATTTGAAGAACCAAAGACTTCATCAAAATGGTTCATTAGACGACCTCTTCCAGCATCATCTAAGCGCTTATACAATTTTACAAAGGATTGACCGCTTATTCTAGTAGTCAACTGTGAAACCTCAGCTTGACTTAAACGTGCAAACTCGGTTACCGAAACCCTATCCAAATTACATAATAAATCATCAACTCTCGATAAAGCCTGCATATCATCCAGACTTCGACTTAAAATATTTTGAGCTCGCGCTTTCAATGCACTAACTAAACCATCTTTTGTTTTTAATACATTTAAAGCCCTGTTTCTTAAGCCAACACTCGTAGTTTCACCTAAACCTCTGCTTAAACCCTCAACTAATTCAATAGTACCAGTAGTAGAGTTTCTTACAAAAAACTCTGGTACAGAAGATAAAATAAAGTCTAGTTGACTTGGTCTAGTTGCCAAACTTACAATCTCATCAGGAAAAGTTTCTAACAATTTACACATATCATCTGTACTCGCCACAACTCTTGACAATTGATCGTCTGTTAAAGCAAACAAAGCCTTTAATCTTTGAGTTGTATTAACCGACCTTAAACCAGCCGTTGTAATATCATCAACTGACAACAAGGTAGCTGCTGCAGCTTCATCAGCAATTGCAATTGTTTTTCCTGCAACTACAAAATCATCACCACTTCTAGTTAAAACTCCTTGAAACACTTCTCCAGCCTCATCAATATACACTACCGATCTATTTGCAAGCTGCTCCACTGCTTCTATTGTTACAGATACAAATGGATCAACTACTTGTTTTACAACATTTGAAACAGCACCACGAGCAATAACTTGATCCAAAGTTCTTACAACCGTTGTTGAAGCATCATCAGCATTTCTAAAAACAATATTTGAAGCATCATCAACAGATTCCACTACATATCTTCCAATTGTACCTAAATCGTCAGCCATATGAATTACAGCTCCAGTTGCTACATCACTTAAGCTTGAAACAGTTAATAAAGCTTTTCTCTTATCTACACCCTTTTGCAAAGTCTTACCTGCAGCCTTGTAAGCTTGTCTTTGTAATCTTTTAGTATATTGCATTAAAACCGCTCTTTCATTATTCGACAATTTAGCTAATGGTTTCTCTAACAATCGAGCTGGTGAGCTTCCCCAACTTGACCAAAATCCACCGCTCCTAAACACATAACCAAACCTTGCTCGTGTACCAGTAAATCTAAACTGTTCCCCAAAAGTTCTTCGCCCTGGAAGTCCCTTCGCTAATTTTACCATTTGATCCGGTGGCAATTTCTGACCAATTTCCGTCAATGCTATTGTAAGGCCTTGTAGATCGCCAGGATGTTTAAATATAGCTTCTGCAACTTCTCTAGCAACATCATCACCCACATTTTTTACTAAGCTTTGTGGCAAGCCTCTTAAAATATCATCTGCAGAATTTGCCAATCTTCTTACTATCCCAATCCGTTTTAACATCGATCTAGCAGCATTTACAGATGCTAATCTTGCAGATGCTCTTGCAGTTGATGATTCTGCACCAGCACCCCCACCTTTTAATACCATAGATCCTATATTCAAAGCACCAACAAGAATATTACCAACCCAACCAGAAAATCCGGCATCTTCGGTCATTTCTCCAGAAACACCGGTAACCATACTACCAACACCGGCCCAGCTCCATCGAGAAGGCGAAACCACGGCATTCAAACCATCAGCAATTCCCCATGCAGTATTTTTTCTTTGTTCATCATACCAAATATCAGTAAAGTCCATTTTTCCTGGATGTCTTGCCAATAAACCACCAATCATTTGTCCTAAAAATCCAATCGGCCTAGCAATAAAAGCCATCCCTCCTTTATAAGTAACTAAAGAAGTACATTTTTCCATCAAATATCCACCAAAACCCTTCTCAACCATCTCTTCCATTCCTGGCACACCTATAGCTGATAATCCTCTCGGTAGTAAAGTAAGCACATAATCAACTGTACTCAATGTTGCACCAAGCACATTCGCAATCGAAACTCCCTTTAACCCAAAAAGCTCAGCTGTAAACAAAGTAGACAACAAACTAGGCTCTTGAACTTGTAATTCACCATCATTTCTAAAAAACCCTTCAAATTGTTTTACATTACCTTCATAGTTTTTTCTCATAGACGCAAGACTTCCAGGTATATCCTCTGAACCAAGTGTAACTTCAATCAAGTCCTCAGCTTGTACCAAAGAATCCTCAAGTGTTTTTAAAGCATTATTACCATCAATAATTTCTCCATCATACACATCAACCCCCAACATAAAATTATCATGAGCATTTGCACTAAAAGTCGTAACCGTTTGCATAGCTGTAATAGTCGATGCCGTGGCTTGATCAATAAGACCTACCGCCAGATCTATAGACCCTCCTTCAGATCTAGCAAATGCAAGAAGCTGCATCAACCTATCACTATCAGGATGCTGAGCTAACTCTAATTGAGCCCTATCTTTGTCATCTTGAAATTCAGAATTCAAACCATTATAAATTACCATCAAATCTCCTTTTAAAGATTCAGAAGTAGCCCGTACTCGTTCTAAATTACTAGCAATCCGCCGTTTGTTTTCTTCAAATTCAGAGTCTATTGTTTCTTTTTGACTTATAAGTTGCTCTCTTTCAGTTCTAAGTTTTTCTCTTTTATCTTGAATTTGCTTTTCAAGAGCTTCTTTTTCTTCATTTAGCTTATCTACATTTTGATCTTCAACTATTTTTAATTGATCCAAAACCTGTTTTGATCTAGATTCCCAAAGACTTTTTCCAGTTTCTGTCATATGGAGACCAATCAATTGTTTAAGTTTATCCAAACCTAATGCACTACGCTCTGGAGTATTCCACCATCCACTTACTCCGCTACAATGAGTAGAGTAAAATTGGTTTGCCAAATCAATTGCAGAGCTAATACCTTGATTAGCCTTGTTTAAAACTTGCAAATAATTAGCAGCCTTAGTTTTAAATTGATTTATTTTAGCTAATTTAGTTCCAAGATTATCACCTTCACCAAATTGTACGCCTTCTTTTAAAAAGGTAAAAGTTTGTTTATTTTCTGTATCAGTTAATTTCTTTAAATCTGGCTTTATTTCCTCAATTTTATCAATAACTTCTTGTTGTGCTTTTTCTTTATTTGGATCAATTTCATCTTGAGAATTTTGTTCACTTGCTGTAGATTGATTAGCTTCATTATTCCTTTTATAAAGAGCTAAAAGCGGATCTCTTTCATATCCATTTTCATTTAAATATTTTACAACACTTTCCTTACAAAAATTGGTATCATTTAACAGATCTTCACCACTAACATTTGAAATATCCCTGCTAGGATTACTTGGTATAAGACTAACATCAACTAATTCCCCTAACGCAATTGCTGATTTAATTTTATCTGCGGTATTAGCATAAATTCTAGCAGCCACAAATCTAAATCTACTTCGCATTCTACGAACCACATTTACAAAACTCACCAGTTCCTGAACAGAATCTAAATCATCAACTGAAAAAGCACTAGCCATTGATCCATGTTCTATTCTTCGAGCAAGATAATTTAAAAATTCATCATATTTGGCTTTTACAGTTTCATTTGTCTCTCCTCTTAAAACCCTAGTTCTTATATTTTTACCAACTTCCTGAATTCTTGCTTCTCTTGAACCTCGATTTAAATTATCACCACGAGCTACTTGCTCAAAATCTTGATCCTCTTGCAAAAGTCTTAATTCAGAAATTAAAGAAGCTCTTCGAAGACTTGAATTAGTATCTTGATCACTGCTTCCAGAGAATGATTCTCTTGGATTTGTCATATTATATTGGATTAAATTATTTTATTTGATTTTTAATTTTTAACTATTTTCTTCTTTAGCTTTCCTTGCTTGTTTAGATTTTTTAATGCTCTTAGCTAAATCTTTCAATTCATCCTTAGCCTTGTCATCAATCTCATGCATTTTGCTGTCCTTTAAGAAATCCTCAAAAAGCTGGTCAATATTGTCTCCAGCCATTTTTTCAATCTGATAAAGAAATCTTCTACATTTAGATCTAAAATCTAATAAATAGTCAAAAAGTTCATATAAATCTCCTTCCACAACCTGCGAATCCATAATTTGTTTTATTTCATCTTCTATCAAAGGAGCTACAAAAAAGCTGTCATCGTCCATAATTTTTTGAATATGTTTCTTAATAATCTTGCAAGCACCTTGCTCCCGATTTAACTCATACATGTCCAAAATTTGATCAAACATTATTTGCGTATTAATTATTCCATTAATTATATCATACAATCAAAAATCCGGCAAACAAAATTGCAATTTCTTTTAAAAGAGCTACACTTAAAAAAATAATACACAAAATTGATCAAAACTTTTCATCCCTTTTCCGATCCAGATATAATCGAGATTTTACTCAAAAACAAGAGGATTTCAAAAGCCTACAAATTTCCAAATTCTGAGGTTTTGGTCTTCCAACTCAAGCTCCCTTTTTTTAAAAAAAGTTATAGCTTTTTAATCACTACAAATCTTACTCCAAAAGTTAAAAATCAACTACCTATTTTAGCCAAAAAACACCAAGCAATTTTTGCAATTCTTGAGCCTAATCAATTTGAAATTCTAAAGGACCAAAATCAAAATCCACCCAAAGAACCTTTTAAGTCTTTAGTCCCAATTCAAACCACTGTCTTAGACCTAAATTTAAGCCAAGACGAGCTTTTAAAAAATATGCATAGCAAAACTCGCTATAACATTAAAGTCGCTAAAAAACACAATATAAAAGTCCAAAAATCCGAAAACATCAAAGATTTTTATAAAATTCTCAAACTCACCTCCACTCGTGATAATTTTGCAATCAATTCCGAAAAATACATTCAAAGCTTTTACGAAAATTTAAAAAAGAAAAACAAAGCCCAACTTTACCTAGCCTTCAAAGAGCAAACACCCGTAGCCGGGCTAATTTGCACTTATCACAAACAAACTGCAATTTACTATTACGGAGCAAGCGATCACCAATACCGAAAATTCATGGCCCCTTATTTACTGCAATGGCAAGCTATTTGCGACGCTAAAAACCAAGGCTATCAAACCTATGATTTTCTAGGAGTCACAACTTCCAAAGACCCAAAACATCAACTTTCAGGGGTCAGTCAATTTAAATTAAAATTTAACGGTCCTGTACTAAATTTCCAGAACCGCCAAACTTTGGTTTACAAACCGTTTTTATTCTTTTTACTGAAACTCAAAAAGTTTCTCAAAAGATAATTTCTCTACTCCGTATCCAAACACACATTATTTTCTTGCTCCAAAACAGGTAAATCTTGACACAGAACCGATTCCTCAATTTGATCTTTTAGATCCTGAATTTGAACCAAAAGGTCTTGTTCAACTTGTTTTTGATAATCAATTTCAGCTCTTAGTTTATCTTTTTCATTTTTATAATGCATTCTATCACCACAATTTCTAGCCGAAAGTGCAGCGGTTACACACATTACAAACAATAATTCCGAATTTCTTCTCATATTTTATTTTAAATTACAATTCTTAATCTTAATTTTAATTTACTCACCTTCAGTCTCTTGATATTCCTCTAAAACACCAGCATCAAGTTCAAGCTCAGCATCAACTTCCATATCCAATTCAACATCTTGAATATTATGGTGAATTTGAATTGAATCCAATGCACAAAGTCTTTCACAATCCTCTTCATCTAAATCATCTGATTCACACAAATCAACACATGGAGCAGCTTGATATTCCTCATAATTTTCTTGAGTTTTTAAAGCTTCAATTTCGATATTTACTTCTTCAATTACTTGTTCTAAATCAGCAATATAACTTCTGAATCTTTCATTTTCAGATTTTAAATTTGCAATTGATTCCTCGTTTTCTTTAATCATTTTATAAAGATGATTATCTCTTCTACTCAGGTTATTTTTAGTAGCACAATCAATAGGTAAAAAAGATAACGCTCCAATAGTAGCTATTGGCAATAAAACTGAAGATCTTGTCATATTTTCAATATTAAATCAAAAACAAACTAACACTTTATTAGTTTTGGTCAAGATCTTTTAGACTTAAAAATAAAATTAAGAATCCTGATTTGAGTCATCTGAACTCTCACGAATCTGCCTTAAGTCGTCTCTCAAATCATCAACTTTTTGAATCACACTATTTAAATCCTGCTTAATCATATCCATATAAGCAGTAATTTGCCCAAGCACATAGTATCGATAAGCTTCTTCACTCATTACCTGTTCATGTAATTCTTGAAACCTAGCCTCTTCAGGATTTTGAACAACTGAATTTTCTTCAGTTCTTACAACTAATTGTAAATCTTTTTCCCTCATATTTCTTGGGTTAAATCTAATTCCATTCTAACACCAAAAATTTGCAAAAACAATTTCACAAATCACCCCCCAAAAATTTACATAGCAATTTGATCCTCTAATTTATCAATGAAAAGTACTCCATTTAAATGATCCAATTCATGCAAAAAAACACGTGCATCAAAGCCTCTTAAATTCTCAGTAATTTTTTCACCCTTTACATTCAAATAACTCACCATACATTCCAGCGGCCTTCTTACATTTCCATATACTCCAGGTAAGCTTAAACATCCTTCTTCACCCAAAATCATATCACTAGACGCACTTAAAACTTCCGGATTGATAGCCTCTACAATTTGATTACCTACATCTTCACGATCCACATTTTTAGTAAAGATAAAAATTCTAGCATTAATATCGACCTGCGGAGCCGCAATTCCAACCCCTCTAGACTTAACCATCATTTTTTTCATGCTTTCAACCAATTTCCCGAGGTCAGAATCAAACTCCAAAACTTCATCACACCTAGTTCTTAATATTTCTTCACTAGCTCCTTTAACTAATTTTAATTTCATATTTCCTTGATTAATTTACCTTAAACTAACAGTTTAAAGCCATTATAACAAGCTTTGTTTTTTTGAGTTCCAGGTTTCAATATATTTTTTTACATCAAATTTTCTCTTGCAACCGTTAAAATTCATAAACCTAACTTTTCCAAAAACCTCACGTTCTCCCCAAGCTCGATCGTGAACCCCACAAATAGACCAAGCAACACCTGTATACCCATTCGGATCTCTTCCATCTAATTCATATTTATTATTCAAAAAGTTCGCAATTTTCAAGGCCTCGGAAGGATCTTTCGACCACTCCAAGATTTTTTTTGCCCAATACATCCTCATGTAACCATGCATTTTCCCGGTTTGTACCATTTGCATTTGAGCTGCATTCCAAAGTTCATCATGCGTCTTAGCCTCCTCAAACTGTTGCAATCTATAAACCACCTCTCTTTTATCATCCCAATGTTCTTGCAAGGTTTTTTTAGCCCAATTTGGCATCCCTTCAAACTCATCATATTTTGGATTGTAATAACAAAAGTTTTCAGCCAACTGCCTTCTAACCACAATCTCTTCTACAAATGTTTCCACCACTTCTTCGGGAAGTCCTTGTTTAAACAAATCCAAAATCACTCTTTGCACACAAATAAATCCAAAGTGTAAATAAATTGATAAATTACTCAAAACATTTTCATTTGGATCATTTCTCAACTCAGAATAGCTATTAATTTTCTTCTCAAAAAACTCATTCAAAACTTTTTTAGCAGCTCTACTCCCTGGCAAATACATACTTTGTGCTTCAATTGATTTATCACACGGAATTTTCTCTAATATTTCTTGCACATTAAAAATCTTTTGCATCTCAACTTTCACTGGATTTTTAACCTTATTACACTCATCCAATTCATCTAAATACCCGTGAAACATTCTTTTTACTTTTGGCCGAATAGTATAAGCTGCAAACTCTTGTTTTTCAGATAAAATATAAGTTGGAATAATCGAATTATTTTCAATTTCAAAAAAAGCACACTTTAGTTTATCTGCCAATTTATCTCTCCAAGTTCTTGGCAATCTTAAAGCCACAAAATCCGTATACACAGCCGCAACCTCATTCTCAACACAAAAATTTAAAACTTCTTCAACAACATCCCCAACCACAACTTTTAAATTTATACCGCGACTAAAAGCCATTTCAGCAGTTTCTTGTAAACCTTTTAACATAAAGTCATAAGTTCTTAAATTCGCATCCATAAACTCATCTGGAATCACATACAAAATCTCTAAACTCACATTTAACTCTTCAGCCTGCTTAAAGGCAGCATACAATGCCCAGTTATCTTCAAATCTGCGCTGTCTATCCATCCAATACAATACAGATTTCCCACCAGAATTTACTTCTAAATCATTTAACTTTCGAATTCTTTCAACTTTCATAAATTTGATTATTTTAATTAATTCTAAACTATTTCAAACAAATAATTAATTTATTTTTTCTTAGCTTCAGACCTACATCTTTTACTACAATATTTAATTTCATCCCAAATACCTCTTATCTTCCATTTTTTTCGATTCTCAAATGGCTTTCCACAAACAACACAAATTTTAGTTTCTTTATTACTCATAACTCGGACTAAATATATCTAAATTTTTTTCAGCTTTTTTCCAAAACCCAAAAAAAGAACTAATCTCTTTTCCTACCGACATAGGAAACATTTTTATAGCATTTCGAGCATTACCTTTCCAATGCTTAAGCATAGGATGATTTTTAAAATGCAATTCTT
>Ga0181590_10003224_pt1 | contig 13653 bp, 14 predicted proteins | sample 071ome_34_FD_132446 | JGI IMG/M metagenome (GOLD analysis project Ga0181590, IMG submission 132446) | Coastal salt marsh microbial communities from the Groves Creek Marsh, Skidaway Island, Georgia - 071411BT metaG (megahit assembly) | ecosystem: Environmental > Aquatic > Marine > Intertidal... | reverse complement strand
GGTATCCAAGGTGATAAAGGTGACCAAGGCCAGAAGGGACAAAAAGGCGAGGTAGGTGTTACCGGTGATCAGGGTATCCAAGGTGATAAAGGTGACCAAGGCCAGAAGGGACAAAAAGGTGAAGTCGGCGTTACCGGTGACAAAGGTGACCAAGGCCAGAAGGGACAAAAAGGCGAAGTAGGTGATCAGGGTATTCAAGGTATCCAAGGTGATAAAGGTGATCAGGGGCAAAAAGGTCAAAAGGGTGAAGTAGGTGTTACCGGTGATAAAGGTGATCAGGGGCAAAAAGGTCAAAAGGGTGAAGTAGGTGTTACCGGTGATCAGGGTATCCAAGGTGACAAAGGTGACACCGGCGAAAAAGGTCAAAAGGGTGAAGTAGGTGTTACTGGTGATAAAGGTGACCAAGGCCAGAAGGGACAAAAAGGCGAAGTAGGTACTGATGGTATTGACGCTTATGGTATTTCATACAACTTCGATTCTTCCACAACTGCCGCAGATCCAGGAACTGGGGATTTCAGGTTTAGTATTGACTGGACAACCGGAACGCCAGGAGGTTCTTACAATGCTTATGTAAGTGAAACTGATAATAATTCCGTGGGTATTGGCCCGCTTCTTGACACATTAACAGATTCTTCAAATACAAATAAAGCACTAGTTGTTCTCTATAAAAAAGATACTCCGACAGTAAATGCTAAGTTTTATGTAACTGGTCAGACTGATAATGGCAGTTGGAGGACCTTGGATATTGAATATATTGACAGAGACAATTGGGCCAGCATAAGTAACGGTGATGAGGTCTTTATGACCATCTCCATCATTGGTGATAAAGGTGATACTGGTCAGAAGGGTCAAAAAGGCGAAGTAGGTGTTACTGGTGATAAAGGTGATACTGGTCAAAAGGGCCAAAAAGGTGAAGTTGGCGGTACTGCAACATATAGCAGGAAGACTTCAGCATATACTGCAGTTTCAGCTGATAAATTAATTGCAGATACAAGTGGTGGTACATTTACTATTACACTACCAGCATCACCATCAACCGGTGATTGGGTAGAAATTGCCGACGGCGCTGATTTTGGAACTACAAATCTAACTGTAGCAAGAAATGGTTCTACAATTGAAGGTCTAACAGAAGACTTAACCGTTGATCAAGAAGGTATTATTGTTTATATTGTATATGATGGTACAACGTGGGAAGTTGTATCTACGCTTGGTGTGAAAGGTCAAAAAGGTGAAGTAGGTGTTACCGGTGATCAGGGTATCCAAGGTGATAAGGGTGACACTGGCCAGAAGGGTGAACCAGGCCCTGCTGGTGGCTCAGAAGTATCTGCCGACCCCAGCGACCCGGCTGAGGGCGAGTATGTTATCTGGCAGTCGGACGGCACCGGAACAGGGAGTGATGGTGATATACTTGTCAAGACGACTGCTGGCGGAGTCACTAAAACACACATTCTCAACAAAACGCCGCAATCAATTCAGGTGCGATGTGTAGCCAAGGCGACTGATGTAGCAACGGGAACAGATGTTTTTGGTGACATTGTTGTTCCTTATGATGGGGTGGTACAGACCATTCACGCATACGTTGACACAGCGGGGACGACAGGTGTTAGCACCATTGATGTGAATTTGAATGGTTCCACAATGTTGACAACTAACAAAGTCACAATCGATAGTGCGGAAACCTCCTCGGAAACTGCTGCCACAGCGCCGGGAATTACAACAACAGCCGTCAGTGAAGGTGATATTATCAGCATTGACATTGATGGTGTGTCTACGACAGCGCCACAGGGTCTAGTTGTTGTTATTAAATATCTAGCCGATAGTTACTTCTAATGCCTTACGACCTTGACGATCCGATAGCTCCTTATGCACAGATCATGGATGGCTGGCGCACTACGCCGCCGCCTTCTGGTATTGTTCCGTGTGATGAAGGGGTTGATTGGGCATTGTCGTTTCCCCCTAACACAACCTTCCAGGAGGCTATTCGCAGGGGGGTTGAGCAAGCCGAAGACCCCGACGACCCGGTTACGAAGAAGGACATCTTTGCTTGGTATATGTGGCAGATTGAGACCCCTGACGCGGATATAACAGTGGATGTCAGGGTCGAATATATCCAAGCGATTGTTCGTATAGAGCAAAACCAGCCCGCCAGAATGTTCAGGCTCTGGCTTATCACGCCTAGGGCGTGGCTAACACAGGAACAAGAAGATACTTTTCGTGCTTTATGGGAAGGCAAGCTACCGAGAGCAGAGGCGATGTTAGCAAGGGGGGAGTTTACCCGTGCCAACTAGTGATTGGTTAGACCCCGGCACCGTTGTCAACGCAGATGATGGCAACACCGACTGGTCAAACCCCAGCAACGCCGGTGATGGCACCAATGCGACAGAAGCAGGTATATCGTTGCCCAAGAACGGAGCGTCCGAGTATTTGGAATGCTCAAACTTCACATGGCCTACTGGAATGACTGCTCTTAACGGCATTGAGTTCCGGCAAGTTCACTATGCCGATAGTCCTGCTAGTGGCATCTTTCAGACCGAGTTTAACAGCTTTGACAGCGGTGGAAACCACGCTAATCAGGCAACGGGGGAAGAATGGACCGCGCAGACAGAGGAAACATTTACGTTCGGCGGGCCAACGGACACGCTTGGTTTGGCGCTCGGAGACCTAGACAGCAGCGCCGGTTGCAGGTCAAAAGTCGTTGGTTCAATTACATCAGCGAGAACAGGAAAAATTTATTACATCCAAGCAAGAGTGTATTATGAAGGCGGTGGAGACGACATCACCGTGAACTTCATTAACACATAGGGGGGAACTATGAAGATAGAACTACAAAACGAAGAAAGAAATTATGATGGTTAGTGTAACCGATATAGCAAGAAGCGCAATACCAATCCCCACTTCCGTAGTAATACCAGGCCAAATCCAAATTAGATGTTATGACAAAGATACAAGCTGGACTACTGGCACAGACATCATCGGTGATCAATGGGTTCCATTTAATGCCACAGTAACGGCAGTAAGAGCTACATGTGATATAGCTGGTACAACTGGTGTTTCTACTATTGATATAAATATTGGCGGTGCTACTATCTTGTCAACCAAACTTACAATTGATTCAGCGGAAACCGATTCAGATACGGCTGCAACTCCGCCTGTTATTTCTGATACTACTATTGTAGCTAAAGAAGCAATTACAATTGATGTAGATGGTACCGCTACTACACCACCTAAGGGTCTTGTAGTACTTATTAACTATGAAAGAACAGTTACATTGTAAAGGAATTAAATTATGCCATTAGCAATTGTAGTAAATGATACAGACAATAAAGTAATTCAGGCTTCATCATCTGGTAAGTTTGTTGTAGGTGATATTGATAGTAAGGATGGTAGAACTAGATATGTTTTGAATAAAACTTTAGCTGAGGACTATTATAATGCATTAAATGAATCTAGGGCAGACGGCTTTTTGGGTGATGTTTTTTATGATCACTCTATAACTACATTTACGTCTTCAATTGATAATAGGCCAGTTGTTACTGCCACTACCGATAAAAATGAGATATTAGCCAACGGTACAGATTCCACTACAATTAATTTGTCAGTAACACCTGCAGTCACCAAGACATATAGGTATTATCTTGGGGAAGAATATTTCAAATTAGAATTTGTAAATGGTCAATGTAGTATAGTATATAATACTGTAAATTCAGGTAGATTTATTTTACAGAATACAGATAAGCTTAGGTTTAGTTCGCCGCTTACTATCCACGCTTTTAGAGGATAATAATGGCATTAAGAGCTACAACTCAACATATATACTATTTTTGGGGCGGTAAGTCAGGAATTGACGTAATAAATCTATATTCAGATTGGGGTGATTTTACAGAATTAGCTGATGCTAACAAGTCTATAGCGTTTGTTAATGCTAAGCAGAACACATCAAGCCCTGAATTTAGAGAAACATTACCCAGAATAATTATTGAGTCAGAGACCAAAATAGTCTTGGACATGGCCAATGCAGCCGACGTTGGCGACAATATTGATATGTATATTACTATTGTTGAGTTTGATAATGATGATGTTAATATTCAACACGGTATAAGAGGTAACGGATCCGGATCTGATACGACTAACTATACTATTGATGCGGTAGATCTATCCTCTTCAATACCTTATTTACAGATGAGAGATGTATATACGGATGGCCGAACAATACCTGCGGAGGCAGAACTTACTAACACAACTACACTTACGGTAAGAAGACCTCCCGGTGGACCAACCCACTATTTTGCATGGGTTGCTATTGATTTTGGCTCAGCCAACATTGATAACCTAGAAACAGGCACAATCGATCTTAATGTTGGTACAGATAGCTATACTACAAATGGGCTATTAAGCTCAAATTTTGATCATGACAAAACGGCATTATTTTGGTATAATTTTGCAGATAATGGGTCAACATTACCAAATAATATACACTCTACAGGAGGCTATATACAATTTCAGGGAACAAGCCCCACAGATGATTTATATGCTTATCTGACAGCATCTCATAATTCAGATACAAGGTTAAGATATTGGGCAATAGAATTTGCAGGCGATGTAAGCGTTCAGCATGGAAACCAAACAATAGGTACAGGTGATGGGACATCAGTCGACACAACCATAACATCAGTCGATCTTGATAGATCTATGGTATGGCCAGGTAATTACTTCCCATTTGCCAAAACAAATAATACTCAAGAAGATAATAGTGATTTCATATCAAGAGAATTAACAACATCTACTAATCTTCAATTTCAGAGAAATTCCACTGGGAGCTATTCATATGATATTGAATGGCAAGTAATTGAGTTTGATGAAACTGTATATGAACAAGAAGGTTATAGATTTAGAGCTGATGATGGCTCTGAGTCTGGTGCATCATGGTTAGCTGATCAGGATACTGATACTTCTAGACCAATTGAAACCACTACTAGATTAAGAACAATAGTAGATACGACAGGTGGTGGTGGAACTAATGCTGAAGGACTTCAACTTGAGTATCGCAAAGTAGGTGATGCTGATTCAGAGTGGAGAAAGATTGAATAATGGCCGTAGGTGATATAGCAATTGTAAGACAGAGTACTTCAGGTGGAGCAGTTACAACTTCTGCTACCCCTACTAAGTTTTCTTTTAATACTACAGACAGAAATGATGCTTCTTGGACTATTTCAACTGGTACTGTGACACTACCAGCGGGTAGATATATTTTAGGTTATAATATAGGTCTTAACTGTACTACAACCCGGATGACTGTAAAATCTCAGATTTATGTAGATGGCGCAGCATTGACAGGTGTATATGGCCAGGGCAGCGGTTATTTCAGAAATACATCTGGCTTCGATGAAGATATTCTTAGTTCTACTACTATCTTAGATATTGGATCTAGTAGTGATGTTGAAATTAGATTAAGCCAATATGATACCATAGCTTCCACAAGTGCGACCGTATTAAATACTAATTCCGCAATGTGGATTATGGAAATAGATGATACGTGGGATTATTTTTATGGTAGAACAAATGCAACAGATGTGACGGCGACTAATTCTTTAAATTTTGATGGCACAATCTCAGATGTATATATTTACGATTATATTAGATGGGCGGTTGAAGATGAAAAGGATACTGGATCATTTACACATTCAACATCATCTGAAACCCCTATAATAAATCTAGTAAAAGGTAAGTATTTAGCATTTTATTCGGCAGAATATATAGACACACTTAGAAATATATGCTTAACGGGTTATACCTTAGGCGGAACACATTATTGGGATCATGGTGTTGATTCAGCGTATCCTCGAACCACGGGTGCCTCCTATGCCACAGGGTCGGGGTGTATTTTTATTGATATTGATCAAGATACTGATTTTAGGTTGTGGTTCCTTAATGTAGGTGAACTATTAAATTCAGCAACTATGAATGAAGCCGCAATCACCATAGTTAGGTTGCCAGATTCTGTTGATTATATTAATCGGCGTAGAACTACAAAAATTGATATTACATCTGGTGCAGATGTTGAAATAGGTTATGATACATCTGATAAAGATACAAGTGGGCTTAACTTGAGCTATTCTGCTAATACTTTTGCAGTAAGTTCTAATACTGATCTCTATGTTATCCCCGGTGCTACTTACATAAGAGATTCAAATAGTGATGCACGTAGAGAAGATGGGTTAAAATTAAGTATTGACGGAACTCAGATTGCACATACAGGTAAAACAAATTATAATAGAGGTGAACAATCAGGGTCGGGGGATGGTACTTTCTTTTCTGCAGTATCATGTGCTTGGCCGGTTGAATTAGATAATGGCGAAGATCTTACGGTTGATACTTATACTATTGGGCCATCTACTTCGGATGATGGACTTGAAATATCGGCTGACGGTAATGGCATTACAGTAATAGATTGGGCTAATTTATTTGTAGATAGACCTATTATTACAGATGTAGAAACGACTAATATTTTTGACGATAAACAGACCGGTGTTACTATTACGGGTTCTAATTTTGAAGCCACTCAAGGTACAGGTACGGTTGAAATTTCAGATAATTATGTATATGGTAGCGGTACAGTGGTTGAACAGACAGTTACTTCGTGGGGTACAACTTCAATTGATTTTACTGCGGTATTGGGCGCTATGAACCCCGGTACTCCAAGATACTTATGGGTCACTAATAATTCTGGTGAGCGAAATCCATTTGGATGGGAAGTTCATGTTCATAGAGCTCAAGCTATTACTTTATCGGCGAGTAGTAATATATCTGCTAGTGGAGAAAATACAACAGAGCAATTAACACCACCGTCTGGTAAAACTACCGTTACTAATTTTGGGGGAGGTAGGATACAAGATGATGAAAATCCAGGTGATGATATAACACTATCATTATCAGACTTTAGAGAAGATGAATGGGCATTTGAATTTAATTCTGAAGCTGAAATTGGAGAGGTTTATCAATTTAGAGTAACTGTAGATGGTGTAACAGAATTACAAACATATACGGTTGATCCTAGATTAACAGTTAAATCAGGATTTTTGCCTTTCATAGTTATTATTGAATAAATACTATAAAATATATAAAATATAAGAGGATAAATTGACTACACCATCACCAGGACAACCAATTTCATTAAGTCAAGTAGCATCCGAGTTGGGTGATTCTGCTCCTTATTCTTTATCTCAATATTATAAGCCAGCATGGCCAGCTAATCCTGCAAATGCTAGTATACCAACACCGGGTCAGCCTATTTCTTTATCTGATCTACATGATAGAACTAGTGCACCTGGTATTATACCACTATCTTATACTATATCTTCACCTACTCAAAACTTGAATTTGCTAACTTATGCAACTTCACCTAGTAGGCCTGCTCCCACGCGGTATACGGCAGGTACACCGGGTTATTCTATTGAATTTACAATTAGTCCCGGTGTTGTTGTTGGTTCAGCAGGCACCGGTCAAGATGCTTTAGTAACTAGTTCTGATAGTCCAACCGGCTGGCACCCAGATGTGACTTTATCACTCATTAACCAAGGTACTATTTCCGGTGCAGGTGGTGATGGTGGTAATGGTGGTTTCCATCCATCTGTACCTGCAGGGGATGGTGGTGATGGTGGTGATGGTTTAGTTGCCCAAAGATCAATTACAATTGATAATAATTCTACTATAGCCGGCGGCGGTGGTGGAGGCGGCGGTGGCGGCGGTACATTTTCTCCAATTAGCCCATTAACAGGTGGGGCTGGTGGTGGTGGTGCAGGTCAATCTGTAGGTGCCCCGGCTCCATCTGGTGCAACATTAACTACGGGCGGCACTGGTGCAACAGCGGCCGGGGGTGATGGTGGGGACGGTGGTAATGCAGGTTCAGCTGGCCAGGCCGGTGTTACTAGCACCCAGCCTGGGGGTGCAGGTGGTGCTGCAGGTGCATATGCCCGAGGTACATCTAATATTACTTGGCAATCTACAGGTACTAGACAAGGACCATCTCAACCAACCGTATAAATACTATTTTATTGTTATGGGGTAAATTATGTTCGAACCAAATTATTGGTATTGGTCTGGTATATTATCAGAAGAATTATGTGATTCTATTATATTAGAAGGTGATAAACTAATATCATCGGATGGTAGAATTGGTAATGGTAATCTAGGCGGTAGCTATAATCCAGAAATAAGAGAAACTAACATAACCTTCTTTCCAAACAATCATTGGATAGAGGGTATAGCTTTACAGTATGCTCTATTAGCTAATACAAATTCTAAATGGAATATCAATTTTTCTAATCCACAAAATGCACAGTATTGCAGATATTTCCCAGATCAACACTATACACCACATAGAGATGATTCAATTAATGTAAATAGAGATACTATGCGAAAACTTAGTCTTGTGATCCAATTATCAAATCCCAATGATTATGAAGGGGGAGAATTTGCAATTGAACAAATAGATGGTAGTTTAGCAGAAGTGGATCTTATAGCACCCAGAGGATCTGTAATTGTCTTTCCTTCATTATTAATGCATGGAGTAAAGCCAGTCACAAAGGGTGTTAGACATAGTGTTGTTGTGTGGTTTGAAGGGCCAAATTGGCAATGAAAGAACAATATAGAATATTGAGAAACTTCTTTGATTTCAAAGATGTTGAACGAATGGCTAAACGAATGTGGGTTCTTAGAAATTCAGGTAATATGGTATATGATGAACAATGCCCAGGTTCATTGGCTGTATATGGTGATCCCATTCATAGTGAGATGCAAGAGAAATACAGATATAAATTAGGTGAAACATTAGGCTTAGAGCTATATCCCACTTATACATATTCTAGATTTTATGCACCAAAAGAAGTCTTGAAACCTCATAAAGATAGACCTGCATGTGAAATTTCACTTACTGCTACATTAGACTATAATACATTTGATAATAAACCATGGGCAATTTGGGTTCAAGAAGATTCGGTCAGTAAATCTGTTTTATTAGAACCAGGTGATGCTTTGGTTTATAAGGGATGTGAACTTACACATTATAGGAATGAATTTATAGGTGTGCATCAATCACAAGTGTTTATACATTATGTAAATGCAAAAGGGCCATATAGAAATCAAAAATATGATGGAAGGCCGAGCTTAGGGTCTTCAGTATTCACTAAGGATATGAAATGAATTATAATATTTCAGTAATAAATCTATATTCTAGACCTGATAGACTCAAGCTGTTTCAAGATGTAGTAGATCAATTACAAACACCTGTTAATGTGTTATCAGCAGTTGATTCTATTAAAGCTGATAAAATGTTAGCACAAAAAGAAGTATATGCTGATAATCATTGGCTTGATCCATTACTAGATGAACCCATAAAAATAGGTGAAGTTGGTTGTTTTCTATCACATTTTCTATTGTGGTCTTCATGTCTTGAACAAAAGAAACCTTTACTTATCTTTGAGGATGATGTTCATACTAACGAATACTTTGATAAACAAAGTTTTGATAAAGAAATCAATAATTTTCTAAATAGTGATGCCGATATACATTATCTAGCTTGGAATGATATGGGCACCGGTGACTTTTATCCATATTGGGCTTGTGCTTATATGATTAAACCCAAAGCGGCCGAAAAGTTAATACAAACTGATATCTTGAATAATCTTATTCCAACCGATGAATATCTACCGTTAATGCTTGGAGCTAAACCATTCACAGATTCAGAATCATTAAAAGAACACTACAAGAGATTAGACAAATATGAAAAGTTGATTTACTCTAACTCAAATGAACAAATGTTTAAACCATATCCAAGAACAGTGCTTGGATCTGATATTGAAAAGGAATATTAATATGTTACATATCTATGCAATAACATCTGATGCACTTAAGTCAAGGGTGTTTGAAAAATCTGTACAGGTTAATATGCCTGATGCTAGATTAAATCTCATTGAAGTTGAATGGATAGGTCATGATCTATCTCAAAAGCCAGGCGGTGGTCAGAAAGTAATGCATTTACGTAAGCATTTGCTAGATGATTTTGATAATGGTCATGTAGAAGATCACGATGTTATACTATTCTGTGATTCTTATGATGTCATTGTTAATGATTCAGTTGATACATTAATCGAAAGATATTATGATTCAGCCAAATCACTCTTATTTGCTGGTGAAAATGTTTGTTGGCCTGATCTAGATGTTCAGGATCAACAGCTTGAACTTTACTCTAATAGCGGGTTTGTTGGTTCACCGTATTTAAATAGTGGTCTATTCATTGGTAATGCTAGGTTTCTCAAGTCATTCTTAAAGGGTGCAGATATTGCAATAGAAGATGATGATCAACTATTTTATCAAAAAGAATTTCTCAAAAACCCAGTGCAAATTGGTATTGATTATGAGTCATATGTATTCCAGTGTTTGGCTAATACAGATGAAAATGAAGTTTTATTGAATGCTCATGGTCAAATTAATAATATTAAAACAAATTGTACAAGTACTATTATTCATGCTAATGGTGGTTCAACCAATCACCCAGTATATCAAAAACTTAAAAAGAAATATGTATATGAACAGCCAGAGGTTCTCTATCCAAATGTAGATATATTCTATAATAATGCTAATAGAATAAATCAACAATATGAAAATAAAGAATTTCTATTGTATAATTTCCTTACTAGAGAGGGTTGTCAAGAGATCATTAAAGCATGTGAAGAACACGGTCAATGGGAAGAAATGTATAATGATAAGTTCCCGGGGCAAGAAATGAGACTTAAAAAAGCCTTACCAGAGCTATATGAAAAACTAAGTAAACGATTTATGGATCATATTGTAAAGGATGCTGAACAACATTGGAGACCTTTGTTAGTACAAGGCATACGGGATATGTTTGTCATTAAGTATAGTGAAGATGGGCAGAAATCTTTACCGCTTCACCATGATGCGTCATTGATTACTGGTAGTATTAAACTCAATGAAGATTATACAGGTGCTGATTTATACTTTCCTAGACAAGATATAACAAATCACGTTGCTGGTGTTGGGGAATGCTTAGTGTGGCCTAGCAGCGTTACACACGGGCATATGTGCAGAGAACTTAAATCTGGTACTAAGTATTCATTAACTATATGGACTTCTCGTTATGCAGGAGACATAAATTAGGATAAATATAAATAATTAAAAAATAAAAGGATCAAGAATGGCTCAGCCAACAACCAAAGCAGAGTTTAAACAGTTCTGTCTTAGAGCACTGGGAGCCCCAGTCATCGAAATAAATGTAGATGATGATCAGGTAGATGACCGTATAGATCAAGCTCTTCAATTTTGGTATGATTACCACCATTCAGCTACAGAACGGGTTTATGTTAAGCATTTAATAACTGCTAATACAATATCAGATGGATATGTAGACTTACCTGATAATATTATTGGGGCAGTAAAGGTTTTTAGTATTCATGATCAATCATTGAGCGGTACAGATATCTTTAATATAAGATACCAAATTGCTCTGAATGATCTACATAATTTGGCTAATCTGTCTATCCTACCCTATTATATGCAACGTGAACAATTGGCACTTATCCATGAAGTATTAGTAGGTGAAACTCTTATTAGATTTAACAGACATAAGCACAGACTGTTTATTGATGATAATGATCTCACTGAAGGTACATATTTAGTCTTTGAATGTCATGAAGTAGTTGATCCTGATACATGGACTGATGCTTGGTCAGATCGTATTCTACAGCGATATGCAACGGCATTGATCAAACAACAATGGGGTTCTAATCTTACTAAATTTGAGGGCTTACAATTACCTGGGGGTGTTCAATTTAATGGTGGTAAAATCTATGATGATGCATCCGCTGAAATTCTAAAAATGGAAGATGAAATCTTACAGAAACATGCGATGCCGCCTCTTGATTTTATAGGATAATACATGGCTACTAATCCATATTTTAATAACTTTAATAGTTTTTCCGAGCAAGGTCTAATTGAAGATCTTGTTATTGAATCTATTAGAATGTACGGTCATGATTGTTATTATTGCCCTCGCACAATAGTTGATAAAGATACTACATTTGGGGAAGATACATTATCTACATATAATAATGCATATTTCGTAGAAATGTATATTAGAAACGTTGAAGGATTTGAAGGTGAGGGTGATTTCCTATCTAAGTTTGGTTTACAGATTAGAGATTCTGTCACATTTACTATTGCTAATCGTGTCTTTAATACTGAAATTGGTAGAAATGAAACTATAGATAGACCACAAGAAGGAGACTTAATTTACTTTCCTCTTAATCAAAAGGTCTTTGTAATCACATTTGTTGAACATGAACCCGTGTTTTATCAAATGGGTGATTTGCAAATGTATGATTTAAGATGTGAATTATTTGAATACAGCAACGAAAAACTAAATACTGGTATTTCTACTATTGATGATCTTGAAGATGAATGGAGTATTAATGTAGGTATTAATAATCTCGCAAATACTAATGCAAATGGTGACATTATTATCAATGAAACTACTGGTAGACCTGATTCATTATCTGATGACTATTCTATATCTGAAAATGATACATTTGAAGCCGATGCTGATTTGATTCTAAATTTTGATGATAAAAATCCATTTACAGATGATGGGACATTCTAATGTTTGGAACCACTTATTATCACGAAACAATCAAAAAGTATGTTTCACTTTTCGGTACGCTCTATAATGACATCTGGATTAACAGAACAGATAATAATGGTAATGTTCGTCAATCTTTTAAGGTTCCCATTAGATATGGACCAAAAGAAAAGTTCTTAGCACGCATTGATGCCGATCCAAGTTTAGATAAAGAATTTGCAATTACCCTGCCTCAAATGGGATTTGAAATTATTGGTTATCAGTATGCCGCTGAACGTAAATTGAACACTATCAATAAATTTGTTAAGTCAAATAATACAGACCCAGATGTACGAAATTTTCAATACAACCCAGTCCCATATGATATTGCATTTCAGTTATCAATTTTTGTAAAGAATACAGAAGATGGGCTAAGAATTATTGAACAAATTCTACCGTATTTTACACCAGAGTGGACACCAACGGTAGAACTTATTTCTGATCCAGAAATTATTTTAGATATTCCTATCTATTTGACTAGTGTTATTCAAGAAGATGTATATGAGGGATCTTTTGAGGATCGTAGATCTCTGATCTTTACACTAGACTTTACATTAAAGGGTTATCTATTCTCACCAACCAAGAAGAGTGGTGTTATTAAACTTGCAAATACTAATTTCTTAATTAGTGATTCTGATGCTGCTATTACATCTGCTAATACAGAATCTGCACGTGTAACAATTGTACCAGGCCTTACTGCTAATGGTGCACCAACGAGTAATGCATCTAATAGTGTTGATAAGAGCCTAATTGATGCTGAAGATGATTATGGTTATATTATCACAATTGAAGACCCTCTAGTTGAGGAGGACTAGATGAATAAAGATCTAGAAGATATGTTAAACATTCAAGAAAGTGATATTGAAGTTTTATCTAAGCCTGGTTTACCTAGTAAGGTAAACGGTCCAATTGACTTAGATCGAGATATTCTTATTGCACGAGAAAATATTGAAGCACTCATG
>Ga0181590_10003220_pt1 | contig 13658 bp, 10 predicted proteins | sample 071ome_34_FD_132446 | JGI IMG/M metagenome (GOLD analysis project Ga0181590, IMG submission 132446) | Coastal salt marsh microbial communities from the Groves Creek Marsh, Skidaway Island, Georgia - 071411BT metaG (megahit assembly) | ecosystem: Environmental > Aquatic > Marine > Intertidal... | reverse complement strand
GTAGCACCGATAGTTCATCATTTTCGCCATACTGCTAAGGGAATGTCCTGTGCTTGACAAGCTAGCCATGAAAGGGCTGCATCCAGAGCTGACGCATAACGTCGCCCGCAACAACAATATTGCCTTAGCCAGGCTATTAGATGTCAATGGGAACATAATCAATGACGCTCTTATCCTAAACGTCAACGGAATAGCAGTATCAGATGAAAATGGCTATCTTCAGGCTGAAATTGATCATGGCACTTCACACTTTGAAGTTAGTAAAGGCAATTTTCATTGTGAGGCCAATTTTTCAAATCCCGAAAGCAGTGACCTAATAGTCCAACTTGGAACACTTCAGTGCCTTTAAAATATTTAGGCGATATTCCTGGCTATATTTTTTTCTAAAATCTCAATGAGCATTTGAAAAGTAAAAGGCTTGCTGAGAAAGTCATTCATACCTGCTTCCAGTCATCTATTGCGGGTTTCCTGCTGCACATCTGCAGTCAGAGCAATTATCGGAATGTATTGATAACGAGAATTTTTACTTTCCCTGATTTTTTCAGTCGCTAGCATGCCGTCCATAAGAGGCATTTGGCAGTCCATAAGAATCAAGTCAAAGTTCTGTTCCTCCAGTTTAGAAAGAACTTCATGACCATTTTCGGCGATAACGACATCTGCTCCGATTTTCTTGAGCATAGCCTCACTGACCAACTGACTGGGTTTATTATCTTCAGCCAGTAGTATCTTCAGATGCAGATCCTGTTTTATTGACATCTGCGGTTGAACTTAAGTTGGTCAGGCCGGGCTCTGGACAACATGCAGGTGCTCTCGAGCCTTACCTGTCTTGAATATTTTCTCACCCAGCACCAGCATGCAGGGGGTGAAAATCAGCGTCAGGATAGTGGCAAATAGCAGCCCTCCGGCTATGGCCGTGGACAATTGCACCCACATCTGGGTAGAAGGTCCGCCCACGATGATCTCCTGTTCAATGATATTAATGGAAACCGCCAGCACCATGGGTACCAGACCCAAGATAGTGGTTGTCGAGGTCAACAGCACCGGCCGCAGACGCTGGGCAGCCGTTTCAAGCACCGAATCAATTACCGAGAGATCGGTATCTCGTCTGACTTCGTTGTAAGTATCGATCAAAACGATATTGTTGTTAACCACGATACCTGCCAGCGCAATGACGCCGATACCGCACATAACGATGCCGAAGGGTTGGCCACTGACAATCAGGAAAATCAGCACACCGGCAGTGGAAAACACCACGGCAGAGATTATCAGGAAGGACTGATAAAAACTGTTGAACTGTAGCAGGAGAATGACCATCATCAATACAATTGAAATCATGAAAGCCTGTGACAGAAATGCGCCGGCTTCAGCCTGGTCCTCGTCCTGACCGCCAAACTGTACCTGAACCTGCGGATCTAAACTCTGTTGCAACAAAAGGTCTCTGAGTTCATTAATCTTGTTGGCAGCCAATATCCCATCCTCAACGTCAGCCTGAATGGTCAGACTACGCGAACCGTCAATGCGGTTAATCACCGACGTTTTTTGTGAGGTTTCAAAACTGATGAAATTACTGATGGGAATCAGGCCACTGGCAGTGGGGATCGTCAACTGCATCAGTCGTTCTAGACTACGACTGTCATCGGTAAAACGAACACGAATATCAAGCTCTTCATCCGCATCATCAGGCTGATATTCGGTCAGTTTGAGACCGGTAGTCAGCAACTGCACGGCGCTACCCAGACTGGAAATATTCGCTCCATATCTGGCGGCCTCTTCACGATCAACCAGCAATTCCCATTCAATACCGGGCAAGGTGCGGGTATCCTCAATATTGGTGAAACCACCTACCTGATCCATGGCCGCACGAATCTGAGCAACTGTACTATCAAGCACATCAAAATCATTGGCCCTCACTTCCAACTGCAGGGGTTTACCAGTCGGCGGACCATTTTCCTGCTCGGCCATCTCAATCTGTATGCCCGGTACATTGGCCAGGCGTTGTCGAACTTCCTGTTGTAAAACATTGGCCGGGGGGCGCAACTGCCAGTCGACGAACTCCAGTTGCACGACACCGATGGTATCCTCGCTAGAGCTGCCGCCGCCAAATCCGCCACCGCCACCACCACTGGTACCAGTGCGGGTATAGACCGCTTCCAGATAATTCATGTCCAGCAGCAAATTTTCGACATTGCTCATGATCTGGTCTTTTTCATAAACCGAAAGGTCACCACGGGCATGCACCTGCACCTGAACAAATTCAGGCTCAATTGCCGGGAACAGCTCTACACCTTTACCCAGCATGCCATAGGCCACATAGGAGCCCATCAGGAAGGCGACCATCAGCACCAGTACTTTTGCCGGATGTCTGAGTAGAACACCCAGAAAGCCCAGGTATTTTTTCGTCAGGTAGCCAGCGGCTTCCAGGCTCTGATGAGGATTATGCTCGCTTACTTTGGCCGTGGTTGCCGCACTGATCTGACGACCGATAACTCCACCCACGACCGGGACAAACAGCAGCGCCATGAACAGAGAAGCCCCCAGTGTCGCCAGTACAGTTATCGGTAAAAATTTCATGAACTCCCCGATCATACCCGGCCAGAACAGCAAGGGCACAAACACGGTAAGCGTGGTAGCCGTTGAAGCAATGATCGGCCAGGCCATGCGTTTGGCGGCTCTGGCAAAAGCTTCCCTTTTCACCATACCTTCTGACTGCAGGCGTTCAGCCAGTTCAATGGTAATAATCGCACCATCGACCAGCATACCGACTACCAGAATCAGACTGAACAGGACAATCATGTTCATGGTCAGCCCCATGATATTCAGTATCAGGATGCCGGCCAGAAATGAGCCGGGAATGGCCAGACCTACCAGCAGGGCAGGTCTGACTCCAAGCGCAGCAATAATGACGATCATCACCAACAGGATGGCAGTGATAACATTGTTTTCCAAGTCTCCCAGCATGGAACGTATTTGTTCGGAACCATCCATCAGATAGGTCACCTCAATGGACTCGGGCCAAGCCTGCTGGGTCTGACTGATCAGGGCGCGAACACTTTCAATGGTTTCAATAATATTGGCACCAGTCCGCTTGGAAATTTCCAGTACAACGGCATTATCACCGTCAATACGGGCAAAACTCTCCGGATCCTTGAAGGTTCTGCGCAGGGTAGCGATATCCTTGAAAAGCACCACCTGGTCATCGACCACCTTGACGGGCATGTTCATCATGTCATCCAGTTCAGAAATGACACCCGGCACCTTGAGCACCATGCGGCCGGAACCAGAATCCAGAGCGCCGGCTGCAATCAACTGGTTGTTTCCCTGAACCAGAGCTGAAATATCCTGAAAAGAAATCTGATAGGCATCCAGCACATCGGGGGCAATCAGCACTTCGAGCATTTCTTCACGGTCGCCACCGATGGTGACATCCAGCACATTAGGTAGGCCCTCGATACGGTCTTCCAGATCACGGGCTATGGTGATCAGCGTGCGCTCGGAAACTCTGCCTGACAGGGACACCGACAATACCGGGAACTCGGCCAGGTTGACCTCACTGACGGTTGGTTCAAGAGTCTCGGGGGGAAGTTCGACTCTGGCCCGGTCAACCTGTTCACGCACATCATCCAACGCCTGATCGATATCATAACCGGCATCAAATTCCATCAATACGGAAGCATGGCCTTCTGAGGCCGTTGAACTCATCTCGTCAAGGCCTTCCAGACTCTGTAACTCCCGTTCCATTGGCAAAACCAGCAAACGTTCGGCGTCCTCAGGCGAGATGCCCTCATGCACCATGGAAACATAAACAATCGGAATTGGAATATCCGGATTGGATTCTTTGGGAATGGAAAAATAGGACGAAATACCGGCGGCAAAAATGGCAACCAAAACCAGGATGACTACCCGGGGCCGTGAAAAAGCTGCATCAATAATGGTTTGCATGGTTCTCTTCGCTGTTTTGTCAAATGGTTAAATTAATAGGTTTCAAGCAGGCCATCTACCACCGTCATGCGCACCGTTTCACCTATCGGCGCAAAACCCTGACCAGCGGTAATTACTCGTGCCATCGTCGGCAGACCACTGACCCACATGCCATCGACATCAGAACGCTCAATGGTAATTTGATGGAACTCCACCCGGCCTTCCAGATCAACAGTCTTGATACCAATATCACCGGCCTCATTCAGGGTAAGCAGACCGGCAGAAATATAGTGCGCCATCACCTGCCGCCGGGGAATGCTGGCAGTAACACTGCTACCCGAACGGAGTCCATCTGAATTTGGAATGGCAATTTCTACACGAAAGGTCCGGGTTAATTCGTTGGCTCTGGGTGAAATAAACCGCACCTGCCCAAAACGCTCCTGTCCATTTATAAGCTGAACGATTGCCTCTGTCCCCAGATTCAGATATTCGATGTCATTCTGTGAAATGTGGGCAGTAACAACGAGCGGATCATTATCGACGATGCGCACCATTTCATTACCGATGCCGACATACTCACCAAGATCAACGATGTTCTCTTCGATAAAACCGGCAAAGGGCGCCCGAATGTAGGTTTGTTCGATTTCCAGCCGCAAACGTTCCAGCTCAACTTCAGCCAGCTTCAGTTGCGTCAGCGCATTATCTACTTCTGTCTGCGAAGCAAAATCGCGTGCGTGCAGCGTGAGTGTGGCGTCATACATGCGCTGCTTTTCCTGCACATTAATGACAGCCTGCTCTTCACGAATGCCCCTGTCATCAATTTCCAGCCGCATAATGACGCTGCCGGCTTCGACGTAGGAACCTTCTTCTACCAGAATATCTTCAAGCTGACCGGCTGTTTCAGCACGCAGCACAACTTCTCTGTCCGGCGTGATACTGCCGTTACTGAGAATATAGGAGGTAATCTCCTGAGCCTGCATCGGCGTCACTTCCACCAGCACACGGTTATCCCTGGCTTCAGGCATGCCCTGACTGGCAGCCTGCATGGCAACATCGCCATCAGCACTCACCATCCCGGCACCCATCCAGATAATCAGGCCCAGGCAGACTGCCAGCGATATCAATAAGGAACTTTTCATGATGCTTCTCCTAATAAAACCTCAGCGTTTCCATTTAGCTGTTCCAGAAATTCACCCGACTTGCTTTCCAGAAATTCTTTTTCAGCACGAAATTTGGCTTCCACAAAATCCAGTAAAAACTGTTTACCCGCGGTATCACACATTTGCTTTCTGATATCCTCTGCTTCATTAAAGAAGCAGTTCAATTCATTCAGGCGCTCATTGAATATTTGCTCCAGACGTTCAGCAGAGAGTAATTCCGCAAAAAACATCAACAGCATGAACTGCGATCTGACTTTGTAAGTCGGCTGCAGTACCGCCAGTTCCTCGACCAGTTTTTCTCTGCCGGCATCGGTCAGCTCATAAATCTTTTTGTTGGGCAGGGATTCCTGTTCAACCACTTCACATTTGACCAGGCCTTCTTCATCAAGGCTTCTCAAGGCCGGGTAAACGCCACTATGGGCGAAATCGACAAAATGACTGAAAATCTCGTCCATTTTTTTGCCGATATCATAGCCGGAGGCCTTGCCCAGACTAAGTACTCCCAGACAGAGTGTTCGTGTATTCATGCTTTGACCACTCACTGTTAAATAATATATTTTAGAGTATGACATTTTATAATAGCCTAAATTGATTAGCAATGAATTAACATGCTAACTATTCAGGACTATGCAGATGCCGTGCCATTTTACTGGAAATATTATATCTTATTGATATTTAGTGATATTTTTTTAAAAAGAGCAGCCTGAATGAGCCTGAAATTTTAAAAAGACCAACAATCAGTCAATTTGACCATGCCTGATTTAGCGCTACCGCTATCATTTTGTAGTGCTCTGTCGCGGATTGAGACTCAGAGCCCATTGAGTTATACGAAAGATCAAAAAAGTTGGATGAACGGATGGTGAGCAGGTATGCTCAGTGCCATCAAACAAAGCCAAAACTGACCGGAGAAGTCCCATGCCTAACAAAACATTATTCCCTAGCCTGTTCGCGCTTCTCTTCGCACTGGCCCCATTACATTTGTCAGCCCAGGGCGATATGAGCAATGTGGAAATTATCCCCCATCAACTTGCTGATGGACTCTACTACCTGGAAGGACAGGGCGGCAATATCGGCGTCTCTATCGGTGAAGACGGCGTCTTCATCATCGATGACCAGTTTGCCCCTTTATCCGGCAAAATTCTGGATGCCATCGCCGAATTGAGCAGTGATCCGGTACGCTTCGTCTTCAATACCCATAATCACGGCGATCATGTCGGTGGCAACGCCAATATGGCAGCCCAGGGTGCGGTCATTTTCTCCCACGACAATGTTCGTAATCACATCATCGCTGGCTTCGAGAACAGCATGATGCCCAGCGCCCAGGAACGCATGAGCCTGCCTGTAGTGACCTTTGCCGACAGCATGAATTTCCATTTAAACGGTCACGATATTCATGTCTTTCATCTGGGGCCGGGCCATACCGACAGCGACTCATTCGTCTACTTCCGGGATCTGAACTTCATTCATACCGGGGATGTGTTTCGTACCAATGCATATCCACGTGTTGACACCACCTCAGGCGGCAGCTTCTTCGGCATCGTTGAGGCTTATCAAGCCCTGCTGGATATCTCCAATGCTGATACCCGCTTCCTGCCAGGGCACGGGGTATTGAGTTCACAGGCTGATGTCCGCGATCAACTGCACATGTTCATCACCATCAGTAACCGCGTCAAAAGTGCGATTGCCAATGGCATGAGCCTGTCTCAGATTCAGGCTGCCGGGCTGACTGCCGAATATGATGATCGCTGGGGCGATCCGAGTGATATGCTGACAGCTATCTACAGCGAACTGCTCAGCATGTAATATGCTTGCCGGTGGAAACGATACGTTTCCACCGGTTTTTCACAATCGAAGCTATTCCCTCTTACGCTTTGGGTTAGAATATCGCGATGATGCGAACACTAGTATTGAGCCTTCTGTTTATTTGTTTGCCTGTCCACGCACAGACAGCCGAACCTTTCACCGTGGTGTTTCTGGGCGATTCATTAACTGAAGGTCTGGGTCTGGATGCCGAACAGGCCTACCCCAGCCTGATTGCCGATAGATTACACGAATCAGGCTATAGCCACGTCAACATCATCAATGCCGGTATCAGTGGTTCCACCTCGGCCAGTGCGCTGGAGCGCATGCAATGGTATATCCGCTCGCAGCCCGACCTGGTGTTTCTAGCCCTCGGAGCCAATGATGGACTGCGCGGGCTTAGCGTGGAAAACATGAAACAGAATCTGGATGAAACGATTGTTTTTGCCCGGCAAAATGGTGTTCAGGTAGCCCTGGCAGGCATGTTGATTCCACCCAACATGGGCAAGGACTACACAGATGCCTTTGCCGCTGTCTTTCCGACACTGGCTCAAACCCATGATATTCCCCTGATGCCTTTTCTGCTGGAGGATGTTGCTGGCATCAGTGAACTCAATCAGGCTGACGGTATCCATCCGAATGTGCGCGGGGCGGAAATTGTAGCTGAGCATGTGTATGACTTTTTACTGCCACTACTGCCTTAAGGCTGCCGATGATCCTGCAAGTCAAGCAACTCTATAAACGTTTTGAAACAGCTGCATCCCCGGAACCGATTGAAGTTCTTAAAGACCTTAACCTGTCCATGCAGGCCGGGGAAACCCTCGCGATCCTAGGTCAGTCCGGTAGTGGCAAATCCACCCTGCTAAGTCTGCTGGCCGGCCTGGACAGCCCCAGCTCGGGCGAAATTCTGCTGAATGAACAGGACATGGCCAAACTCAATGAAGAGGCCTTATCCAAATTCCGGGCACAGAACATCGGTATTATTTTTCAACAGTTTCACCTGATGTCGCACCTGACAGCACTGGAGAATGTCTCGCTGCCGCTGGACCTGTTCAAGGATAAAGATGCCATCGAAAAAGCCCGCATAGCGCTGGAACAGGTTGGCCTTGCACATCGTCTGGACCATTTCCCGCACCAGCTCAGCGGAGGCGAATGCCAGCGTGTGGCCATTGCCCGCGCCATGGTGGTCAGACCCGCTATCCTGCTGGCCGATGAACCGACCGGCAATCTGGACAATTCCACCGGTGAACATATCAGTGACATGATTTTCGATCTGGTCGCTGAACACAAGATGACACTGGTCTTTGTCACTCACAACGAAGCCCTGGCTCTGCGCTGTGCCCGTCAGCAGCGCCTGCAGGACGGGAAGTTTATCTGATGCTGTGGTTTCGTCTCGCGTTTAAGGAAATCACCAATAATTTCCGCTTCAGCCTGTTCTTTATCGTCAATCTGTCGATTGGTCTGATTGGCTTTATCGCGCTGGATTCCTTCAAGAATTCCATTGACACCCACCTGACCAACAATTCGCGAGCCATCCTCACGGCAGATGCCCAGATCAGCTCCAACTCGCCTCTGACCGAGGTGGAATACGGACTGGCCGACAGCATTTTCAATGCCGATTACGAATACTCGGACCAAATTTCCTTCCTCTCCATGGTGGCCGGTGAAGAGGCTTCTCGCATGAGCCAGCTCATTGGCATCGACGGTAACTACCCACAGTATGGCGAATTCATTTTGCGTAACGGCGGCCTGCTGAATGATGAGCTGCGGCAAGAACTGCTGAACAACAATATTATCTGGGTAGCGCAGGACTTGCTGCTGAGTCTGGACCTGGCTGTCGGCGACAGCATTCGTATCGGCAGCACTGATTTCGTCATCGCTGATGTCATCGACATTGACCCCAGCAGCACCATTTCAGTCATGTCGAACTTTCCGCCGATTTACATGGGTCTTGAGCAGATAAACGAAACCGGCCTGATTCAGCTGGGCAGTCGGGTCTCCTACTCCCGTTTCTACCGTTTTGATGAAGACCTCAACATGGACACCTGGGAAGATGAATTCCGTGATGCTGAACTGGAAGTTCTCGGCGACATGCGCCGTATCCGCATGACCACTCATGAAGAACAGAGTGAAGACCTCGGCCGTATTCTGGGCTATATGAATGATTATCTCGGCCTGATTGCACTGATTGCCCTGTTTCTGGCGGGTGTCGGTGCGGCCTACCTGTTCCGAACCTTTTTCACCAGTCGCTTCAAGGACATGGCCATTCTGATGTGCCTGGGTGGCACACCGAAACAGGCCTATATCATGACCCTCTTGCAGATCACTTTGCTGGGCACCATCTCGGCGCTGATCGCCACCCTGATTTCCTATGCAGCACTGCCGGTCCTGCCGCAGCTCTTTGCCAATTTTTTGCCGCGCGGCTTCGTCAATGAAATGGAAGTTTCCTCGGTAGTACTGGCCCTGTTCCTGGGCACACTGGGCTCAGTCATCTGCTGTCTGCCCATCCTGTCGAAAATCTACGATCTCCACCCGATTGCACTCTTCCATGAAAAGGTACAGCCCAGCAAAACCCTGCCTCACTGGCAGCGTCATGCGCTGAGTTATGCGCCGATTCTGCTGGTGTTCTGGGCACTGGGTGTCTGGCAATCCAGTTCGCTCTTGATCGGCTCGATATTCATCGCATCTTTTCTGGCGGCGATTTTTGTGCTCGGCAGCCTGGCCTGGTTCATCCTCGATTATTGTGATTCCCTGTCGGCTACTTCAGCAGTGACCCGCAAGCTGGCCCTGCGAAATCTGAGCCGCAACAAGCTCGGTGCCATTTCCTGTTTTCTGGCCATCGGCCTGGGTTCCCTGCTGATTAACCTGATTCCGCAGATAGAAAAAGGCCTGCAGGAAGAAATTTCACAACCGGATGATTTCTCGGTACCGGACTTTTTCATGTTCGATATCCAACCGGATCAGCTCGAACCCCTGCAGGCTATTCTGGCCAGCTATGGTCATGAGCTGAGTTACCTGTCACCGCAGGTGCGGGCACGTATGCAGGATATATCTTCCGGTGATGTCGATGCCTATGAAGAAAGCCGTGAGGAACAGATGCGCGAGCGACGCTCGGTTAACCTGACCTATCAGGATGTGCTGAAAAGTTCCGAAGAACTGGTCGCAGGCAGCATGTGGAGCCAGCCCTGGGAATTCAGCTCTGATGAGTTACCTGGCATATCCCTGGAAGAAGGTTATGCCGAGCGGATCGGCGCCAGCATCGGCGACACCATCACCTTCGATGTGCAAAGCGTCCCCATTTCCGGTCAGGTGATGAACCTGCGCCGGGTTGACTGGAACTCTTTCCAGCCCAACTTCTTTATTTCCTTTCAGCCCGGCGTGCTGGACCCGGCACCCAAGACTTTTGTTGCTGCCATCAGCAATGTTCCATCAGAACAGCAGCTGCCCATCCAGAACGCCATTGTCGGGGAACTGCAGAACATATCTATCATCAATGTCGGCCAGATTGTCGCCCGCATTCTGGATATCACCTCGCAGATCAGCTGGGGCATCAAGGTCATGGCCTACCTGGCGATTTTTGCTGGCCTGGTGGTGCTTTTCTCCATCGCACGCTATGAAGTGAAATCCCGTTTCTGGGAAATCAACCTGCTGAAGATTCTCGGCGCCAATTTCTCTGACGTCAAAAACATGATCCAGATCGAGTTCGGCATCCTGGGTTTTTTCGCCGCCTTCGCCGGCATCGCCATCAGCTTGCTGATGAGTTATGCCATCGCCTGGTTCGTGTTTGATTCCATCTGGCAACTGGCCTGGGGCAGCACCTTATTCAGCATCCTCGCCATCACGGTGCTCAGTGTGCTGACGGCGCTGATCGCCACGCTGTCAGTGCTCAGGCAAAAGCCTCTGCAACTCTTGCGGGCTGATTAGATTAATTACTGCTTATAGACTAGAATACGCGCCTCGTGCGGACGTGGCGGAATTGGCAGACGCGCTGGATTTAGGTTCCAGTACTTCGGTGTGAGAGTTCAAGTCTCTCCGTCCGCACCATTTCAATCATCTGCAACATTCCTTAACCCCTCATGGGTTCGCCGAAGGATTGCTTTATTTCCATTAAGCGACGTACCGCTTGATCAATGTAGCAACACCCATCCCTCCGCCCACACACAGCGAAGCAAGGCCATAGGTGTTTTTTCGTTTTTGCATCTCATGAATCAATGTCACCAGAATTCTTGCACCACTGGCACCAACTGGATGACCGAGTGCAATGGCTCCACCGTTCACATTGACCCTTTCCCGGTTCAGTTTCAATGCCTGGCAAACAGCAAGCGACTGTGCCGCAAAAGCTTCGTTCAATTCAATCAGGTCAAGGTCTTCAAGAGCCAGCTCTCCCTGTGCCAAACATTTCCGGATAGCGCTAATTGGGCCAATGCCCATCATTTTAGGGTCAACACCCGTAGATGCCGTGGCAATGATAGTTGCCATCGGTACCAGCCCCAGTTCTTTAAGTTTCCGGTCTGATACCAGTAATACCGCAGCGGCACCATCATTGATGCCCGAGGCATTAGCCGCCGTTACGGTACCGGCTTTATCAAAAGCCGGCCGCAATGACGCAATACTTTCCAGACTGACATCCTTGCGCGGATATTCATCAATGCAAAATTCAAGTACTGCGCCATTTTTCTGGGGAATGAAGACAGGAACGATTTCATCTGAAAAGCGTTGCGCCTCTTGAGCCTTTTGCGCTCTTTGCTGACTGAGGACGGCAAATTCGTCCTGCGCTTCCCGGCTGATATTAAACTGCCTGGCTACCCGCTCAGCAGTAATTCCCATGTGACAGCCATCGAATGCATCTGTTAATGCATCATTGAGCATGCTGTCTACTAATTCACCATTACCGATACGTTGCCCCCAGCGGGCTTGCGGCAACAAATAGGGAGCAGCACTCATATTTTCCATACCACCGGCCACCACGACATCTGCCTGTCCACTTTGAATCAAGGCAAGCGCCAGGTTGACGGCTTTCAAACCAGAGCCGCAAATATTATTGATACTCATGGCAGGCACAGACTCGGATAGTCCTGCATTGATAGCCGCCTGTCTGGCAGGCCCCTGTCCGCTTCCTGCCTGCAGCACATTTCCCATGATGACTTCATCCACTTCACCCATGGGGCAGCCAGAACGCTCAAACAGGCCCCTGATGACCGTGCTGCCAAGCTCGGATACCGGGATATCGCACAGTGTGCCGCCAAATTTCCCAATCGGAGTTCTAAGCGCTGAAACTATTGCTACCATTGTCTGCAACCATGCTTGTTTATTGATTTAAGACGTCTAAATTTTTGTACAAGTCCAGACACTCGGGATTTTCCAGCGCCCCTATATTATCGATTGTCCTGCCATGAATGGTGTCTCTGACCGCCACTTCGGATATCTTGCCGGAGCGTGTTCTGGGAATGGCAGCAATTTGGACTATTTTTGCAGGAACGTGTCTGGGTGTCGCCCCGGACCGAATCTGCTTCTTGATCCTTGTGACAAGGGCATCATCCAGCACTACGCCTTTGCGTAATTTAACAAAAAGAATAACACGCTGGTCACCCTGCCAGTCCTGGCCAACGGCAATGCTTTCCTCAAGGTCAGGGATGCTTTCCACCTGGCGATAAATTTCTGCCGTACCGATACGGACACCGCCAGGGTTTAGCGTGGTATCGGAGCGGCCATGAATGATATAAGCACCGGAACTACGCACTTCCACATAGTCGCCATGTGCCCACAGACCGGGAAAGCGGGAAAAATAAGACTGATGATAGCGGGAAGCATCCTCATCACCCCAAAAACCCAGCGGCATGGAGAGGTGAGCATTGCGACATACCAGTTCGCCGGGCGCTCCAGCAAGAGGCTTGCCCTGGGTATCAAGTACATCGACATCCATCCCCAGCATGCGGCACTGTAATTCGCCGCGCTGAACGGGTAGCAATGGATTAGCACCCAGAAAACAGGCACATATATCTGTGCCTCCGGAAATGGATGCCAGATGAACATCCGCTTTCCACATCTGATAGATATAATCAAAACTGCTGGGAATTAAGGGTGATCCGGTAGATAAAATTAACTTAAGGCTGTCCAGCTTATGGCTTTTCTTGGGTGTTAGACCAAGATTCTGGCAGGCATCAATGTACTTGGCGGAAGTACCAAATACACTGATGTCTTCCTTATCAATTAAATCGATTAGTCGTTCAGGCTCCGGGTGAAAAGGATTGCCATCATAGGTAAGCAGTGTCGCCCCAAGTGCTAAACCCGACACTTGCCAGTTCCACATCATCCAGCCACAGGTAGTAAAATAAAAAAAGCGTTCATTATGTTTAAAGTCACAATGCAACTTTAATTCCTTTTTATGCTGCAGCAACAAACCCATGGCAGAATGAATGATGCATTTAGGTTGACCGGTTGTGCCTGAAGAAAACAGAATGGCCAGAGGGGCATCATAAGGCAGACGTTTGAACGCAATGTTTTCAGGCTGATAGGGAGCCAGCCACTCAGTATATGAAATGACAGGCAGATCGTTTAACTCAGCACTTTGGTCTTCTCCGAGCAGAATGATCTTGTTTAGCTTGCAGCCTCTGGCAATAGCCCTGATAGTTGGCCTGGTATCAAAGGTCTTGCCGGCATAGGTATAACTGGAAACCGCAAGCAAAATTTGAGGAGATACCTGACATAAACGGTCACTGGCTGCGCCTGGACCGAAATCTGGTGAACACGATGACCAGATGGCGCCAATTGCAGCCGTAG
>Ga0181590_10003212_pt1 | contig 13668 bp, 14 predicted proteins | sample 071ome_34_FD_132446 | JGI IMG/M metagenome (GOLD analysis project Ga0181590, IMG submission 132446) | Coastal salt marsh microbial communities from the Groves Creek Marsh, Skidaway Island, Georgia - 071411BT metaG (megahit assembly) | ecosystem: Environmental > Aquatic > Marine > Intertidal... | reverse complement strand
TATTTAAAAGATCTGATGAAAATTTATTTTTTGAATTTCCAATTTCTATCGCTGACGCAGCACTTGGAACAACAATTGAGATACCAACAATTGATGGTGGCAAAGCTAAGATAAAAATTCCAGAAGGAACACAAACTGGAAAACAATTCAGATTAAAAGCTAAAGGTATGCCTTATATGAGAGGAAGTGGAAATGGTGATTTATATGTACAAATTAACACTGAAGTCCCGATTTCATTAAATAAAGAACAAAAAGAATTATTAGAAAAATTTAGGGAAATCGAAAACGAAAAATCTAATCCAAGCATAAAACAATTCTTTAAAAAAGCTAAAAGCTTTTGGAAAAACTAAGCTTTTTATTACTTCAAAAGATAGTTATAATTTTCTAGATGAAAAAAATTAATTTATCAATAACTGGCTGCATGGGAAGAATGGGTCAACAGCTCATTAAAACATCTAAAAAAAATGGAAGTTTTAAAATTCATAGTTTAACAGAATATAAAAATGTAAATAAAAAATTTAATGGGCTTAAACCCCAGCTTAATAGCGAGGAAGTTTTTAAAAAAACAGATGTTATTATAGATTTTACAATTCCAAAATGTACTTTTGAGGTACTAAAGATTGCTTCCAAATTAAAAAAAAGAATTGTAATAGGAACAACCGGTTTTACAAAAAAAGAAGAGGATTTAATCAAGTTCTATTCAAAAAAAATTCCTATTTTAAAAGCTGGGAATATGAGCTTAGGAATTAATCTTTTGATGTATTTAACTGAAATAGCTTCAAAATCATTAGGAAATAATTATTTGAGTAAAGTTTTTGAAGTGCATCACAAATATAAAAAAGATTATCCATCTGGTACTGCTTTAATGTTGGGAAAAGGTATAGCTGCTGGTAAAAATAAAGATTTTTATAAAATGCTTGGAAGTCAATATCTAAATAAAAAAAATTTTCCCTATGGAAAAAAAATAAACTTTAACTCTTTAAGAAAAGGTGAAATCATTGGTGAACATGAAGTTTTGTTTTCAAGTGGCAAAGAAGTTATTAAATTAAATCATGCAGCGTTTGATAGAGCTTTATATTCTGAAGGAGCATTATCTGCTGCTTCTTGGCTTATGAAGCAAAAACCTGGCTTATATTCTATGAGAGATTTGTTGAATTTTAAACAATGAATGAAATTCAAAGATCAAAAATCGTATTAAAACTACTTAATAAAACTTATCCTAGAATTAAGAATCCGTTAAGAAGTAGAAATATTTTTACTCTATTAATCTCAGTTCTATTGTCCGCACAATGCACTGATGTTAGTGTCAATAATGTAACAAAAAACATTTACCCAAAATTATACAAACCAGAACATTTTGTAAAAATAGGTAGGAAGAAAATTGAAAATTTAATTAAGAAAATCGGTATTTTTAGAATTAAAGCAAAAAATATTTATAATTTATCAAAAATACTAATTAAAAAACATAATGGAAAAGTGCCAAATACTCTTGAAGAATTAGAACGATTACCTGGTGTTGGCCACAAAACAGCAAGTGTGGTTATGTCTCAAGGTTTTGGAACTCCTGCTTTTCCAGTTGATACACATATCCACCGATTAGCACAAAGATGGGGTTTAACTAATGGTAAAAATGTAATTCAAACTGAAAAAGATTTAAAAAGATTATTCCCCAAAAAATTTTGGAATAAACTACATCTTCAAATAATTTATTACGGAAGAGAATATTGTAAGGCTAGAAGTTGTTATGGGGTTTATTGTAAAATTTGTAGAAACTGCTTTCCAAATAGAATCAAACCATTAAAAACTACAAAAGCCTGATGAAAAAGATTATTTGGATTAGTTCTTATCCTAAAAGTGGAAACACATTTGTTAGATCATTGCTAGTCTCATATTTTTTTTCATTAGACGGAATATTTGAACAAAGTTTGCTTAAAAAAATACCTGAATTCTCAAAAGACTTTTTGAAATTTGAAAAAAAAAAATATCCTGAAAATGAGATATTAAAATGGAACGATATACAAAAAGAATATGCGCAAAATTTTAAAAAATTTTGTTTTTTAAAAACACATGTTGCGAATATAAAAATTAGGAATAAGATATTTTCTATAAATTCTGATCATACACTTGGTTGCATATATGTAATTCGTGATCCTAGAAATGTTGCTTTATCGATAAAAGATCATTTTCAACTTACTAATAAGAATGCGATTGATTTTTTATTAAATGAAAATAATAATCTTCAAATTCAAAATAATCAGTTTTTTAAAGGTTTTATGCCAATTCTTGATTGGGGTTCAAATTATTTAAGTTGGGTTAGCGATAATAGATTTGATCCCTTAATTATAAAATATGAAGATTTAATAAAAGATACTAATAAAATATTTTTAAAAATTCTTAAATATTTACAAAAATATTTTTCTTTTGATATTAATGCTATCAAACTTTCAAAAGTTATTGATTCAACCAAATTTGAAATACTTAAAAAAATAGAGAATAATGAGGGTTTTTTTGAAAAAGAATCAATGGGTATTGAAAATAATTTAAACCCTTTTTTTAATAAAGGTATTAGTCGAAATTATAAAAAAGAATTAGACTTAAATCTAATCTCATTAATTGAAAGAAAATACGCCAGAATTATGCATAGTTTAGGATATTTATGAAAGTAATTGGAATCGGAAATGCTATTACAGATGTTATTTGTAAAGTTACAGATGAGTTTTTGGAAAAAAATTTATTAAAAAAAGGAACAATGAAATTAATAGATAAAGATGAGTTTTTTAAATTATTATCATATTTAAATATTGAAGAAACTATATCTGGTGGGTCTGTTGCTAATTCAATTGTTGCTTTATCACAACTAGGTAATGATGTTGGATTTATTGGTAAAATTAATGATGACGAATTAGGAGGAAAATATGAAACAGGTCTTAAAAAAGAAAATGTAAAGTTTTTTTATAAAAAAAAAATTGAAAAAATTAAAACCGGAACTTGTCTAATTTTAATTACACCTGATTATGAAAGAACTATGTGTGCTTATTTAGGGATTGCAGGTAAAATTGACGAGACAGATATTAATGAAAGTTTAATAACGAAAAGTCAGATAACTTTTCTTGAAGGCTACCTTTTAGACAAAGGTGGGCCTAAAAAAGCCTTTGAAAAAGCAATTAAATTTTCAAATATTACAGCAATATCTTTATCTGATGAATTTTGTGTTGAAAGACATAAAAATTATTTTTTAGATCTTGTAAAAAATAAAATTGATATTGTATTTGGAAATGAGAAAGAATTTCTGTCTCTTATAAATGCGAAATCATTTGATGAGGTAATAAATTTTTCTAAAATATTAAATAAAGAAATAATTATTACTCGAGGAAAAAGTGGTGCTATTACTATTTTTGATAGTAAAATCTTTAAATGCAACGCAAAGGAAAATTTAAAAATTAAAGATCTTACTGGTGCAGGAGATTTGTTTGCTGCTGGATATTTACATCATAAAATCAATGGTGGCTCCATTCAAGAGCGTTTAGAAAAGGGTACGGAATTGTCTTCAGAGATTATTCAAAAAATTGGTGCCAGGTTATGACTTGTTAAGGTAATATCCATCCTTTGAGCTTATTATAAAATTTTTATCATTAAATCCTTTGGCAATTTTTTTTCTTAATCTGTAAATATGTGTCTCAACCGTATGTGTTTCTAAATTATGTTTATATTCCCAGATATTTTTATAAAAATCGTTTATTGATCTAAATTTTTGAGAACCATTTAAATATAATAAAATTTTTATTTCCTGTAAGGTTAATTCAATTTTATTTTGTTCTTTATAAATTTCTTTAGAATTTAAGTCTAGAAAATAATTTCCTATTTTCAATTTTGAATTAATTTTAAAATTTATATTTAAAATTTTCTTATTTATTTTTTGGACTAATTTAAAAATAGTTATTGGAAATTCATTTATAATAAGTTGATTTTTAAATGAATTCTTTTCTCTATCTAGTACAATATAATGATTATTTGTTTTGAAATAATCTTCAACTTCAAGTTCACTTTCAACAAAAAAAATATCTAATTTTAAAAAATCCTTTATTTCAAATAAAATATTGTAGATTTCTTTAAATTTAAATATTATCAATTTAGTTTTATTCATGCCAAATACAAAAAGTTTATTAATTCTAAAAAATGATAATACATTAATTTTAGATAATTTCATTTTTCGTTGTGCAATTGGTCAAAATAAAACCACTAATGCTAAAATTGAAGGAGATAGAAAGACGCCTAAAGGAAAATTTAATATTGGTAAGCTATTTTATAGAAAAGATAGAGTTTCTGTGCCCAATACAGAACTTAAATGTATTCCAATAAAAAAAACTATGTGCTGGTGTAACGATATTAATTCTAAAGAAAACTACAACAAGCTTATTAATTGTTCAAAAAAAGTAAGTTATGAAAAACTTTATAGGCATGATTATAAATATAATTTTTTAATTCCAATACTTTTTAATACAAAAAAAATAAAATTAGGAAAAGGTAGTGCAATATTCATACACCTAACTAATAATTACAAACCAACTGCTGGTTGTATAACATTAAAACATAATGATTTTATTATATTACTTAGATTAATTAATAAAAATACACAAATATTAATTACTTAGACCTTTTACCAAATATTTTAGAACCTAGCCTTATATGCGTTGAGCCAATATTAATAGCTGATATATAATCTTCGGACATTCCCATACTTAAATATGGCATTTTAAATTTCTCTTTTAGTATTCTCATTTCCCTAAAATATTTATCTGAATTATAATTATTAGGTGGAATACACATCAAACCAATCACATCTAAATCCAAATCGTATCTAGAAATATTTAATAGATTTTCGATATAATGGGTTTCAATACCATTTTTTTGAGTTTCATTACCTATATTTACCTGTAAAAAAATTTTGGGTTTAAAGTTTTGTTTAATTTGAGCTTTTGAAATTTTTTCAGCTAATTTAATACTGTCTAAAGAATGAATATAATCGAATAATGGAAAAAGAAATTTAACTTTATTAGATTGTATTTTGCCAATCATGTGCAGTTTTAAGTTTGGATATTTTTGCTTCAATTTTGGCCATTTAATCAAGGCTTCTTGAATTTTATTTTCACCAAAATGTAAATGTCCATATTCCGCTAAAGGTTTTATTGTTTCTACATCAAATGTTTTTGAAACAGCAATAATCTCAATATTTTTGTTATGTAATTCAACTTCATTCTTTATTAATTTTAGATTACTTATAGATTTATGTTCCATAATTTAGATATTTATTATTTTATAAACAATTTAAATTTAAATGAAGTTAAAAATTTAGATAGCAATATCAATATTATTTATCGTAATTATCATGATAAAAATTTAGATAATTCCATATTTAACTTAAGTAAGATTTGTAAAAGATATAATAAAAAATTATTTTTATCTAATAATCTTAAACTAGCACTTAAACTTAATTTAACTGGTTTGTATATTCCTTCATTTAATAAAAATTTAAATTTTAAAAATATTAAAAAAAAAAATTTTAAAATTATAGGCTCTGCACACAATATTTCGGAAATTAAGATTAAAGAAAAACAAGGATGTAGTGAGATATTTGTTTCTCCACTTTTTTTTAACCCAAATTATAAAAAATATTTAGGGACAACTAGATTTAATTTATTAAAAAATACAACAAGTACAAATTTAGTTGCCTTAGGTGGAATTAATGAAAGTAATTATAAAAAATTAAAAATGCTAAAAATAACAGGTTTTGCTGGAATTTCTTGGATAAAAAAAAACTGGCCTAAATAAAATTAGGCCAGTTTTAAATATTTTTCTAAAATTAATTAGAATGCAAAGTTAACAGCTATTGATGTTTCTTCGTAGTTTTTTCCACCAGCTGCTGTAGCACCAATATTTGAACCTTCACTTAACGAAGCCATAATAGTCATAGCTCCCATTGTGTAAGCCGCTTGAATTGATTCTAATTCTTGCTCAGATGATGCTGCATCATTACTCACACCTTTAGTTTTGTAAGTTGACTCACCATATGAGAATGATAAATCACCAGCAGTGTAAGCTACTGCCCAAAACTCAGATTCATTATCAGCACCTTCTACACCAGAACCATTTCTGTTGTTTGCGTATGCCTCTTGATAACCAGCAGTAATTGGACCGATTGCATACTTAATGTAACCAGTTGTATTTTCTTCTTTTGATCCTTTTGTAACACCTTGGTCGTTATCAATAGTTTCAATACCACCACCAAGTGTCAAACCAGCAAAATCAACTGAAGCTGTGTATGCTGTAGCAGATACGTTTGTCTGTACACCACCAGTAGATGCGTTATACGAATTTTCGTCTGCCGCTGGATCGTATGTTACTGCTGCGTTTATAGTTGCACCAGCAAATTCCATTGCAGGAATTCTGTAGTCAATTGATCCATTAAGAGTTGCTGCACCGAAGAAAGATGGATTCGTAATACTCGCATCTGCAACTCTATCCCATGTTTCTTGCATAGCATATGGCATTACATCATCAATTGCGTTTGCTTTACCACCCGCAGTGTCATTAAGTTGTAAAGTTCCTAATGATCCCATACCAAGTGTCACTTGTGATGAACTTACTGATAAAGCAGCGTTTGTGTTTACAGCTTGAAAAAATGATACTGTAAATCCATTATCTAACTCAGTCGAAGCGTTAAAGTACAAGTCCATATCAGACGCAAATCCCTTACCACTTGCACTCTCAGTAGATTCTGAATCTTGTGATGAGTATGATACATACGCATCTCCAGATAAAGAATACTCAACAGCATTTGCTGTTGTTAAAGCTAGAGATCCTGCTAATGCAGTTAATCCCAGTTTTTTAAGTTTATTCATTTATTCTCCTTTGTTTTATTCATATGAATGCATTTCTATTATAATTAAATTTGATTTTTGTTAATAATTTGTTGAGAAATTCATCTTTTATAATAATAATGTGATATTTTTACAACAAAACTCACAATTTGAATAACCAAGGAATATAGTCTAATTAAAGCATGTTTTATGAATCACACTATTAAATTATTATTAAGTTTCGTACTCATCGTAATTCTCAATGGTTGTGGAATTTTAGAAAAACCTGACTGGTCCAAACCTGCTGAGCCAAGTGGAAAAAAAAGAGCTCAACAAAATTTAAAAGAAGGAAAAGGAATTGGATTAAATTTTGGAAAAAAACAAGGTGGAGATTTTTTATTTGCATCTTCAAATCCTTTGTGGAGAGCTTCTATAGAAACAATAGATTTTATGTCTCTTGCAACTGTTGATTATGCTGGAGGGATAATTATTACAGACTGGTATAGTGACAATACATCAAACGAATCAGTCAAAATAACTATAAAATTTCTGACAAATGAAATTCGAGCAGATGCACTTAAAATAGATTTGCACAAAAGAACATGTAAAAATTCCGTCAGTTGTTCTGTACAAAAAATTAACTCAGATATAGAAAATAATATGCGAGATAAAATTTTAAAAAAAGCTTCTTTATATGAAGCCAAACTAAAAGAATTTGAATTTGAAAATGCTCCAGAAAAAAAATATCCAGGTGATAATAGATAGTTTTATTTAACAACTATAATTTGTAATTTAGTGGAAAAATATAATTTTAAAGTCATTGAAAATAAATGGCAAAAATTTTGGGAAGAAAATCAATCTTATAAAACAGAAAAAGATTTAAGTAAAAAAAAATTCTACTGTTTGGAAATGTTTCCATACCCATCAGGCAGAATTCATATGGGGCATGTAAGAAATTATACAATAGGTGATGTATTATCTAGATATAAATCGTCATTAGGTTTCAATGTGCTTCATCCTATGGGTTGGGACTCTTTTGGAATGCCTGCAGAAAACGCAGCGAGACTTAATAATCTAGATCCCAAAACTTGGACTGAAAAAAATATTTCAAATATGAAAAGCCAACTTCAAAAGCTTGGCCTAAGTATTGATTGGAGTAAAGAAATTTCTACATGTTCGCCTGAATATTATAAACATCAACAAAAATTTTTTTTAGAATTATATGATAAAGGCCTTGTATATAGAAAAGAAAATTATGTTAATTGGGATCCAATCGACAAAACCGTTTTGGCAAATGAACAGGTAATTAATGGTAAGGGATGGAGATCGGGAGCCACTGTAGAGAGAAAAAAACTCAATCAATGGTTTTTTAATATTAAAAAATTTTCAAATGAACTTCTTGAAGATCTTGAAAAATTAAAAAATTGGCCTGCAAAAGTAAAAATAATGCAAAAAAATTGGATTGGTAAATCTTTTGGTTGTGAAATAAAATTTCAAATAATTGGAAATTCTGAACTAAGAGAAATAAAATGCTTTACAACAAGGCCCGATACAATTTTTGGGATGTCCTTTTTAGCACTATCTATTGATCATCCTATTTCAAAATATTATCAAAAAGATCTGGATTTCATAAAATTTAGAGAAAAATGTTCAAAAACAGGAACAACTGAAGAATCCATAGCACGCGCAGATAAAATAGGTTTCAAGACAAAACTATATGCATTAAATCCCTTTGATGAAAGTCACAAAGTACCAATATACTTTGCAAATTTTGTTCTAATGGACTATGGATTAGGAGCCGTGTTTGGTTGCCCTGCCCATGACCAAAGAGATTTAGATTTTGCAAAAAAATACAAATTGAATATTAAACCTGTTGTAAGACCAATATCTAAAACTGATGAAAACTTTTCAATTACAGATGAGGCTTTTACCGGAGCTGGCATAATTTATAATTCTAAATTTTTAAATGGTTTAAAAGCACCAAGTGAGTCTGTATTAAAAACTATTGAATTTTTAGAAAAAAAGAAATTAGGTGAAAAAAAAATAAATTTTAGATTAAAAGACTGGGGTGTATCACGTCAAAGATACTGGGGATGTCCAATTCCTATTGCATATAATCAAAAAGGAGAAATAAAAAAAGTACCATTAGATAAACTTCCGATTAAACTTCCAGAAAAAATAAATTTAAATGTTAATGGAAATCCCCTAGATCATGAAGTTGAATGGAAAAAAATCAAAATTGATGGGGAGGATTGCGTACTTGAAACAGATACCTTAGATACATTTGTTGACTCTTCTTGGTATTTTTTAAGATTCTGTTCAGCCTCAAATGACAAAGAAGGTTTTACTATAGAAGATATAAACTATTGGATGCCTGTGGATCAATATATAGGCGGTGTTGAACACGCTATTCTCCATTTATTATATTCTAGATTTTTTTGTAAGGCTCTTTCTTATAAGAACCAAAATTTAAAATTAGATGAACCTTTTGATGGATTATTTACTCAAGGAATGGTTTGTCATCAAACTTATAGAGTGCAAAATAATTGGTTGAGCCCTGACGAAGTATTTTCAGAAAATGGTAAAGATTTTTTTATAAAAGATAAACCAAGTGTGCCTGTAGAAGTTGGCCCCTCAGAATCTATGTCAAAATCAAAAAAAAATACTGTTGACCCTGGGGTAATGATTAACAATTATGGAGCTGATGCGGTTAGATTACTCATACTTTCTGATAGCCCACCAGAAAAAGATGTCCTGTGGTCTGAGCAAGGAATGGTAGCAGCTTATAAATTTGTTCAGAAATTTTGGAGTTTAAGTATGATGATACTAAAAATATCTTCAAGTAATCCAAGTAAACAAAGTGCCTCAGATAATGGCGATGAAATAACTATTTTTACTAACAAAATTATTGGAGATATTACATCAAATATTGAAAACTTTAGTTACAATGTAATAATTGCAAATTACTATCAAATTTATAATTTTTATAACAAAGCCATAAAACAAAAGAACTTAAATATTAATTTATTAAGAAAAAATTTTGTGAAAATATTACAAACAATGTTTCCTATATTGCCACATTTAGTATCTGAATGCTTAGAAAAATTTAAAGAAAATGTTCATCCTAAGTGGCCAAAAATTGAAAAATTAAGTTTTAAAGAAAAAAATGTTCTTATAGTTATTCAAATTAATGGAAAAAAAAGAGGAGTTAAATTAATGGAAAATAATTTAAGCGAACACGAATTAAAAAATCAAATTTTAGATGATGTGCAATTTAAAAAATATTTCAATGAAAAAGTAATCAGTAAATGTTTTGTAGTTCAAAATAAATTGATAAATTTTATATTGATATGAAAAAAATTTTAATTTTATTATTAATTATATTAAATAATTGTAATGGCTACGAAGCTATTTATTCAAGATCAAATAAACAAATTTTTATAAATTCCATTGAAAATGTTAATAATGATAAGATATCAAGAATAGTCATTCGGAAATTAAATTTATACAAAAATTCCTCATCTAGCCAAAACGAATTAGATCTTCGTATAGAATCTTTTGAAGAAGACGTCGTTATTTCAAGAGATTCGAAAGGAGATCCACAAATTTTTAAAAAAATTGTTAATATAAATCTTATCGCAGTTAAACAAAATGAGCAGAAAATTCTCAATTATTCAAAAAATACTAATTATAATAATCAAGATAATAAATTTAATTTAAATCAATACAAAAAAAAACTTACTCAAAGTCTTATAGATACAATTCTAGAACAAATTATTCTAGACCTAAATTCAATTTAAAATGATTGTCAAAAATTTTGAATTAAAAAAATATTTAAATGATGATTTTAATTTGTATTTAATGTATGGGGATAATACTGGATTGATAGAGGACACAATTCAAAAAACTTTTAAACCATTATATTTAGAAAATATTTATGATTATGAGGAATTAGAGATAATTTCAAATTCTGAAAAGTTCTATAGTGAAATTTTCAATTCGTCTTTTTTTAATAAAAAAAAATTGATTATAATTAATCGTGTTACAGAGAAGATAAAAGTTATTTTAGAAAATTTAATAAATAAAAAAATTAACGATGTTAAAATAATTTTGAAATCTAGCTTATTAGATAAAAAATCTAAGTTAAGGAATACTTTTGAAAAAAATAAAAATTTATTAATTATTCCTTTTTATAGAGATACTAATCAATCTTTATTTAATATTACAGAAAAGTTTTTTAAAAATAAAAAAATAAGTATATCGTCAGAAAGTATTTTTTTTCTTTTGGATAAAATTGGTGACAATAGATTAATACTTTTAAATGAATTAGATAAAATATATAATTATACAAAAAACAGCAGCACTATAAAACTTCATGAAATAGTTAAGTTAATAAATTTTAACGACGAAAATAAAAATAATGAATTTGTTGATTTTTTACTCTCAAAAAATAAAAAAAAAATCCTTAATATTTTTAATGAAATAAACTTCACAATAGAAGACATAATTCAAGTTATAAGAATTATTTCTTATAAGCTTAAAAGATTGAAAAAAATTGCAATAGAATTAAATTTAAAAAAAAATTATGATCAAATAATTTCTTCGTTTAGACCTCCAATCTTTTGGAAAGATAAGGAAAATATTAAAAATCACTTAAAAATTTTATCTTTAAAAGAAATAAATACCTATATTAAGCAACTTCAAAACATAGAACTTTTAATCAAAAAAAACTCACAGTTAAGTAAGGAAATTTTTGGAAATTTCATACTAGAAAAATTTTAAATCACATTATTAATAATAGGATTTTATTATATCGATAATTTTGTTTAATTGGTTTAATTCCTGATATGAAAAGCTGATAATACCTTTGTTTTTTTTGTTATTTTTTATTTTTACATTTAAACCTGTTTTTTCTGTAATAATTTTTTCTAAATTTTTTATGTTTGGGTCTTGAAATTGATCAAATCTTTGTTTTTTATTTTTAGTCTTAAAAATTTTTACAAGATTTTCAGTTTGTCTCACTGAAAGTTTTTTTAAAATTATTTTTTGAGCCAGAAATAAAGCATTATCTAAACCAACTAAAATTTTAGCATGTCCTGCGCTTATTTTGCGTTCCTCAATCAATTTAATTACCTCTTCTGGTAGTAATAAAAGTCTTAGAGAATTTGAAATATAGCTTCTACTTTTACCAATAAATTTTGACACTTTTTCTTGATCGTAGGAAAAATCTTCTATTAGCCTTTTGTATCCCTTTGCCTCTTCCAATGGGTTTAGGTCATGTCGTTGAATGTTTTCAACAATTGCAAATTCAAGAGATTTTAGATCATCAGCTTCAATGACTATTACAGGTACGGTATGAAGAGCCGCTTTTTGTGCTGCTATCCACCTTCTTTCGCCTGCAATAATCTCATATTTGAATTTGTCATCAATAGATTTTCTAACTATAATTGGCTGAATTATCCCTCTCTCTTTAATTGAATTTGTTAAATCTTCTAACTTATTTTCATCAAAAATTTTTCTTGGCTGATATTTATTTGGAATTAAATCAGTTATAGATACTTGATTACTTTTAGTATCAATATTTTTTTCGCCAATTAATGATGACAAGCCTCTTCCTAAGCCTTTTTTAATTTTGTCCATTAAGCAGCACTCCCTATAGTTGTTTCTTGGTTTATAAATTCATCTGTGAAACTAAAATAAGATTTACTGCCCGGGCATGATTTATCATAAATTAAAACTGGCATTCCGTGAGAAGGTGCTTCTGATAATCTAACATTCCGAGGTATTACTGTAGAGTAAACTTTATCACTAAAATAATTTCTTGCTTCTTTTTCAACTTGTGAAGATAACTTATTTCTTTTGTCGTACATTGTTAAAAGTATACCTCTGATTTTTAATTCTGGGTTTAAACTTACTTTTATTCTTTCAATTGTTTTCATAAGCTGCGTTAGACCTTCAAGAGCAAAGAATTCTGTCTGCAAAGGAACCAGAAGCGACCCTGAACATACCAGGGCCATAACAGTCAACAGGCTAAGTGAAGGTGGGCAGTCAATCAATATATAATCGTAGAACCCTCTAGAATCATTTAAATAAGAGGCTAATTTACGCTTTAAAATAAAAGCTCTATTTGTATCATCAGCTGTTTCGACCTCTAGACCTGATAAGTCAACATTAGAAGTTACCAAATCCAAATTTTCAAACTGGGTCTTCTTGATTACTTGATAAATTTCTTTAGTTCCATTTAGTACCCCATAAATTGTGTCACTTGAGTTATCCATATTAGATAATCCAAGACCAGTTGTGGCATTTCCCTGTGGATCTAGATCAATAACTAAAATTTTTTTATTATGTTGTGATAATCCTGCTGCAAGGTTAATTACTGTTGTAGTTTTCCCTACTCCACCCTTTTGATTGATGACTGAAATAATTTGCATTAAATTTTTTTCAATTTCTTTTTAATTTTTCTTTTTAATTTTTTTTATATTTATCAAAAATGAATCCTTACTTGTTAAACTTTTCTTTTCCAAATATTCTAAATTCCATTTTTTTTTAGAATTCTCAAAAACTTTTTTTCCATTTTTACCCATAAAGAAAATTAAATTTTTATATTTCGAAAAATTTTCATAAACCAAATCTAAAACAACAGGCATAGGTTTAAACGCTCTCGACATAATCGTTCCTGTCTCTAAATTTTTTATCTCAAAAATATTTTTTTGAAAAACTTTTGTATTTAAATTTGATTTTTCTGATACTTCTTTTAAAAAACGGCTTTTATGATAGCTTTTTTCATATAGGTGCACATTCATTTTAT
>Ga0181590_10003207_pt1 | contig 13678 bp, 10 predicted proteins | sample 071ome_34_FD_132446 | JGI IMG/M metagenome (GOLD analysis project Ga0181590, IMG submission 132446) | Coastal salt marsh microbial communities from the Groves Creek Marsh, Skidaway Island, Georgia - 071411BT metaG (megahit assembly) | ecosystem: Environmental > Aquatic > Marine > Intertidal... | reverse complement strand
GGAACTTTTCTTTCAATATTTTCAAGTATTTCAAATAGTATCTTTGGAAAATATAAGAATAATGAAGATAATTTATACCAATATTTTTATCTATTATTTGGCCTATTTCTAAGATCTGGGATCGTTGTAACAATCATTATTTACCTTTTTTCAGAAGATATAATTGTTTTAATTTACACAGAGAAATGGATATTATCCGCTCCAATTTTGACCGTAATTGCCTGGTTTGGCTTAGCTTTTTCTCTTCAAAATTTTCTTAAAAATTATTTTAATCACATTGGAAAGCCTGCAGAAATTTTTGTTTCACAATTGGTACTACTTATTTCTGTAGTTGTTCTGATGCTACCGCTCACATTAACGTTTGGGATAATTGGAACTGCTTATTCAATGGTCATTTCTTATTTATTTTCTTTTGCCATTTTATTTAAGAAAATTGGCTCAGCCCTCAACTTCAATCCTGCTAGATTAATATTATCTCCATTATTTGTTTTATTTTCCGTATTAATAATATTCGAGCAATTAGAGTATTTTTTTAGCGAAGAAGTATCATGGCCAATGTTCTTTTTTAAGGCAGCAAGCATAGCTTTATTGTATCTGTTTATGACTATAATATTTGATATAAGATTTCTGAAAATACTAACGAAATATCTAAAAAACTATGAAAAATAATAATATTTTTAAGAGAATAATTTTTCCTTTAATATCTAAAAATATTCCTGACGATTCGTGCGATTATAATATGTTTCTGGCCGCAGAAAAATTTGCAGAAAAAAATACAATATTTATCGATATTGGCGCAAATATTGGGCTTTTTTCTTTTAACATTATAAGAAATGGCTTCAGATGTATTGCATTTGAGCCCCATCCTGAATATTTCAAAATTCTTTGTAGAAGAAAATTTTGGTTTGATATTGAAAGGATTTTTAAATCAAACCTTGGAGAATTATCAATTGATAATACAGCTATTTCCTCTGGAGAGTCAAGCCAAAAACTTTGGCATCATGATTCTAAACCCGGATCCCATTCTTTAGATCGAGACAGAGTCATACAGGAAAACGGGAATCCTCATGATAGTTATATAGTCAAGCTCAATTCATTAGATAAAGTGTTTAATAATAAAAAATTTGATAAAGACCAGCATTTTTTTATAAAAATTGATGTTGAAGGACATGAAAAAAAAGTTATCGATGGAGGAATTGAATTTATTAAAAAATACAAACCAGATATATTTGTTGAAGTAAGTTCTTCTAAAACTCATAATTCATTGTTAGAAATAAAAGAAACTTTATCTGGATATGGATATAAACTCTTAATTCATGACAAATTCCGCACATCGTCGTCTCATGAATTATTTACTGAGGTTAATAATATTGATGTTATTTTTAGTTGCAAGAAAAAAGAATGTGTATCCATATCTTGTGGATACCCATATTTAAGTAAAACACAAAAAATTAGAAGATTATTTAAAAGAATTTTCTTTCTTCAACTTTCTGAATTAAATTATGAGGCTATTTCGAAGCCTTATGATGTTTTCTATTAAGCTATAGTTTTGACAAAGAAATTATTTCTGCATATTGGATATCACAAAACGGCCACTACCTGGCTGCAAGACAAGGTATTTAGTTGTCATGAGCAAGTAATTTTCCTCGGCAAATATAATGCTTGTAAATCAGAAAAGATTTTTAGACTTCTTAGTAATTTTTATAAGCATAGCGATACAAAATTTTCTGTCAAAGAAAATAAATCTTTATTCGAAGAAATTCTAAAAGAAAATAATTTAGAAGGAAAAAAAATAATCGGCCTAAGTGATGAAGGACTTTCCGGGGGTTTAGACTGGTTTGGAGGTTCAACTCATAATATTGTGCAAAGAATAAGAGATACATTTGATGAGTATGACGTAAAAATAATTATCGGCATTAGAGAACAAAAAGAAATGCTTCTATCGCTTTATTCCGAATATGTAAAAAGAGGAGGCACCTGTTCCTTAGAAAGATTGATATTCTCCCCATACTCTGAGGGAAGATTTTTGTTTGATAAACTTGAGTATTTTTCTTTACTCTCAAAATATATACATATGTTTGGCAAAGAAAATGTTTTTTGTTATCTTTTTGAAGAGATTTCTCAAGATAAAATTTTTACTTTAAATAAACTATTTGAATTTCTTGACTTAGGCAATTTAACTCTTACTAAGGAGCAAAATAGCAGAGTGAATATCAAACTTTCCAATGTAGGATTGGTCAGTCTTAGATTTATGAACCATTTTTTCTTTTCAATTAACAATAATAATTCTTACATACCACCTGTTACTCCAATTCTTAGCTTTTTTTCATGGATTCTTGTTAAATCATCACCTTTGCGATTTTTATTCCCTTTTTTAAAAAAAGCCGATAAATACAGCTATTACAGCTTTGAGCAGCTGGTAAATAACAAAATTAGTAGTGCGCTAGCCGCGCCAATAATATTTCTCGACTCAAAGCTTTTCGCAAGGTTTGTTTTTTTCTCTAAAAAGCTGCCAAAGAAACTTGAAAAAAATCTTGAAGAGAAATATAAATCGTCTAATTCACACATCGAAGCTTTAATTAATAAAGATCTCAGCTCTTACGGTTATATTACAGAAAAATGAAGATATTATTTGTTGGTGTTCTCGATGTAAGTTGGTCGACAAATGTTGAAATGAAAGAAGCTTTAATTTCGTTGGGTCATGAAGTAGATGATTTTAATTACAGATCTATTGCAAATCAAAATATACCTATTTGGCAAAATAACTCTCTTTTTGATCTGGTTTTGAAGATAACCTCTTTTTTAAGAAGAGTTAGTTTTTTGCCAAATTTTCTTAGATCTCTGCACTATAGAATACATGGAAGAGGTCATATGAATCAATCTCTTGTAGAAACTGCAGCAAAAAAAAAATATGATTTAGTTCTTTTTTTAAAAACCGATACTGTTGATCCTTTATCTATTTCAATAATAAATAATTATTCAAAGACATGGTATTTTTTTATGGATCCAATGTCCCAGATTAGAAGAATAAATGGTTTAGAGTATTTTAAAAGAGCGACTTTTTCAAGCTCTACATTCTCTGATATTGTTGAGGAGTCAAGGAAAAAGGGTTTAAAGGTTTTTTGGATTACTCAAGGTTTTAGTGAAAAAGTTTTCTTTCCGCTTAATACAAAAAAAGATATAGATGTTTTTTTTGCTGGAGCTAAAACTCATAAGAGATTGAGTTATGTTAGCTACCTAAGACAAAATGGGTTAAATGTAATTTGTTATGGCGATGGTTGGAATAACCCTTCAATATATCAAGAAAAACTTGTAGAAATGTACAATAGATCTAAGATAGTCCTCAATTTTTGCAGAAAAGGTGATGGTTTTTCAGTAAGGGTCTTTCAGGTTCTGGCAACTAAATCACTTTTAGTTTCCGACTATTGTAAAGATCTTGAGGAGTTTTTCGAAAAAGGATTCCATCTTGATTGGGCAAAAAACAAAAATGATTTACTTGAAATATGTAAATATTATTTAGCCCATCCAGAAGAGTCAGAGCATATCTCCAAGAATGCTTTAGAGATAAGTGTCAGAAACCACACTTGGATATCTGTAATGCAGAATATTCTCAACATTATTAAGAATGGCTAATAAAAAGAAAGAGAAATTGAGTAACCTGAAATTTATTTCAGCAGGAACTCTTGGAGATTTATTTATAGTTTTATGCAAATTGATAACCTTAAATCAGAAAGTTGAATTAGAACATTACACATCTCATAATGGAATGAAAAGACTCATAAATGAGCTTTATCAATTTTTTCCAAATATTGTTCTTAATTCCACAGTTCTTGAATCAAAGAGTGAGGTTTTAAAAAAGGTTAGAAAAAAATCTGAAAACCAATTTTTCGTCAATACCAGAGCAGATGGAAAAGGTCACATTGGAGAAAATTGGTTCAAGGACCCTACTTTTTTATATATGGATCCCTATCCTATTTTCCCATTTGATATAGTCAAACAAAAAAAGAAGAAGATATCATTCCAGCTCCATTCGGGAAAACTAGGCAGTAATTATAAATCCTTGTCTTACAATTGGATAAGGGAAATTTCTCTTCTTCTTAATCCAGATATCTTTGAGATTCATTTATTTGGAACTGGAGAAGGATGCAATAAAGAAAAACTTAATTTCATTTGCGAAAATAGCCCCATTATTGTGAATAAAGTAGGAAGCTTAAATTTTAATTCATGGCTTGAACAAATCTCCTCTTCAAGTGTTTTTATAACTCCAGAGGGATTTTCAGCATTTTTTTCACTATCTCAAAAAATACCTACAATTACTATATATACAGACCCTATGATTCTGGACCGGTTGCACCCAAAGTGGAAGCAAAATAATTTGTTTATATATTCATACTCTAAGAGAATATTGTATAAGCTATACAAAAAAATTTATCATTTAATTTATAGCAAGTATCCAGATCTAAAACCAATCTCTCCTTCTGAGACTGTTGCAGTTATTGAAAGAATGTCCAATTCTTAAATGGGATAAAAAATCTTATCAAAATAAAAACCTTGGGGTTTTTTTTAATAACATAATATCAACGATTTCGATTATTTTCTTATATAAATCTCAAGCCTATCTTTTTTCTTAGTTAAGTTAAAGTTTTGATCTATTTGGTCAGCATAAAAGTCTTTAAAGGTTTTTATTGAATCTCTATGGCCATATTTGCTTGAGAAAACAATCATATCGACTTTATCAAATACGTTTGTATCTGAGAAAATAAACTCTTTACCTAGAATTTCTTTGTCAAATGTAACCAGATTATGCCAATAAAGAATATCGTTAGATGGTGGTTTTAGGAGAAAGTGATAATAATATAAATTGTTCTCGCCAACTGATAAAATTTTTCTAGGTTTTTTAGATTTAATGATATTAATTAATTGCTTATCAAGATGTCTTTCATTGTCTTTCCGAGATGAATGAACTGTTAGAAAAGGCTTAGAGGTAAATCCCTTAGTAACGAAACCTAGGTCTTCTTTAACAAAAAGTAATATAAAAATTACTGCAAACAAAATAATTATTTTATGAAATATTTTTCCCCGGTTTAATTTATCAATAGCTATTATCGAAAACAAAACTACCAGAACATCTTCTGGTTTTTGCATAATTGTGAAATTTAAAAAAATTGAAATAATCAAAATTATTAAGCCAAAGTAACCAACTTTAATATTTTTATTTTTTTGAGTTAAAAAATATAATGATGATACAAAAACGAAAATACTTGACTTCCAAGTTTCTTTGAGATAATGACTAATGAAAAAGTCATAGAAAAATAAGTCGTTATTCCTTGCCTCTGCGACAATAATTAAATCTCTAATATAGCTATGTAAATAATCCCCGATTAAGAAATGACTTAGAATTAGTACAACGAAAAAACCAAAGAAAATAGACAATTTTTTTAAATATTTCTTTTCTAAGAGATATCCCAAAAAAACTAATGCAATCCCAGCAGCAAAGAAAGTAATTTTGATTAAAAATAGAAAACATAGTAAAACCCCTGCAACAAAACTATTGTATCCCCGGTAAATTTTATATGGCTTATCTGGTAGGAAGATTAGGTAAGAAATTAAAAATAAAATTGCATAACTTATTCGGTTATATAAACCAACATATCCAAGAATTTGATCGTCATAACTTAATAATCTTGGTGAGACTGATATAATAAAAAGTATAAATATTACTAATAAGAAGGTTGGTTTAGAAGTTTGATTTCTTAGACCAAATGACATTAAAGTTAATAGAGCCATAAACATTGTCCAACCGACTTCAAATCCAAAGATTGTAGGGGCAATCAATTTCATTCCAACTCCACCTATGAAATAAAAAAGCGGACCAATTGGATTGCTGAATTGTTTATTTGGGACTAGCCCTGAATATACCCTATAACTTCCATCTAGCATAAATTGAGTATCCCAATGAATAGGTAGCGAGATAGTAAATTTACTTAGTAGAACAAAAATAACAAAAGATAAGAAAAGCGCCAGGAAAATTCCATTTTCTTTAAGTATGCTAGTGGATCCTTTCAAAAAATTCATTAAGGATTTTTTCCTTGTGTAAGTTGGATTCTGCAAACTGGAAGGCAATATTATTTAGCTTATATTCCCTGTGGGAGAGAATTTTGGCAATAATAGCTTTAGTCATGTTGCTAATCTGAGAAGCTTTATAAAGATTAACAATACCAGGATATTTCTCTATTAATTCACCTATCTCTGAATTGGATGATCCTGTTACAAATATTTCTCCGCCTATTGCAAGAATATTTGTAATCTTCGAGGGCAATATATAATCATCAATACCCTCTTTCTGAAGAACAATATGCAAATCAGCAGAGTTAAGTAGTCCATTAAGTTTTTCAGTTGGCACCAAAGGAAAACTTAAAACTTTGTTAAGTTTCTTTTTCTTGATTTCTTTATCAATAAAAGCTTTAGAAGGACCATCTCCAAAAATTAACATTTTTGCGTTATCAATTGAAGAAATAGAAACACCGATATTGAGAAGATTTTCTATACCTTGTTTTTCTGCAAGATTTCCTGAGTATAGCAAAACAAAATCATCAGACTTAATTCCATATTCATTCCTGAAAGAACTTCTTGCTTGAATGCTTGGAAAAATCAATTCGTTGTTTACCCAATTTGGAAATAAAAAGTTATTAGTTTTATCACGCCTAATAATTTCAATTTTTTTCATCATTCTTGAAGATATTGTTGATACTGAATTTGGAAGATTTAGAATAAAGCCTTCAAGGAATTTTAATAAAGGTGAAAATTTATGTGATACAAATTTAAGTTCCAAAGCGAGATCAATTTCAAGATCTTGAACATGCATAATAGTTTTTATTCGAATAAGCTTGGACAATAATAATGGCAATAATGCAGAGGCAATAGTGGGTGCAATAAGTATTATCCTACTTGGTCTGTGAAAGATTATTTGATAGAATGCAATTGGAGTAGAACTTATAGCAAAACTAATGGAATGGATTATCCTTTTCAGACCCGTAGGTTTATGAGGAATATAAATTGGACATCTATAAATTTTAACATTTCTTGAATTTTCTCTTAAATAACGGTAGTTGCCTTTGTAATATTTATTTCTCCATTCTGGATAGTAAGGATATGAAGTTATTACTCTTAAATCTGAACACTTTTCTGCTAGCCACTCAGCCATCTCAGTAGTGTATTTCGAGACACCAATGAAGTCAGGATAGAAGTCTTTTCCTATAATTAAAATTTTCCTATTAATTTTTTTCATAGCATTTCTGAAAAATCCCTTTTATACAGTCTCCTTTTTTTCTTTTATCAACTAAAAACTTTACAGGCACTAAAAAGACGTAGAAAAAAGTCATAAATATAATAAGAAAAATAGGTTTCCTTAATTTGGTGTTAACATCTCCAGGCTTGAAGTACAAAAAACTTAAAGCAGACATTGAAAACCATAAGCCAGGACTAACTGTTTTAATGTTGCATGCTTTAAGCCCATTAACCAAACAAAGAGTTTCTAATGATGCGATATTGAAGTGAGAAATGTGAAAAGGCGGATGCCAATTTATCCAAAGAGAACCAAAAATTTTTTTCCATATACTTTCGTAGTTAGGCAGACTAATCCATAGCTGCCCATTGGGTTTTAAAAGCAAATTTATGGTTTTTAATAGATTGCTTGGATTATTATCATGCTCTAGAACATTCGCCAAAACAATTACATCATATTTTTTTATTTTCGATAATTGACCCACATAACAATTATGAATTTTATAACCAAGTTTTTTTGCAATTTTAGCGGCTGAATTGTTTATTTCCAAGCCCTCAACTTCGAACCCATTTTTTGCAAAAAAATCAAGATTCCTTCCCTCATTGCAGCCAATCTCTAGAAGACATCCTGTACCCTTTCTCAAATGGAAAGATATATCACCATCAATAAAATTTATTAATTTTATAATCCCAAGTTTTTCTATAAGACTCCTAATTAAGAGATATCTTGAGCCGTCTTTCTTTTCTGTGGAGTTGTAATATTTTTCGTAATAAGATTTTAATTTTAGATCAGATATATTTGGGTAAATTTGAGCAACTTTGCAATTCTTACAATTACGATAATAGAAAGTTTCTTTTATTCCAAATCGAAGATCTTGGGTCGGTATTTGATCATTATCTAGTTCAGATTTACAAATTTTACATAAATTATCTGAAGACATTTTTCTAGCCTCTTAAAAATATTTTTTTATACACTGGCTTTAATCTTTTAGTGAAAATTTCCAGCCAAAAAGGAGATTTATTAAAAAATTTCTTTTCCCAATCATTGTCATTTTTGTCGTTTACTTTTATATTTAATGGGTGCTTTAATGGAAACTCAAGATCAACAAAATTTCTCGCGAGGTTGGAATTTTTTCTAACAGTATTAGATGCTTGGTTTCCAACTCCAATATTCTTAATAAGATTTCTCTTGGGAATAATCGATAATTTCATTTTAGTAAGATTTATATATATCCATTTATAACCCCAGGATGAAATTTTGTTTTTGTAGCAATTATTAAAAATCCATCTCCAGTATTTTTTTGTTCTCTGAGACTTAAAGCTATTCCAGAAAAATTTATCCTCCTTAATTCTTGGCCAAGATTTTATCTTTGGGTCATATTCTTCCCATCTATCAGACCATGTGCACCATGCACCAACTATAGGATATTTAGAAAAATAGTAACTGTGGGATTCATTTATATCTCCATCGATGTATCTAGATCCAGATATGTGACAAATTAATTTATTATCATTGTATTTTTGCAACATTTCCTCACAAAACTTAAAGAAAGAAATTGAAGGAAGGCAATCATCTTCAATAATTAACGCCTGTTTCTCAATTTTAAAGACTTGATCTAAGCTTTTTACAATGGTCTTTTCAAATCCAGAATTAAATTCATAATATTTTTGTGTGGCAACAACTTTATGTTCTTTGAGAAGTTCATTAATAACATTTCTTGTAGAAGTAACATTTTCTATGTCTTGATGGTTTTCTTTTGGTCCGTCGCAAAATACGTATAGATTCGCAGGTCTCTGAAGAAGAATTTTCTCTAAAACTTTCCTTGTTAAGTCTGGCCTATTATATGCAAAGAAGACTATAGGAACTTTATACATGATTTAACCCCAGAATCTCAAGAGATGCCGCAAAGACCTCATCTACTGAAACATTTCTCAAACACAAAGGAGCCTTAGCTGATCTTTTATATGCTTTAATACATTTTTTGCAAAGTACATTAGAATTTTTATCGCAAGGACCTTTATGCATGATTAAAGAATTGGAGCCTAGAGGGGAGTTCTTAGCTACACTTGTAGGCCCAAATATTGCTAAATTACTGACACCAACAAGAGCAGCCAAATGCATTAAACCACTATCATTGCTGATGAATAGATTGCATTTGCTAATAATTTCGGCAGTTTCAGTAATCTTTAATTTTCCTGTAAAGTCAAAGAAGTCTTCACTTTTAATATTCTCAGTAATCTCTTGAGATAAATCTTTTTCTTCATTTCCACCAAATAAAAGTAGTTGGATATTGCTCAAAGAGGCTAATCTTGAGCATAGTTCTTTGAATTTAGATGACTCCCATCTTTTATGAGCCATAAATTTTCCACATCCAGCATGAATTCCAACAATTCTTTTATTTAAGCTGACATTGCTAATATATTTGTTGGCTGCATGATGAAATGAAAATAATTTGGTTTTTGTAACTATAAGATCCGGTGACAAGCGTCTAAATAAATTTTCATAAAAGATTGTTTCTTTAATATCAAAACTATAGTTAATAGCATCAGAATAAAAAGAGTCATAAAAAAAATTCTTGGCAATTCCTATCTTTCTCTCGGCTTTCAAAAGGCTTATTGCTAATAAATTATTTATTGATTGAAATATTTCCGTACTTATTAGAAAGTCATAATTTGATTTGGACAAATCTCTAAATAATTTTATTCTTGAAAAAAGTCTACTAAGTCGATTATCAGGCCGTTCGTAGTAATACCATTTATCTATTAATTTTTGTTTATCAAATAAATCAATAATAACTTTCTCCCTAACCACCATCTCAATGATTAATTCTTTGTTGCTATTTCTGATACCTCTCAAAATAGGAATGAAAAGAATTGAATTACCTAGACCAGATAGATGAATAATTAACAATTTTTTTGACATTCAACTTTTAACTCTTTCATTTAATGAACTAATAACTGCGAGCCTAATTAACCCTCTCTCTGAAAAGCTTGTATAGAAAAGGTCAGGTCTATTTTTTAGGAGATACCTTCTGATAAAGGGTCGTTCTTTTAAATAATTTTTAATCGAACCGCTTACAGATGATGTGCATCTTAATTCATTTGGAATAGGTGGCAGATTTAGAAATTTTTGACGAAGTATAGACCTGTCTATTTCCCAAGGAGACCATTTGCAAATATAATCAATCAACTCCTCATTAACACCAGAATAGAAAAACTCCAATTGATTATTCCAACTAGGCCCTCGACTATAAGGAATATTAGAAAATTTATTTTCTTTGGCAAGTATATCAAAAATTATTTTTTTATTGGAGCGGTAATTTTTTGGAAGCATTGAAGCTATATCTATTGATTTCTTCCACATAAGAGGCGAATCTATATTTGTCCAATGAGATAGAAAATTAATAGAAGGGGAGATGCATCCATATTCTCTAAGGACTTTGTATAGCTTATTTTTGGTAGATTCAAGAGAGTCAAGACCATCCTTGTATTTCATGAAAACCGATTCTCTAGCAATTGAAGCGATTTTAATAAAATGTTTCTTATTGGTAAATATATCTAAATACGGCTCTAATGAACCAACTGAAGATATTTCAAGAGTATGAAGGACATCATCAAGAGAGCCCACTTTGCCCTTCCATCCAAACACTCCATCACCATCCCCCCTTAGGACAACATCAAAAGAGTTGATAGTTGAGTAAAAATCATTAGGCAGTTTTGCAAAATACCAAATTTGATCACCAGACCAGTTAAGCTTTTCAGAAAAAATCTTCCAATTTTTTTTGAAGTTTTTTGCAGAGGCAGTGAAACATTGAGTTTCGCTATTAAGAGCTTTTGCAACATGATTTCCAATTAGAAAATCACTTGAATTGACAGTACTTTGACCAAATGTAATAAATTGGGGCGAGATGTTGGCTTTTATTGCGGAGGAAGCTATTAGTCTACTATCAGCTCCTCCTGATAAGAGTACCCCGACTTTGCTATTTTGATATTTTTTTAATCCATTAATAAGTGAAGTTTCCAGTTCATTTGCCAAATCTCTCTTAGAAAGTCTAGAGTGCTGATAATCGAAATCATAATTTTCATAGCTATTTTTGCTGAAAGATCCATCAGAAAGAACAATAGACAATAAGCTATTTGGCTCTAGTCGTTTAATATTCTTAATTTGAGTATATTCAGGAGAAAAAATATAGCTGGAAATAATAATTTCAGAACATACAGATAAATTTAACTCTATAGCTATATTATTAGCCTTAAGAGTATCAATAATTACTCCTAAAGAGTTTGACACAATTTTTATATTGCCAAATTCTCCATAGAAGAGTGGAATACTTGATATTGAGTCTGTTAAGAAGTGGACTGTATTTTTATCATCAAAATTAATTTGGAGAGAAAAATTATCACCTGAAGGTTGAGGATTGCCGATTAGATATCTTTGATTTGACAGCGGATAAGACGAGAAAAAACCCCAATTAGAAGACTCAACTTTATGGCTATATTTTGGCTTAGTGATATTTGGTTTACAGATCTTCTTATAGAAAATAAATAAAAAAGAGTTGTCAATTTCCATAAGTTAGTTTATGAATCTTTGATGCCACATTTCATAGGATAATAGAGGCCATATTATTTCTAAAAATTGGTTTTCAGTTACCTTGCTATCAATGATTTTTTCAAGTTTAGAATTGTCTACAATTTCCCTTTCAAGAAAATTTCTACTTCTTAAAAGGTCGATTCGATCTTTTAATTCCTTATTGTTAATGAACCAAGAATAAATTGGAGTTGAAAATCCCATTTTTTTTCTATAAATCAATTCTTTAGGTAAATATTTCTCAGCCACTTTCTTCAAAATAAATTTTTTCTGATTTTTTAAAATTTTAAAGTTTAAATCTAATGAATTGCCAAACTCAGCAATTCTAAAATCACAAAATGGAACTCTGCCCTCTATTGAGGCTCCCATTGTCATTCTATCAAACCTTCTTAGAAGCATCCTAAGAGAGGTTTTTTGGTCAAGGACTGAAAGACTAACATTGCGACTGTAATTCTTAAGAAAATTTTCACGATTAGTTCTTAAATTATAAGAAACAGGCGAAAAAATTTTCATAAGCTCTTTATTTTGCAATTGGGAAACTAAGATTTGCTCAAAGTTATGGTTTCCAGATAGCCAATCTTTTAAGGTTCGAAACCTACCGTAATTTGGTAGCATAACAGCACTAAATGGATTTAATATAGAAAGCATTGATAATATTTTCCTATATCTAAGAAGTGAATATTTAGGGTAACCGCAAAAGATTTCATCTGCTCCTTCTCCTCCTATAAGAACACTAACATCTTTTTTTGCAAATTCTGAAAGTTTTAGAATTGCCAAAGAGCTTGGGTGCACAATTGGGAATTCTTCAAGCCATACTGCTTTATCGAGATAACTCGAAAAATCTTCCTGGGTAAACATTATTTCATGGTGATTTATACTATATTGATTGGCAACAATTTTTTGAAAATAAGATTCGTCATATTTCGAATTTGGAAATGAAACAGAATAGGAATTCAATCTATTTTTGGGAAAGTGAGTTTGTATAATGGCTGCAATAAGGCTAGAGTCAATTCCTCCGCTTAACTGAAGCCCAATTTCTACATCGCTAATTAGCCTCTGCCTAACAGAGTCTATTAAAATTTCTTCCAATCTTCTAGAAGCATCATTAAAAGAATATTGGTAAATCTGTTCATTATCGCTGTAATAATTATGAATTTTAAATCTATCATTTATAAACTCATAAACTAAAAACTGCCCTGCTTCAATTGATTTTATATTTTTGACCAAGGTCCCATTTCCAAGTAAAGATTTAAATACAAGATATTCAATTACCTCTGAGCGTTCTGACTCAAAGTTGAGAAAACTTTTAAATGTTTTTATTTCGCTAGAAAAGGCAAAATAGCTCCCTTTTTGATGGGAAAAATATAATGGTTTTACACCTAGACGATCTCGAAAAATACTCACTGTTTTTTTGATAGAGTCGAAAACAGCAAAACTAAACATTCCATTAAATTTGTTCACACACTTCTTTCCCCAATGTGCATAACTTTTAATCAGGGTTTCAGTATCCGAATTGGAAGTAAATGAATATCCCAGCCTTATTAGTTGATTTCTTATGGATTTAAAATTGTATATTTCACCATTAAACACTAATTCATAATTTTTATATCTCATTGGCTGACTTCCTTTATCAGTCAGATCTTGAATTGCCAATCTATGAAAGCCAGCTAGATACCAATCTCTTTCAACAAATAAGGACTCATTAGGTCCACGATATTTGATAAGTTCAAAACCTTGTAATTGAGATTTTTTATATTTTTTTAGATTGTTAGATATAAATCCCACAAAGCCGCACATTTTAATTTT
>Ga0181590_10003194_pt1 | contig 13700 bp, 11 predicted proteins | sample 071ome_34_FD_132446 | JGI IMG/M metagenome (GOLD analysis project Ga0181590, IMG submission 132446) | Coastal salt marsh microbial communities from the Groves Creek Marsh, Skidaway Island, Georgia - 071411BT metaG (megahit assembly) | ecosystem: Environmental > Aquatic > Marine > Intertidal... | reverse complement strand
TGATTTTTAGCCCTGAATTTGAGATCAACGGAAGAAAGGTTGGGTCAGAACATCAGCCACTTGTAATTGCTGAGATTGGAATTAATCATGAAGGCAATTTCGATAAAGCAATACAAATGATTGATGACGCATCAAAAGCTGGATGTGAATGTGTAAAGTTTCAGACTCATGTAATTGAGGATGAGATGATTTTCAATAACGTGATACCCGGTAATGCCTCTGAGAGTATATGGGATATTATGAGTCGTTGCGCTCTTTCAGCGTCTGAGGAAATTGAACTTAAGAATTACGTAGAACAGCAAGGTATGATTTTTCTCTCTACACCTTTCTCAAGGGCTGCAGCTGATAGACTAGAAAAGATCAATCTTCCTGCTTATAAGATTGGCTCTGGTGAATGCAACAATTACCCCTTAATTAAGCATATAGCATCTTTTGGCAAGCCAATCATATTAAGCACTGGAATGAATGACATTGATTCAATTTCAATAGCAGTTGACATTATAAGAAGTTACAAAATCCCATATGCTTTGCTGCATTGTACATCGATGTATCCTACACCATATGACAAGGTAAGGCTTGGCGCTATTACAGAGCTATCTATGATTTTCCCAGATGCAATAATTGGCCTGAGTGACCATTCAATTGGAAATTATACAAGCTTTGCTTCTATCCCTCTAGGTGCTTGCATTATCGAGAAACACTTTACCTCAAGTGCAGATTGGCCTGGTCCTGATATTCCGATCTCAATTCTTCCGCAAGATTTATCTAATCTAGTTATAGGCACTAAAGCCATTAAGTCTGCACTTGGAGGAAAGAAGAATATTTTAGATGGAGAAAAGCCTACAATCGATTTTGCTTACGCTTGTGTTGTTTCTATTAGGGATATTAAAAAGGGAGAGGTGCTAGATAAGGAAAATATTTGGGTAAAAAGGCCCGGAAATGGAGAAATTAAAGCCATAGAGTATGAAAAAATAATCGGTATGACAGCGTTAAATGATATAGAGGCAAATAAACAGTTATGCTGGGCAGATCTAAATCATAACGTATAATGGATCATATTGAACCTAATTATTTTACTATTAGTCGAAAACCATGACACAATTCATTTTAGTTGAGTAATCCCAATTCGGCTTTTTATACAAATAAATTCCAAGGTATTAATGAAAAAGATATTATTTGTTTCAGGCACAAGAGCAGATTTTGGAAAAATCAAGTCACTAGTTAAAGAGGTAGAGTCATCAAAGGATTTTGATTGTTTCATTTTTGTTACTGGAATGCATCTCCTCGACAAATATGGCTATACAATTAATGAGATTTATAAGTCAGGATTTAAAAATATTTATCCATATCAAAACCAAAATGAAACCAAAGGTGAATCAATGGACTTAACCTTAGCCAATACAATTAAGGGTTTTGCTCGATACGTTAAAGAATTAAGGCCTGATTTGATCGTTGTTCATGGCGATCGATTGGAAGCGATGGCAGGAGCAATAGTTGGAGTTCTTAATGATGTCTTAGTTGCCCATATTGAGGGAGGAGAATTATCAGGTACTGTTGATGAAGTTATACGCCATTCCATATCTAAACTTGCGCACATTCATTTTGTTAGTAATTCCAAGGCCTATAAAAGACTAAAACAATTAGGGGAGGATAATAGCAAGATCTATCAAATTGGCTCGCCTGAAGTAGATATTATGCTTTCACAAGAACTGCCAAATATAGATGATGTGAAAAAAAGTTACGATATCTTTTTTAAAGATTATTCTATTTTTATATATCATCCCGTCACTACTGAATTAGAAAATATTGATAAAAATATAAATTTTTTAATTGATGCTATGGTTGAGTCACAAAAAAATTATGTTGTAATTTACCCAAATAATGATCATGGCTCGAATAATATTATTAGCGCTTTAAAGAAAATCGAAAATAATCCAAGATTTAGGCTAATACCTTCTTTTAAATTTGAGAGTTTTATAACTTTACTAAAGAATGCTAATTTCATTGTTGGAAATTCTAGTTGCGGCGTCAGAGAAGCCTCTATTCTTGGAGTTTGTTCAATAAATGTTGGCACAAGACAAAATAGAAGAAATGATTCAAAATTTATTTTAAATATTGAAGAATGTAGTTCTGAGATCCATAATGCTTTAATTAAGGATTGGCCGAGAATTGAACCAAGCTATGATTTTGGTGAAGGGGGTTCAGCAAAAAATTTTATAGATGTAATCTCAAAGAAAGAGTTCTGGAAGACAAGATTTCAAAAAAACTTTTATGACATCTAAGCAGCCTTTAAAATTATGAAATACATAAAAAAAAATATTCAAATTAAGGATATCAATGCTCACAAATTAAGAGGAAATAACTTCTATAAAAGTGTTCAGTCTTTAAATAAATTTCAACTCCAGAAAAACAAACATAGACTTAAAAATAACTCTGAATTCTCTTGTCTTTTATGTGGTGGTAATCAAGGTGAATTTATTCTGAAATGGAAAGATTGTTATTATTTGAATCAGTGTAAAGAATGTTCCGCTATTTCAACCAATATAGATACTTTCAATTCTTCTGAGCATGTTGGGTCTATATACGAACAAGATTATTTCAAAAATACTCTTGAAACAGTTCAAAATACTGTCGACTATAGGAAGACTTTATTTGGGGAAGAAAGATATCAATTTTGTATTAAAAGACTGAATTTATCAGAAAAAGAAATTAGTGTTTTAGATGTTGGTTGCGGGCTTGGTTATTTCTTAGAGACACTTAAGGACAAGGGAATTAAAGCAAGAGGGCTTGAAGTTGATCCGTATCAACGAGATGTTTGTCTTAAAAAAGGTTTGGATGTATTAACTTCTGATTTGAGCCAAGAGTATGACGAGAGCTATGATTTAATTACTTTATTCGATGTGCTAGAGCATTTAACAGAACCAGTTGAGTTTTTTAAGTTAGCCTATTCAAAATTAAAGCCAGGAGGGCATATTATTGCATTCACCCCAAATATCAATTCATTTGGATTCGAACTTATGGGGAATACTCAAAATTTGTTATATCCTTTTCAACATGTATGTTTTTATAATCCATCTTCAATCAAATATTTATCCGAAAAAGCCAAATTGAATATTTCATCAGTTGAATATTTTGGTTTAGATATCATGGATTATCTTTTAAAGAAAGAATATGAGGATGATTATCCCTATACTGACAAATTACATGAAATGATGACTCTAATGCAAGGGTGCCTGGATCATCTAGAGATAAGTAATCATATGAGAATTACTTTTCAAAAGAAATAATCTTGTTGTATGTATTCAATTTTCCTAAAAACACTAGGACAAATAGTACATTTCTTGCTTAAGCTCGGATTTAAAAATTTAATTGTTAGTATTTTTGCAAGAAAAATCGAATTTGAAGAGAATAATAACGGTAGAAAATATAACTTACTAGCCTTGAACCCTTCTCGATTTAGGGGAGATCTTGAGGTTTTCGAAAGCTCTAAAGAATTTAAAGTTTTTAAAATTCCTTTCAGGCTACAAGCTCTTATTTTTGCATTTTTCTTTGGGAAAGATATTGATTGCACAAATGAAGTTTTTTTTGATACCGAACAAAATTCTAAATTCGCAAAAGAGAGAAAGAGATATAGAGATTTCCTAAAGATTTTTTTGCCTGGTTTATATAAGTATCATAACATTCATTTTGTAATAGGTGCCGCTATTCACTATAGGCATGATTTTGATTGGGGTTATGTTTCAAATGAGCTACTTACTCCCTATATCGTTCTTCATAGAGAGAATCTATTGGCGAGTGAATCAATGATTTCTCATTTTAAGGGGTATATAAAATATCTCAATAGATTTCCTGGGACTAAAATTATTGTCCAGAATAATATTGTTAAAGAATTGATTATAAAGAGCAAATATGCTGGAGATGACCAAGTGACTGCTTGTGGAAATCTTAGAATGGATAATTTTCTAAGGAAGATAAGAGAAGATGATCCATCCAAAGTTAATAATAGAGTCACATTTTTTTCATTTCTTCCGGGTTTTTTTGTATTTAATGACCCCAAGGAATCAATCGAGCATTGGCCAGAGGACAAAAGTAGAGGTTGGTATAAATTATTTGAAAATATACATGTTTTGATTGCTAGTATCGCAAGAAATAATCCAGATATTGATTTTGTAATTAAAACAAAATGGGAAAAGAATTGGATTAATGTAATAAAAGAATTACTTTATAAAAATGGTCTAGATTTTAATAAAATTAAAAATCTTACAATAACAGCAAATGTTAATCCTCAGGATCTTATCCTGAGATCAGATGTTGTTTGTGGATTTGGTTCAACCGCGCTTCTTGAGGCAGCAGTTGCAAAAAAACATGTAATAATACCAATGTTTGATGAACCATCTTTAAAGAAAAACAGGAAATATTTGCTCTTCCCGAACCAGCTAGATTTATTTACTATTATTAAAGATAAAAATAAAATCGAGCAAGAAATTCTAAGATGTGTTGCTAATCCTAAGGTTAAATCATCACTAATCTCTAAAAGAATAGATTTGTTTGAAGAGATGGTTTCTAATACTAATGGAGACTCATTTGAAAGATATAAACATGCAATTTTAGAATCTCTCGAGAGAACTGTAAATTAGATAATGGGCACTTTATTTTAGAGAGTCAATATTATGACAGGATGCTTCATAATACCCTCGCTTTCATATGGAGGTGCTGAAAGAGTTACTTTGTACCTTTATGAGGAGAGCAATAAAAAAAGAAAAAACCATTTAATTGTTTTGTCAGATGCAAATAATCTTGAAATCCCGGATTACGACGAAAATTTTGTACATTTTATTAACAAAAGAAGATTAATCTTTGCTATTCCAAGAGTTCTATGGTTGTTATTTAAATTAAAGCCCGATTATCTTTTTTCTTCTATCTGGCATATTAATATTTTCTGTGTATTAGTTTCAATTTTATTCAAAAAACAAAGGTCCATTATTCGGGAAGCAAACTATCCGCAGCAGAATTTACTTAAATTTAGAAAGAAGTATTTTTTCTACAAAATAATTTATTCTTATTTTTATAAGAAAGCAAACATTGTCCTTTCTAGTTCTGAATCTATGAAATTAGAGATAATGAAATTTTGCAGATACAATGGTGAAAATATTAGAGTTTTGTATAACCCCGTAGATTATGAATATATCAGAAAAAAAATTGAGCAAAATGAGCCCGATTTTCGGCCAGATTCTTTTTTATGTATTGGGCGCCTGACATATCAGAAGGGTTTTGATAGGTTAATTAAATTATTTCCTGAAATAAAGAATGCAAAACTAAGAATTATTGGTGAAGGAGAGCAATATGACGATCTTCATAGATTAATTCATGATCTAGAATTGAATTCAAGAGTATTTATTGAGAAAAATTTAGACAATCCTTGGAAGGAGATAATAAACTCTATAGCGGTAGTTGTGCCTTCAAGATGGGAAGGCATGCCAAATATCGTGCTAGAAAGTTTAGCGTGTGGCGCAGAAATAGTTGCCTCTGAAGAAGCCGGAGCCATAACAGAAATATACCAAAAGCTTAAAGTTGGACAGAATAGATTCCACATAATAGATTCCGAAGAAAGTTTCGTGAATAAATTAAATTTCTTATCAGATAAGAAAAGCTCCAACTGTAGCAATAGCTATCTGCCGAATTGTTTTAGGAAGGATAATGTTGGAAAGCAATTTAGAGATTATCTTGATGATTTGTCATAATTTATGTTATTTTCAAGTAAATATTACTATTTAAATAGTTATTTAATTGTATTCGGGGCTATCGGTATTCTGGAATGGCTTAGTAGAATTTTAGGTGATATTCTTCCTTATTTAGGATACTATCTTCCATATTTAGCACCATATCTAATTGTCATCCTTTTTTTCAATTTAGAACACAAGATTTATAAAGTCTCAGAAAACACAAAAAAGTCTCTATATCTATACTCTGCCGCTATTTCAGTTTTAATAATATTAGAAGCTATAAACTCTATATTCTATGAGATTCAATTTAGTGGATTAGTTATTCTTCAGCATATATGGGCTTTATTTTTTTTTGTAATAGCGATTACTTTCTCTTATGACGAGCAAGAGCATCGTAGATTCTTAATTAAAGTTTTCCTAATCTGTTCAGCTCTAGTATCACTTTTACAAATTTTGATAGAAATTCTTGTCAACTTTGAACCTTTTTATGGGTTTTTTGAATTATCTTTTTTGTACAATAATAACAATCTATCAAATCTTTTTATTTGCGCAGCTGCAGTAGTATTAGTTGAGAAGAAGGTCTTTAGATATGACTTCAAAGTAAAGCTAGTTCTTATGTTCTTATACCTTGTCTTCATTCTGTTAGCCGATTCCAGAGGGGCATTAATATCATTTTTTGTTTTAATTTTTAGCGCATTTATTTCATATTTGTGGATGAAAAAAAATAATTATCTAAAGTACATAATAATATCCACCCCTATTGTTGCTTTGTTATTCATTTTTAGTAGTGATCATCTCTACTCCAATCAAGATTATATAAATATTCTAAGCCAGAAACTTTTGGCACTAGAAGCTCATTACAACAAAAGTATTTTTATTAGAATAGATACAATTTTGAAGGCTATGACTGGTTTTATAGAGCACCCTATTTTCGGGGTTGGTGTATCTACTCTAGGAGATATTGAATACAGAAGTTATGGGTACCAATTGCATTCCCATATATTTTATATTATTGCAGGGTATGGTTTATTGGGGTCAATTCTATTTGTCTTTTTATTCTCTCATTTAATAGCAAGAAGAGAATTTTTCCACAAGCGAGTGTTATACTTTTTAGCTTTATCTTTTTGCGTAATTATAACTGATGACTTCAATCCTTATTATGGCCTAATGTTTTATTTTATCTCAACACTTGATAAAACTGAACTGTCTCAAAAATATAAATCTAGTTCAATTCCCAGTGTATCTTAAAACAAATTTTCTTAATATTCTTTTTAGTAATTCGTCAGGTTGGAAATATGATGAGTTGCCAAAGTATTCAGTCAAATTTTGGTTTAAAGGTAATTTATTCAATAAGACTATTAATAGTGCCATAATCGAGCTTTGTAATATTAAAGACGATAATAAGTTCCATTATGCAATATCTAAGTTTTTATTAAATCTGAATGGGAATTTTGCATTCGTAATCTGCACAAGAGATCACCTATTATTGATTACAGACAAGCTGCGTTCATATCCCTTAATTTATTCTTCAACACAAGGAAAATTTAATGTAGGTGGATCCCTTATAGATTTAAGATCACTATCAGAAAAAAACATTTTCGACAAACATGCGCTTACTTCATTATCAATGTCAGGTTACACAATAGGCTCATCAACTATCTATAAAAATATTAAACAAGTAAATCCTGGCAACTATATCAAGTTTTCATTTGCAAAAAAAAATACGGAAATTAGGACCTACTTTAGATATTCCCCATGGATGATTACTGAACGTAATAATGAAACTCTTGTAAAAGATCTAACAGATAAAACAGTTTCAATTTTTGAGAAGATATTTGATAATATTAGAGGCAGACAAATTATCGTTCCTTTAAGTGCAGGCAGCGATTCCAGATTGGTAGCCTCTGCCTTAAAGCTTGTTGGAGCCAAAGACGTTATTTGTTTTGCATTTGGCCTAAAAACTAATTTTGAAATAAAAATTAGTCAAGCTGTAGCAAATAAGTTGGGGTTTAAATGGCATTATTCAAGATATAACATTAACCTCCTTCGAGATTTTTTTAATTCTAGCACTTTTAAGGACTACTTAAATTATGCAGATACCGGTATTAATGTTCCATTTGTGGGAGATCTATTTGCATTTGAAAATCTAATTTCTAAGGGTTTAATTGATAGAGATGCAGTTGTAATTAATGGAAATGCAGGAGATTTCATTTCGGGCGGACATATTCCATCTAGTCTTAAAAGTTTATTTACTTCTGTTGAGAATAAAGAAAAAATACTTTTTGATTCGATTATTAAAAAGCACTTTAGCTTATGGGAAAGTTTAAAAACAAAAGAAAATATTAAGTCTTTAGAATTTTTGCTAAGGGAAGAGTATGGCGACATAAAAGATGATTTAGTCAAAAGTAAAAATTATTTCTCTTACTTTGAGTATTCAGAATTCATGAATAGACAGTCAAAATATGTTTCATCTGCGCAAAGGGCCTATGAATATTTTGACATTGATTGGAGATTGCCACTTTGGGACGATGATTATTTAATTTTTTGGCAATCAATTCCGTTTGATTACAAATTCAATAAAAAATTATATAAACAGATGTTGTTTAGAAATAATTTTTCAGATGTGTGGAAAGATATTCCAATTAATAATTACCAAATTAAGCCTTATTGGTTAAGGTACCTGAGAAACTTTACAAAAGCCTTATTTCTTCCGACGGGCAAGTCAAGCTGGCATAAATTTGATAAGAATGTTTTTGCATATTATCTAGATAATTATTGTAATTATGCAATTGTCCCTTATTCGAAAGTTCTATGGGATAAAGGAGGTCACAGGAATTCAATTTCCTGGCATACAAAGAGATATCTTGATACCAAGGTTTCTCAGTGTTCTGAAAATCATTTAAATCTTTAATGCCATGAGAAGTAGAGTAATCATGCATGTAATTTCTGGACTGAGAATTGGAGGAGCAGAAAATATGTTGGCTTCAATTATTGAGCATTCATCAAGTTTTAACGATGAGCATATAGTCTTAAGTTTAACCTCCGGCGGTATTGTAAAAGAAAGAATAGAAAATATGGGGGTAAAGGTTTATGACATTGGACTCCAGTCTGCATTTGATATGCCTAGGTCTTTATTTAGGATTATTAGTCTAATAAAGAAATATCAACCGAATGTCATACAGGGGTGGATGTATTATGGAGATCTATTTGCTGCAATTTGTCTCTATGCTAGTGGAAGAAGATCTAAAACATCTCTTTATTGGGGAGTAAGAAATTCAAATCTCAATCTCAGAAAATATAGTTTCCAATTAAGAGTAGCTATTAAATTCTGCTCTATGCTCTCTTTTCTTCCAGACAAGATAGTATCAAATTCTTCTAAAGGGGTAGATTTCCATAAAGATTTAGGCTATCAAGAAGACAAATTTATTATTATAGAAAATGGCCTTGATTCAAAGAAATTTCAAGCAAATAAAAGATTTAGACAGAAGATTAGAAACGATCTAGGAATTGATGATGAGAGACTTATTGTAGTCATGTCTGCAAGAATTGACCCAATGAAAAATCATGAATTATTTATTGATGCCTTAATTAGGATACCTGAAGTTACTGGATTAGTACTGGGAAGAGGTACAGAGAGTTTTAATAAGCAGAATAACATTTTTTTTCTAGGTGAAAAACAAAATACTAATGAGTATCTTGCCGCAAGTGATATTTTTGTTTCCCCTTCTTTGTTTGGCGAAGGTTTATCAAACTCATTAGCAGAAGCAATGGCTTCTGAACTTCTTGTAGTATATACAGACGTTGGCGACAATAAGAAACTAGTAGGTAATTGTGGGTATGTTCTTCAAACAAATAGTTCTAATGAGCTCTGTAAAGTGATAGATAATTTGATAGCTCTAAGCCCCAAGGAAAGAAAGAATATTGGCAAAAAGGCAAGAGAAAGGATTATCAAGCATTATCCTATAGAGAAGACAGTGAATAAGTTTGGGGAATTGTATCAAAGTTATAAATAAGGTCGTTATATGGGGTGGTAATGGACTAAATTTAGATTTAGATTCCATTGATTCCCATGCTTCAGTAAATGCTTATTTTTTAACAGCTGCTTTCAAAGAATTAGCAAGTGAGGTAATAAATATTGTTGAGATGGACTCACCAGAAATTATTCTGGACCATCTAGATGCAGATATTGTGATATCTGTATTTCAATTTGGTTTTACTAGCAGAGTTATTAGAAAGAATAAAAGAAGTATATATAAAAAAATTCGCAAAGGTTATAAAGGTAAGTTATTAAGCATTATTGACGATGCATTTCTGAGAAAATATTATGAGGATGTGCTTTTGACAGTGATACCAAAAGAATTAAATACTTTCGCTGATATTGCTAAAAACCTCCTTTTAAAAATTTTAAATCCAACACTCGAAGTGCAAACTTTTGGATGGTCAGCAGAACCTTCACAGTGCTTTCCAGAAGAATGTGGCCATGAATTTAATGTATTTATAGATCATGGTCCCTATGACTTAAATCAAATTGATGATACAAATACATATCTTAAGGCCCTGAAAAGACTAAGTAAGAAATTTCCCGAAGCTAATATCAATATATTCATTCAGGACAACAATGGGATTGTCAATGTCAAACTAGATAAAGAATATAATAAAATCTTGTATCAGAGATCTAGTAAGGTTCCCTGGCCTAAGGTCATATCATATTATAGAAGAAATCATATATTTTGCGTTACACACAGAGAGAGTGCTGGTCTTGCAGTTGTAGAGGCCGCAATGTCCGGAGCAAAGATTTATATCCCTAAAAAAAATAAAAACTCTTTTATCAACAAAAAATTATTGCAACAATGCCCAGACTATTTTGTGTTTGATTCTGGAGAAGAAAATGCAGATATTGTTTTTAAACAAATGTCACTTGATATTAAACAAGGAATTGATCGAGTGCGTAATCATAAAATTTTATCCGAAACAAACTCCTGGACAGTTTCCGCAAGGAGAATTATTAAGGCCGAGAATTTAAATTCTCTATGAAAAAATTAGTTTACTTAATAAATGTTGACTGGTACTTTAGACTTCATTGGATTGAAAGAGCACTAGCTGCAAAAGAATCTGGATACGAAGTTACTGTAATTTCAAACTTTACTGACCCTAATAATATTGCTGAGCTCGAGTCTCTTGGATTAAAGACAATCCATGTCAATATTGACAGATCCGGTCTAAATGTTATAAAAGAATTTTATTCTCTTTTAAGAATTAATCAGGCAATAGATAGAATAAAGCCTGACATATTGCACACTGTTACAGCTAAATCTATTGTTTATGGGGGCATATCCTCAATATTAAAACAAATTCCTTTAGTTTGTAGTGTAACGGGATTGGGCCATATATTTTCTAATAACTCAATTAAAACTAAGCTGCTTAGGTTTTTATTAGAAAGAATTTATCGCTATATCAGCCACCACAGCAGATGTTTATTCTTATTCGAAAACAATGATGATCTTGAGTATTTTGTTAAAAGAAAATTTTTAACAAATAAAAATACTATGAGAATTTTTGGTTCAGGAGTAGATTGCGATTTATATTATCAGAAACCGGAATTAGATACACAAAAAATAGTTATCCTATGTGCAGCAAGACTTCTTAAAGATAAAGGGATTATTCGGCTTGTTGAGATCTCCAAGCAAATGCAAAAAATGGGTTTAAGTTTTGAAATGCATATTGCAGGTATAATTGACAATGAAAATCCAAATTCAATTTCTCCTAAATACCTAGAGGAATGTCATCAAAAAGGGTGGATAAAATGGCTTGGTCAAATAGATGATATGCCCCTTCAAATTTCTAAATCACATATAGCTATTCTTCCAACAACATACAGTGAAGGTATTCCTAGATTCTTAATTGAAGCTGCAGCTTGTGGAAGGCCTATAGTTACTTCTAATGTGGCTGGATGTAATGAAATAGTTAAGCATAAAAGAAATGGAATATTAGCTGATGCAAATGACAACCAACAATTTGTTGAGGCTCTGTCAAAGTTGATTACTTCATCGTCTTTGAGAAAGAAATATGGAGATTATGGAAGAAATCTAGTTGTGGAAAAATACTCACATAAAAAAATTATCGAACAAACATTAGGTGTGTATATTAATTTGAACAAGGAAAACTGAATACGTTAAGATCTATGGCTGTATTAATTACTGGAGCATCAGGATTTATTGGTAGAAGATTAACAGACAAATTACTAAATGATAAACAACAGGTAATAACTTTATCTAGGCAACATAACAAAATTGATATTTTCTGTGATCTTTCAAAAGGTATGCCTTCATCTGAAATACTTAAAAATATAGATACAGTTTTTCATTTGGCAGCAATATCATCTGATATTGATATTAATAATGATGAAGAATATGAAAAAATAAATGTTGATACAGTGATTAATCTTGCAGATTTAGCCTCCAGAAATGGTGTGAGAAATTTTATCTTCATTAGTAGTGTTAAAGCTGGTGGAAAAAATAAACAACAGAAATGTTCAACAGAATATGATTGCAATGAGCCTGAAGGAATTTATGCAAAAACTAAAAGGAAAGCCGAACTAGGATTAATTGAATTATCAAAAAAGTCTAGTCTAAATGTTAAGATAATAAGACCGGCTCCCGTGTATGGACCAGACTGCAAAGGAAATCTTAAAACTATGTTTAACGGAGTAAAGCAAGGCTGGCTTCCACGCTTAAAAATAATAAACAATAAACGTTCACTAATTCATATTGATGACCTCGTAGATTTTATTGTCTTAATAAGTAAAGATAACAAAAAATCTGGAGAAATATACATACTCACAGATAATCAAAATTATTGCACTCAAGATATTTATGATTCTATGTGTTCATCTATAGGGAAAAGTATCCCAAAATGGTCAGTGCCTTATGTTTTGATTAACTCTTTAAGATATTTACATCCAAGAATTGAATATATTATAGGAAAGTTGGTTGAAAGCGAGTGTTATCGGTCAAAAAAGATAAAGCAGACTGGTTTTTTTCCAAAAAAAACAATTTGGTCTAATGATGCGTGGGTTAAGAAATGATTAGATTTTTTGATATAGTTATTTCAATCTCAGCATTAATATTTTTGAGCCCAATCATCTTGATATTAATTCTATTAATATATAAAGATTTAGGCTCTCCATTTTTTTTACAAGAAAGGATCGGGAAAAGCAAAGAGCCCTTTACCTTAGTAAAATTTAGAACAATGAAAATTAATTCCCCTTCTGTGCCAACTCATCATATAGATCCTATTTTGATTACCACTATGGGCAAATATCTAAGGGTGACTAAATTGGATGAATTGCCTCAGCTAATTAATGTTATCAAGGGGGAAATGAGTCTAGTTGGGCCTAGGCCATGTCTGGTTAATCAACACGATTTGATTAGAGAGAGAGAATTTGCAAATATATTCAATGTTAGGCCTGGCATAACAGGATTAGCTCAGATAAATAAAATTGATATGTCAGACCCAAAAAAACTTACAGAAATAGATGAGGAGATGATAAAAAATTTCAATATCAGAAAATATTTTTTTTATATATTTAAAACCGCCCTATTTGGCGGTTTTGGCGACAATGCAAGGAAGTATATCTCCAAATAATCCACTGATCAGATGTGCTTAAATCTATAAAGCATATGTCAATTAAGTTTTGCGCTTCCAATCTTTAATTACAGATTGCCCAGCTCTGCTAATACCCAGAGAGCCTTCAGGTACATCTTTAGTGATAGTTGATCCAGCCCCAATTACTGAATTTTTACCAATGCTAATTGGAGCAACTAATTCACAATTAGACCCGACAAAAGATCCATCTCCAATATAGGTTAGGTGTTTACTAGTTCCATCATAATTGCAGGTAATTACTCCAGCACCAATGTTGACATCATCTCCAATATTACTATCTCCAATATAGCTTAGATGTGACACTTTAGAGCT
>Ga0181590_10003190_pt1 | contig 13710 bp, 16 predicted proteins | sample 071ome_34_FD_132446 | JGI IMG/M metagenome (GOLD analysis project Ga0181590, IMG submission 132446) | Coastal salt marsh microbial communities from the Groves Creek Marsh, Skidaway Island, Georgia - 071411BT metaG (megahit assembly) | ecosystem: Environmental > Aquatic > Marine > Intertidal... | reverse complement strand
ATCAGAAATGAGTGATATTAGAGACGACAGACAATATACCAAGACCCATGAATGGGTAATGGATAACGGAGATGGCACCTTCACTCTGGGTATTACTGATCATGCTCAGGAGCTCCTTGGTGACATGGTTTTTGTTGAACTTCCAGCATCAGGAGATGAAATTTCAGCTGAAAGCGAATTTTGTGTGGTTGAATCTGTCAAAGCAGCTAGTGGCGTCTATGCCCCATCTAACCTTGAAGTAATTGAAGTGAATGAATCTCTTGAAGATGAACCGGAATTAGTTAATTCAAGTTGTTATGATGATGGTTGGTTGGTTAAGTTTAAGTCTAATGATTTGGGTGAACTTCTAAACTCTAACGATTATCAAGAAGTTGTTGATTCTGAGTAATTAAGCCCTAGTGGATTTTCAACCTTTTTAAAGTATTTGTTATGGAGATAGCATTACCTGTTTCATGCCAATCTCCTAAAACATAACGGGTAAATTTTTTCTCCTTATGGGTGTTTAATCGATGCGTGTGTCCGTGGATTAAATTGGCTCCTGGATATTTCTCCATTAACTTATTTACGGCTTTTGGATTAACATCCATGATTTCTTTTGATTTATAACTTTGGGCTCTAATGCTTTTTTGTCTTAATTGCCCGCTTAACCTAAGACGCATTTTCTTGGAAAGTTTTTGAAAGATAAACTTAGTTAAAGGATTTTGCAGAATTAACTTAAGTCTTTGGTACCCGATATCATCCGTACAAAGTTCATCACCATGCACTAAAACATATTGTTTTGAATTTGTCTCAAGTAAATATGGCCCAGAAACAATTTTTATCCCTGTATTTTCTTCAAACTCTCTTCCTACTAAGAAATCCCTATTGCCATGAAGCATGTATATTTTAGTTTTGGTACTGAGATTTTTTAAATCTTTTGTTAAGTTTTTATGTGTTTGGATGGATAGGTCATCCCCTAACCAAGTGTTAAATAAATCCCCAAGTATGAAAATCTGATCATACTTTGGAGCTATGTCATTACAGAGTTTTTTAAAAATTTTTACGGTTGGATTATCTCCAGCCATAAGATGTGTATCTGAGAAAATTAGTGTTTTTTCAGGCATTAACTCATTGTGGCTTTTTCAATAATAACTGGCTCATTTGGGACGTCTGCATGTCCAGCAGAATTTCCAGTCTGAACATTGGCAATAGTATCCACCACATCAAAACCATCAGTGACTTTTCCAAAAACGCAGTAACCCCAACCGTCTTGTCCAGGATAATCAAGAAAGGGATTATCGACCACATTAATAAAAAACTGCGAACTAGCTGAGTGTGGAGCCATTGTTCTCGCCATAGCAATTGAGTATTTAGTATTCTTTAATCCATTTGCTGCCTCATTTTCAATTTCTGGATCGGTGCTTTTTTGAGACATGTCTGGAGTAAAACCACCACCCTGAACCATAAAATTTTTAATTACTCGATGGAAGATTGTTCCATCATAAAATCCTTTATTTACATAACTTTCAAAATTTTTTGATGTAATTGGGGCTTTCTCATTGTCAAGTTCAATTTTGATTTTTCCAAAGTTAGTTTCAAATATAATCATGTTTAGAGATACTTTATTAAAAATGGATATTTTACTTACAACTTTCTCGAATATCTTTTTTATCAATTAAACCAGGTTAATGAAAAAATTTCCACCGGTCGAAGAAAAATTAATTCTTGGTAAATTCAGAAACCTTCCCTCTAGGGATTACAAAGAAATAAGTCAATTAAATTTAGATGATTATTCTGAGATATATTTTATCGCTGATAATTGCCTCAGCCATAAGGAAAATTGTGATTTGATTAACAAAATTCCGCCTGCAAAGATTATTCTAGTATCGACTATCTGGGTCTATTCGATTCATTTTAAAAGACAATGGAATAACTTTCCTAATGACATGTTTGATCTAGAAAAAATTGTACTTCAATCAGGGGGTAGAGTTGTTAGAGTAGGAGATTTTGATGAAGGAATATCTCCTTCCTTTAATAGTTATTTTGCACTCACAAAAATAAAAGATTTTATTAATTACATTAACAGAGTAGATAAGTCAGATATCGAAAATATATACACTCTTGAGCAAGGTAAATATAGTGGTTCAAAATTGTCTACAAAGCTAATAAATTCATTTCAATTTTTATCCAAAAAATTACCAGGGTACTTTTTTTTTCAAAGACCCTTGGAGTTTTTTTTAATTTTATTAGGTGTAAAGAATTACGGGTTTTATCTTCATACAAACTTATTATTTAATGAAACCACTCAACTTGGATATGGAGTACTTGGAAAGGCTTTTTCTTCTTCTTTTTCAGAAAATAAAAATATTTTTGTAAGTCCATTTGAGGACGTTATGCTAGATGAAAATGGTTTTCGAGGGACAAGAATTGGGAAAAAAGACACAGGGCTTTCAAAGTTTTGGCATGGTGTAAGATGTTCAAGAGAGGGAGGTGCGATATTTAAAAAAGTCCCTCTATTTGTTAAAAGACATAAGCTGCCTATTAGTGCAAATTTTGGGGAAGCTGTTTCATTGAATTATCAGAATAATAGTTTTAGAATTTTATTGCATTCAAAAATATTTAAACTTGAATTGTTGACATCAAGGTTAATTCTTGCGTGTGGAGCAATTCAGAATACTAAACTCTTACTAAATCTTACTTCCCAAAAAAAAGCAAAACTTGATGATCATGAAATAGGTTTTATAGGCACGATAGATTCAAATGAGGCGGTAAGAAAAAAATACATTCAAATTTTTGGTCCTTTCGTTATTGGTAGAAAGTTGTTTTATCCAAAGGAATCTTTTGAAGCCATTTATGACTTTAGGCCTAATAGCCTTAATGCTTCAAGTACTGGAGAAAATCTTTATAACAATAAAGCGAAAAATATCTTGAAAAAAATATTATCAAGAATGTCTATTTCACAGTTGAATGAGGCATTTTTTAATAAGTTTGGAATAGGCTTCAAAACTAAAAAGTTGGCAGTTTTTATTCAGTTTCTATTAGAGGATTGCATTGAAGTATCAAATTCATCATTAAAAAGAATCAGATCAAATAAGGAAAAGCATGATTTTCTTTTAAAAAAAATAAATCAGGAATTTGACAGCTTTATTCCAAATAAGAGTCTATATTTCTTTGATGGAATTCATATTCAAGGTGCTTCAGATATACTTGATGACCATAATATTAAGAAATTAATACAAAGCAAGAAACTGGTTATTCTAGGAGCACCTTCTTATTTAAAGCTATCTGCATTACATAATACCTGGGAGCTAATAGATTACATTAAAGAAAAACACACGGACTCCTGTAAAAAGGTATAATTCCTTTTTTTTTAGTTTTCTGTAAATGTACGCGATAATAAAAACTGGTGGCAAACAATATAGAGTCCAAGAAGGTGACAAGCTCAAAGTTGAAAAGCTTGAAACAGAAGTCGGAAAAAAGCATACCTTTAGTGAAGTGATGATGGTTGGAGAGGGCGACAAAGTAACTATTGGAACTCCTCTTGTTGAAAAAGCATCAGTAGAGGCAAAAATTATTGCTCAAGGCAAAGGTAAAAAAGTTAATATTATTAAATTTCGTCGTAGAAAACATCATCTTAAAAGACAAGGTCACAGACAGCTTTTTACCGAAATTGAAATCGGAAAAATTAAAGCTTAATTTAGGGGAATAGAATGGCTCACAAAAAAGCAGGCGGTAGTACTAACAACGGTAGAGATTCGGTTTCCAAAAGACTAGGTGTTAAACGTTATGGCGGCCAAAGCGTTTTAGCTGGAAATATTCTAGTTAGACAAAGAGGTACAAAATTCCACCCAGGAACAAATGTTCAAAAGGGAAAAGATGACACACTTTTCGCAACTGCTGATGGTAAAGTTGTCTTCACTAAAAAGGGTAAATTTAATAGACAATATATTTCTATTGAAACCACTTAATTTTCAACACATAATTATTTTGTGAAAAGCGCCCTTTTGGCGCTTTTTTTATAATCAGGAGAGTTAAATGTCTTATTCAATTGTTTTCCCTGGACAGGGCTCACAATCATTAGGAATGTTGAGCGAACTTGCGAAAAATTTTAAAGTTGTTAAAGAAGTTTTTCAAGAGGCAAGCGATACATTAAGTATAGATCTTTGGAATATGTGTCAGAATGATAGTGATTCCCTAAATCAGACTATTAACACTCAACCGGCAATGTTAGCGGCAGGATATGCAACCTTTAAAACTTTAGAGGGAGAGATTGATCTAAGTCCTAAATCATTTGCAGGGCATAGCTTAGGAGAATACTCAGCCCTAGTTGCTGCTGACTCAATTAAATTTTCTGATGCTATTAAATTGGTTAGGAAGAGAGCTAAATTGATGCAAGATGCTGTACCTTCTGGCACTGGAGGCATGGCTGCAATCTTGGGTTTGTCTGATGAAGAAGTTATTGATGTTTGTTTGAACTACAAAGGAGAAGGTATTGTTGAACCAGTAAATTTCAATTCTCCAGGACAAGTGGTGGTGGCAGGAAGTAGGGAGGCAGTTGACGACATTTGCGAGCTCATGAAAGAGGCTGGCGCAAAAAGAGCAGTATCTCTGCAAGTTAGTGTTCCTTCTCACTGTTCACTTATGAACAGTGCCTCAGATAAATTTGCAGAATTTATCAATGAGACCAATTTTCAATTACCAAATATATCTGTTATTCACAATGTAGATGCATTATCCTCAAATAATGCTGATCAGATTAAACAGTATCTAATTGACCAAATCAAAAAACCTGTTTTATGGACTCAAACTATTTCAAATATGTCGGAGCTTGGAGTTGAAAAAATTATTGAGTGCGGTCCTGGAAAGGTTTTGACAGGCCTTACTCGCAGAATAAATAAAAGTCTTTCAGCAAACGCTATAATTGATCAAAGTTCTTTAGATGAAACAATCAAGGAGATTTCATAATGGCAGATTTATCTGGAAAAGTTGCATTGGTTACCGGCGCGAGCAGGGGTATTGGACAAGCAATTTCACTGATTCTTGGAAAAAATGGAGCGACAGTTATAGGAACTGCTACCAGTGAATCGGGTGCTAATGCCATATCCAAAACATTCCAAGAAAATAGTATTACTGGAAGGGGGTTTGCCTTAAATGTGACTGAAAATAGTCAAATAGAAAATCTCATGAAATCTATAGGCGATGAATTTGGATCTGTCGACATCCTGGTTAATAATGCTGGTATCACTAGAGATAACCTTTTAATGAGAATGAAAGATGATGAGTGGACTGACATTATGGATACTAACTTAGCATCGGTCTACAAAATGTCTAAGGCGGTACTTCGTGGCATGATGAAAAAGAAGAATGGAAGAATCATCTCTATTGCATCAGTAGTTGGTGCAATGGGAAATGCAGGTCAGACTAATTACTCCGCGGCAAAAGCAGGAATTATGGGTTTTACTAAATCTCTTGCTAGAGAGGTTGGGCCAAGGGGTATAACTGTTAATGCTATCGCGCCTGGTTTCATAAAGACTGATATGACAGATGCTTTACCTGAAGAGCAAAAAGAATTTTTAGCAAATCAAATACCTTTAGGTAGGCTAGGTACAGTTGATGAGATTGCTGAGTCCGTTTTATTTTTAGCGGGAGAATCAGGAAGTTATATTACAGCCCAAACGCTTCATGTAAATGGCGGAATGTATACTGTTTAAAAAATGAAATTAAAATTAGACGATATTTTGATCAAGATATTTCTGATTGATTCAATTTCTTTTTTTCCAAATGAAATAAGCAATAAAGAATTGGAAATTTTACAAATCCATGATGTCAATAATTTTATTAAAGATTGCTATTACAGTTCAAAAAATCACAAGATTTGTGGAAATCACAGAAAGCATGATTGGGAAAGGGGTTGGTCTGGGGATGGCGTATATTACTCAGATGATGAAAGGAATAATATACCTTTCTATTTTAAAAAAAATACTCATGTCAGATTTGATCATAAGGTATACAAAGATGTTGGCGGATTTGCAGAACTTGATTTACTTCAATCACTACAATTTTTTCTATTTAAGACTTTCCTTCCTTCGATTCAAAAGTGATTATTGAGTATGGCTTTGGCACTGGTTCAAACATTAATTTTTTAAAGAGATTTTTTAGTGAGTATTCCTTTTATGGGGCTGAATGGGTTGATTCAGCAATTGAACAAATAATTAAAAGGAACATATTGCCTAAAGAAAAAGTTTTTCTAACCAATTACTTTGATGAAAATACTTTTCAATCTCCACCGGAACCTTATATCATGTTTACTAATGCTTCGTTAGAGCAATGCGGAGCAAATTATCAAAAATTTATGGACTATCAAATATCAAATGAGTTGTGTTTGGGAGGCATTCATATTTAACCAGTGAGAGAATTACTTGATATTAATGAACCTTTAAATAAACAGTCATATGACTATATGCATAGAAGAGGTTACTTGGATGGATATCTTGAATATCTAAAAACAAAATCAATCAATCTTTTACTGACAAAAGATTATGGAATTGGATCAAAATATTTAAGTGGTTATCAGGCAGTTGTATGGAAAAAATAAATTCAAACGGAATTAGAAGAACAATCTTAGATTTATGTATTCAATCAGGTGAAGGCCATATTGCTAGTAGCTTTTCAATTGTAGAGATGCTTATAGCAATCCATACTTATATAAACAAAAAGAATAAGTTTAAAGCCAATAATATTATTTTGTCTAAAGGTCATGCAAGTTATGCGTATTACAGTTTTCTACACTATCTGAACTTATTTTCAGATAAGGAATTAAGCCAGGTTGGAGAGATTGGATCGAAATTTTATGGACATGTTCCTTTTATTAAAGATGATGAAAGATTTCAGTTTGGTAGTGGATCATTGGGCCATGGTATTCCTTTTGCTCTTGGAAAGGCCTTTGCAAAATCTATAAAAAATAAGTCAGATCAAATTTTTTGTATATTAGGTGATGGAGAAGCAAATGAAGGCACCTTTTGGGAAACTTTATTAATTGCTGAGAAATTAAACTTGAAGAATATTAAATTTCTAATTGATTGTAATGACTCCTCTGAAAGAGCAATTCCAATTATTTCTACCCTTAAAAAAATGAATAATTTATTTCAAAATATTCAAATATCGCAATGTAATGGTCATGATATCGATGATATGGTTGAATCATTCTCTACGACTGAACTATGTCAAGTTCTTCTTTGTCAAACTAAGAAAGGATATCCAGTGAAATTTATGATTGGTAACCCTATGTGGCATCATAGAACTCCAAACCCTAATGAAGAGAAAGAAATTTTAAAATATTTATTATGAGGAATATATTCGCAAATTTTTTTAAAGATTTTATAAAGAATGAGAGTAACTCAGTTCTTCTGCTGGGCGACATATCTGTTGGATTATTTCTTGATGAAAATGAAAAACTAATTGATAAAGTATTCAATTTAGGAATACTTGAGCAATCAATGATTTCTTTTGCTGCTGGAATTTCAAGGGAAAATATCATTCCATTTGTCCACACAATTTCTCCTTTTATTATCGAAAGAGCATTTGAGCAAATAAAACTTGAGCTTTCATATAATGAATCTAAATGTATCTTGGTCTCTGCAAACGGACCATATGAATACAATAAACTCGGCCCTACTCATCATTGCAGTAATGATATTCCTCTGATTGATATACTTCCGAAAGTTGATTTTTATATCCCAGGAAGAGATATAGATGTTGAAGAAGCTCTAAGGTCGGCTGTAAAAAATAAATACTCTTCATATGTAAGACTTTCCAAGATTTCTTCTTCTATGAATGCTTTTTCTGCAGGAGAATTGGTAAGAACTAAAAGAAAAAATTCTTCAAACATTCTCAATGTTTTTGTTGGGGAGGCGCTTTATTATTATCAAAAAAATCTAGATTTTTTTGATGGGCAAGACTTTATTTATATATGGAATAAGGACCAATTTGATTCAGAAATTTTGTCTAATTACAAAGAAATAAATATTTGGGAGCCATATTCTAGATCAATCTTTACAGGTTTATTCTTGGATAAAAATAAGCTTCAAATAAATTCGTATTTATATCCTGAAACTATAGAGAATGGCATTTTTGATTCACCTTTATTTATCAAACAATAATGTTAAATAAGTTCGTAACTGAGAAAGTTGTTAATGATTTGAATAATCATCCATTGGTATTTGAGGGGGCAAATGGTTCTCTTGGCTTATCTTTCTTAAAGGTTTTGAAGGAGTTAGATATCTCACCTAAAGTTCTTTTATTAACAACACATTCATCTGATTTAGAGAATGAATGGATATCATGCAATTTTAATATTGAGTTTATTAAATCAAGTCATGAGAATTTTTTTTCCAGAAGAAAAAAGTTAATAAATTCATTCGGAAAAGGAGTAAATGTTTTTTTTGCATCGGGATATGGCCGACCTAATATGTTTCTAGATGATCCAATTGGAGTTATAGATGCAAATATCAAAAGTTTAATAAGTTATTCAGATTTTAATATAAATAAATTTGCTTATTTTTCCACATCTGAGCTTTATTCTGGTTTAAATGGTGAAGTTTCTGAAGATGTAACTTTACCAACTTCGCCCCAACATCCAAGAGGAATTTATATTGAATCTAAAAGACTTGGAGAGGCAATTGTTTCCAACCTAATCTCCAAGAATGCAACAAGAGTTGCTTCATACAGAATCGCTCTTGCTACTCCTCCAAGGCTACTAAATAATGACCATAGGGTCTTAGCAGACCTCATCACATCAGCAAAAGAAAATAATAAAGTTATCTTAAATGGGGGACAAAAATTATTGAGACAATATCAGTATGGGCCTAATGCTATATATAAGATTTTAGGGTCAATCTCGAATGGAACAAGCAACTTATATAATAATGCTGGAAGCCATATTTTGACACTTGGTGAATTGGCAAAATTAATTGGTAAAGTTTTCAATGTTGATGTAGAGATAAAAGAAAATATCCAAGATTCATCCTCCCCTAAAGTTGTGAATATTAACTCGGAAAGAATTAACTTTGAGAGTGGATATTTGCTAGACAAAGAGGAAGATTTCTTCAGTTATTTGAATAGGATTGTAAATGCTTAAACTCCAGAAAGTAAATCTAAATGAGCTGGAAGATATTGGATTAAAGAAATTCAAGTCATTAATATTCAATGATGAAAGAGGCTCTTTATCAATTAGATATGAGGGATTAACGCCTAATGATAAAACTCCCTTTTCGATTAAAGAGAGTGTTTCTGATCCATATGTTGGGCGAGGTTTACATACACAATTAAAATGCCCTCAAACTAAAGTGATTAGTTTAATATCTGGATCAATTCTCGACTTTGTATATGACCCATTAAGTAATGACCAAACAGTCTATTTTTTTAATTTAAATTCTGATGACAGATTAAATATAGAAATACCTGGTAAATTTGCACATGGATTTATTACCATTAAGAGGACAGTTTTCTCTTACATTACTTTTGGCAAGTATGATGAACATAATGAGACTACATTTAATCTACTTGAATCAGCTGCAAAAGAGTTATATTTGCCAAATATTTCTCTTTCATCCAAAGACAGGAGATATGCTCCAATTGATCTAAAACTTTCAGACTGACTATCATGAATAAGATAGGGATATTTGCAGGGCAATTCGGGTACGACTCATTCGATGATCTTTGCAGCTGGGGAAGGGGTGAGTTTTTCAGAGAACTAAAAGGTCTTTGTGAATCTTCAAACATTGGAGTATATTTTGGTAATGAAGCAGAATCTGAAATTCTTGATTTCGAAATTCATGTTAATTATCAATTTAGAAGATCAAATGTTCCTAAAATATTGCTCTTGTGGGAATCAGTTTCTTTAGCCCCAAAGAACCTCCTTGGATTTAGTTTATTTTCAAAGAAATATAACCAAATTTATACTTGGAAAATGATTAAGGGAAAAATCTATGATAAAAGATTTTACTATACTCCCATACCTTATTCCGAACTTCAAGTAAAGAAATCAATTCGATCGATTGAGGACAGAAAATATAAATTTTCCTTAATTGCAACTAATAGAAACTTCAATATCCCTGTTAAGGATAAAAATAATGGTTACAAATTAAGACAAAAATTTATAGATTATTTTGATAATAATTCTAATTGTGGGGAATTAGATCTTTTTGGAAGAGGATGGAATCAAAATTTTAGAAAATTCTTTTTACATAAATTTTCTTTTTTTGATAGTCCAAGAACTTTTAAGAAGGTTAATAATCATGGAAAAGTTACAGATAAGGAAGATGTTTTGCATCAATCTATATTTAACATTTGTTTAGAAAATCAACTAGACCAGCCAAACTATTACACAGAAAAAATACTTGATTGTTTAATTTGTGGTGCCATACCAATTTATTCAGGAGATAAGTCAATATATAAATTTATTCCAAGAGGTTGTGTTATTGAATATAGAGATTTTAGTGATGTATCTAAAGTTATTGAGTACTGTAATTCGCTAACAAATGAAGAATTAATAACCATTCAAAAGAATATCATTAAATTTGTGAGTAATTTTAATTGGTATGAAATTAGTGAGAAGAAGTTTGCAAAAGAAATTTTTTATAAGATCCAAAAAGCAATTAAAAAATGAGACCTAATAACCTATTTTGGTTTTTTTTAAAAAATAAACTAATACAGTTTTATCCCATATATATTTTTAGAGGCTTTGGTGCGAGTCTAATTTTGGCAAGCATATTATTGTCTTCAAGTGGGATTTTAAATGATGAATATATTATTTACCTCAACAACATCACAATCATAGGTTCTGTGATTTCACTTTTAATGACATTTGAAATAGGAAAAATAGTTTTCTATTACTCAAATTCTGGAAAAAAAAAGCCAAAAATCAATCGAGCACCTTCTGTTTTTTATCTTTTAATTTTATTGATTATTTTTTTGGTAGGTAATTACTTACGAATCAGTTTCGAAATGTTATTTTTGGGTTTTGTTTATGCAATTATATTAAGTTTGTTTAATTTTATTGTCGCAGAACTCTCTTTTAAACCAACTTATAAAATTGACTCAAAAATGTTAATTTCTTTGCCTATCTTTTTGCTTTCCTTTTCTTTTTTAATTTTATTAATTGATGAAAGTTTTATGGCAATCTTAATAATTTATTTCTTTATTCAATCCATGATAATTTTTCTTAATAAGATACATTTAGCTCGTTTTTTAAATATGATGCATTCTTTTAATTTTTATTTTTTTAAAAAAGAGATTTTGGAAAAATTTTTATTTCTTTTCCTAATAACATTGTTGATTATTTTCATAATTCAATTCCCTCGAATTTTAATCAATAATTCAGGATTGCATAATATGTTCTTAAGTCTAAGTTTTGTAATGTTCTTATCACAAGGAATAGAATCCTATGTTTTTTCTAGGATCCTAGAGAAGTATATGGCCGTCAAAAGACTAAGTTTGGAATTTGATATATCAAATGTAGAAATTTTATCGATATTCTTATTTCCATTGATTAATACTTTACTTGTGTTTTTGTTATTTAAAATATTTTGGATGGATCAAAATTGGATGGCTTCATATTTTTTTATTGTCTTTGCATTAGAGTTTTTTAGAATTTTAGTGACTACTTCTGCTAATGGATTGGGATTATTTAAGTCAAAAATGAGGATGAATCTGCTTTTAATGTCATTGATTTTTTCTATACTTTTTTCTTATTTATACCTTTCAAATAACCAGGAAATATTATCATCAATAAATACAGGTTTTTGAATTTGAAAAAATTTAAAATCTCTTCGAGTGTGAACAGAATATAGTCAATTATTTAAAATAATTCACAAGCCACTTTGCTGTAATTTTGAGAATCAAAAAGTAAAGAAAAAATACAGTCGTGAAACTATCAAAATTAATCTCTTAAATTTCTAAAAAATTTTTCGAGAACCTCAGCACACCTTTTTTCCAAAACACCGCCATAAATTTTTAATGAATTTCTAGAAGCGCTATAACTTAAAAGTTTTTTATCGTTAATGCAAGTGTTTCCACTTCTTTCATAAGCACCAAAAACAACTTTCTTGATTCTGGCTTCAGCAATACTTGATATACACATTAAGCATGGTTCAAGCGTTACATAAAGAGTTGATCCAGGAAGTCTATAATTGTTAGTTTTCTTACAACCAATTCGAATTGCATTTATTTCAGCATGACCTGTAGGATCACATTTAGAAATCACTTCATTATGTGCTTTAGATATTAAAAGATTTTCATCTGAGACTAATACTGCCCCTACAGGGACTTCATTCTTTGAGAATGCTTTTAATGATTCATTTATAGCAAGCTCCATCCAGAATATGTCTTTATCATTCGGCATAATATTTATAATTAGTGGAATACATAAATTATAAATTATAGAGATATATGAATATTCCCTGGAAAGTCAAATCCTTAATTTTTAAATTCATTGACTTACTTAAAATCCACAAAATACTTTATTTAATCCAAGTAAATCTTACCTCAAGAGTTAATTTTGATAATGATTTCTCTCCAAATAAAATTTGGTTGAAACACTTGGAGTCGCTAAAGAAATATAATTGTCTCAATTCGATTATAGAGTTTGGGGCTGGGAAGAGTCTCTCTCAAAATTTATATTTCTCAAATTATTTCACCAAGCAGATTCTTTGCGACATAAATAATATGTTGAATATTTCTTTCGTTGAGCAGCATAGGAAATTTATTAGCAACTATACAGAATTAAGAGACTCAGTAGAAATCAACTCTGTTGACGATCTTAAAAATTATGGAATAGAATATAAAGCCCCTTATGATATGAGATCAACAAATTTTGAAGATTCAAGTTTTGATGCCTGTATAACTACTGATGTTTTGGAGCATATTCCTGAATCAGATATAAATAAAATTCTTATTGAGCTTAAAAGAATACTAAAAATAGATGGAGTTTTATCATTTTGGATAAACTACTCCGATCATTATTCTCATACAGATAAAAGTATAACTCCATTTAACTTCTTAAAATATTCTCAGCAAGAGTGGAAAAAATATAATCACTATAGTCACTTTCAGAATAGGCTTCGTCATTCAGATTTTAAGAAAATCTTCTTGGAGTTTGGTTTTGATATTATTGAGGAACAGATTATTTTTGACGAGAAAAATCCCCCTAAAATGTTAGAAGAGAAATTCAAAAATAGCCCAGATTCCTGGAAAGCGGTAGAAGGATATTTTTTACTAAAGAAAAATTAGACTGTACAAAAATGTGTGACTTCGACTCGTTTTAGTGCATTTAGGTTTTACCAATCGTTGCTTTTACAACGCTACTAAAACGAAGGAGTAGGCTTTATAGGCTGAAGTGATTGTTGCTGTAGTTTCTAACTACTTTCTAACTTTTGATGGCAATCTACATATGTACTGTAAGCAACACATTGCTTTGCAATCAACAATTTAGCAAAACAGCAATGTGGAAGTCATTAACTCTTCTGCTAAATCTACAGCGTCAGTTTTCTTTTTAGTGCGTAGTGATTTTTCAACATACTTCTTCTCACTACTAATCCACATTCTAAATTGCCAAACACCAAACTTGTTTTGTTTAATGACAGCCTTGTTGCCGAAAATTTTTATCAAATTAAAGGAACTCAATACTTTTCACTTTTTTAATAAAATCACTATTCGTCTTTAAAAATTTTGAGT
>Ga0181590_10003163_pt1 | contig 13758 bp, 13 predicted proteins | sample 071ome_34_FD_132446 | JGI IMG/M metagenome (GOLD analysis project Ga0181590, IMG submission 132446) | Coastal salt marsh microbial communities from the Groves Creek Marsh, Skidaway Island, Georgia - 071411BT metaG (megahit assembly) | ecosystem: Environmental > Aquatic > Marine > Intertidal... | reverse complement strand
CGATATAAGAATCCTGAACTATATAACTATTACTATTTTTAAAACGCTGTCCGCCGATTTGATCATCAACGTCGGTACAGTGCCATTCACCCCCTCCGGAAAATCCACGGAAGGTTGTATGAAAAAGCTACTTATGGCCAGTTTACTGGCCACCTCAGTCACCGCTCTGGCTGAAGAGAAAATCTATGAACTGGAATTCGAAACGGATTCTAACTGGACCAGCATCGAAATTCGTGACGATGCCGTGTTTGTGAACGCACCGGCCGGACAAAGTATGAATGTCACCGCAAAAGACGGCCTGCGTTCCTATACGATTTCACCGAAAAAAATCCATCTTCGTTCACGTACCCGTGGACTGGTCAATATGAACCTGTTTGTGAAATCCAAAAATAACGTGTTGGGCCTGGTGATCTGTAAAGGCTCACCCAGCAGCTACACCTGGATTAAATCAGAGCAATCCAAACAGAAAAATGACCTGAAAAAGAAAGATCACTGCGAGCAGGCCGCTCTGGTATTGAATCTGTTCTGATAGGTAAGACGACACCCGAGCATAAAAAAACCGCCTGAGGGCGGTTTTTTTATGCACTAGCTAGGTCACTGAGCGGTTAGCTGACCTTCCAGGTTTTCACGATCTCAAAACCGTACTCGCTGATCCACTCATCCAGTTGACGAGGGTTGCGTTTAATCTTTTCAATTTTTTCATTGGTCGCCGGATTCTGATACACACCAACAGCCAGTTTTGGTTTCGGAAGCGATGACTTCTTATCCGCTTTACCACCACGGGCAAGCGCTTTTTCAAAGTGCTTCTTCAGGTTGTTGTAAATAGAAGACGGCGCATCGGACTTCGCCATACCGGTGATCCAGGCTTCGATCTGGTCGGCACGGGATACATACAGTTCTTCTTCGGTCAGGCTGTTCTGATTGCACAGACGTTTGATCTGCACATCGAACTCTTTAATGCCCTCAAACTTCTTTTCCTGGTCTACCTTCAGCTTTTCCAGCTCTTCGATTTTTTGCTGGTGTTGCTGAATTTGCTTATCAATATCGGTGGCAAATACGCTCACTGAATACCTCTGAGTACTAATCACGGAAAGGGAGCAATAGATCGCTTTTGGCGATATTGCGATAACCACATGCGTGGCGGTAAGTGGCGGAAATAATATCGGATATCCGGATTAAATCAAATAACCCGGCATACCATATCGCCACTATTTAAGTAGCAATTGTTAAAATTTAACAAACTAATATCGATAAGCAGCAGGATATGGCTATTATTTAGCCAAATAATACCTCATCCCCCCATAAATCAACGACCTGATGATCCGCTTCGCGAACATTGAGTTCCATTTTTACCATATCAAACAGTTCTCGCAATTCCTGATCCGGCAGTGATCGCAGGTTTAACTGCCTGAATACCCGTTGTTCAATCTGGTTTTTTTCATAACAGCTACGGTGAGCAGGGCCAGTACCAGCAACCGTAATCGGGTTACCGCTCAACACGTCCTGATGACAATAACAGCACTTCATGATAATTCCGCAATGAGTTGACCTCGTTAGTTTAAAATCCTCTGCTCAGGACTCAACCTCGCTTTGCGGCGGATACTCGACACAACCACTAGCAAGCCATTAACTGCATGCTAAACCTCTGATTTCGTTAACTTTTTCAATAATTACAGTGTTATATGGATATCGTTTACATTTGTAACTATTTGCTAAAATGACACAATCTGAAGCTCTAGGATGCCATTAGAACCCATATCGATACAAAACCAATGCATGATCAGGCTGTCAGGATAAGTTCTGTACAACTCTGTCTCGGTACCCGGTAATCACCTCAATGGTGCCAGACCACTGCTGATCCAACTCAACATCACCGGAATCCATTCTCAATGGCCGGCCGTCGAGCGCCATCAGTTTGGTTTTGGTGGACACCAGACACACCTGCTCTTTTCCTAAGCGCCACAACACCCGCGCACTGAATTGCTGATTACCACGACCAAATATATGGCCCTGCCCCCCCATCACGCTGACAACCGCCAGCCTCTTTGGATACTGATCAAACAGTTGCAATAGCTGTTGCTCATCGACATCGCTGGCCAATAACTGCCCCGCGAAGACCGCATCAACCCCCAGCAAAGTATTGTCCAGCCCGAGATCCTGCATAATGGCCTGGGTCGTTTTACCCGAACCGATCAAAAACAGGGTGTCATCGTGCTCATCCATCAGGTCGCGTATCTCAGCGGCAATATCAGCCAGTACCAGCTCTTCAGATTCCACACCACCCTGCTTGACGGCCTGAACAAAATGGCCAACCTGAGGCACCCGCATTTCGCCATATTGTCGGGCAATCACCTTATCCTGACGAAATGCATCCTCATCCAGATCGCGGACCTCAGACTCTTTAATATCGACCAGCCCGCCACGTACCAGGGTTTGCAACACACTGCCACTGGCCTGCGGCGTCACACCATACACAGCGGAATGTATTTTGACCCCAGCTGGAATCCCCAACACCGCGACCTGACTTTTACCGGCTTCGTCCAGCGCCTGCAAAATATCGCGAGCCGTGCCGTCGCCACCGGCAAACACCAGCACATCGATATCCTGCTGTACCAGGAGTTTCACCGCCTGGCGGGTATCCTCAGCACAGGTTGGTGAATGTACCGACATCGCCAGAACGCGATGGGGATAGTTCAGAGCTTCAAGCACCGATTGACCCATATCGCCGGGGCAGGTGATAAACTTAAATGGCTGCTGCTCCGACGCGAGTGCGGCCAATGCCTGTTGAGCCCGTGCCATCGCTTTTTGCTCGGCGCCACGAAGAAACGCTTCTTCGACCATATGATCGCTGCCCTTCAATCCAACCGCACCACCAATCCCTGCATATGGATTAATCACCAGTCCGAATGTCAGCATGTTGTATCCCGCTACCTGAAAACAAAGGGCGCCAGTATAACGGGCAAAAGAAAGCCCGGCGAATGCCGGGCTTATCAAGACTGAAACGATGTCACAAACGGCTTACAACCAGTCAGACAACTGAATACCAATGCCAAAACGCTCCTGATACCGGTCGTAATCAATCAGGCTCTCGCCATAACCGTTAAAATACTGCACATAGCCACGCAGTCGTTTAGTGAACGGGAAACTCCACTCCAGCTGTAACGCGCCACGGTTTTCATCCGGATTAAAGTTATTGCGCACCATCGCCGTTACGTGATGATTGCCATTCACGTGCATATAGTAAAGTTCGCCGGGGCCCATATAATCGTCAATATCCGGGTTATCGTTATCGCTGGGATCAAACGGGTCACCCTGGCTTTCTTCCGGTATACGCCACCACAGGCGGTAATACCACAAACCACTGTCGACGATGGATGCACCATAGACAATAATCCGATTCCAGCTGCGTGACAGCGAGCTGGTCTGGCCATTGGACTGATGGTTCAGTGAAATACCGGCGTATTCAACCCAGTCGAGGTGTTTCGGTTGAATCGACAACATCAACTCCGGTTCATGGTTGGTTTCCCGGAATGGTTTGGAAATTTCTGAATTGTAAGCCTGCCAGAAAGAACGGTTGGTGTAGCCAACTTCCAGCGCACTGTTTTTACCGAGAAAATCCTCCGCCAGCACGTATTTGATACTCAGTTGAAAGACGGCCTCAACCCGGTCGAAATTTCCCAGCGTTTCACGCTCGCCCTCACTCAGCTCATCCACCAGCCGATCCCATTCACGGTTATCCGGGCGACTCTGATAGGTCCAGGGCATGACATAATTGGGCCGGTGCGGTAGCAGCACATGACGATTGTCCGCCGCCAGGCGTTCAGTCTGGATTTTTTCCACTAAGGATGGCAGCTTGCGAACGTTTTCCGGTAGCTCTTGTGGGTCCAGCACTTCAATTTCACGGGTTTTGGTTTTAACCGGCTCGGATAAATCCGGTAGCAGCGGCTCATCATTCGACCAGGCCGGTAGCACCCACAACGTAATCCATACCATCAGTAATCTATGCATAACAGCCCACAATTGTGTTGATCATTCAGCGGCGCATCATACCGCTAACACATCCGCCTCGATATAGGGGGTACGCCCGACCTGATATTCGTTTTTGCAGTGCGGACAAATACGGATGTCATTGCTCAGCACCCGGTTGTGCAGGTGGATCAGCTTCTGATTCTGCTCCCAGCAATAAGAACAATAGGGTTGGCCATATGGGCGATTATCAGCGGTACGGTAGTAACCATCACCGCGGCGTTTGACATTGCCTTTGTAGGTCAGTGCTTCTGCCAGACGCAGCAGCTCTTTGTCTTTTTCATCGATGCTTTCCTGCAGCAGGCTCAGTTCCATTTTTGCGACGGAAATATAACCCGACAAGTCCGTCAGGTGTTTCTTCATTTCCAGCCGCTCAAGAATAAAGTTGGCATCCCGGATTTCTTTGCTGATGTCACTGGCACCGTTAAGGCTGCGCAATACGGCACTGACTTTTCCATATCCCGGCATGAGGGTATCTCCGACAAAATAATGACTCATAATAAGCAGATAAGTGTCAGAGCAGAATTAGTGCCAATCGCTGAATGGCGGGCCACAAAAAAGCCGCTACCCGGCCAAGATTCGGGTAGCGGCCAATTCAGAGTGATCTCATACGCACTATTACGGAAACAAACGGAGCATCGACAGGCGGCTTATTTTTCCACAAATGCCCGCTCAATCACGTAGTGACCCGCCTGACCACCGCGCGCTTCTTTAAAGCCGAGTTCATCGAGCATATCGGTCAGTTCATCCAGCATCGCCGGGCTGCCGCACAACATAAAGCGGTCGTTTTCCGGATCCAGATCGGCCAGGCCAATATCGGCAGTCAGCTTGCCGCTACGAATCAGATCGGTCAGCCGCCCGGTATTACGATACTGCTCACGAGTGACTGTTGGATAATAAATCAGCTTGTCGCGCACAATATCGCCAAAATATTCGTTATTCGGTAAGTCCTGCTCAATACGCTGCTGATACGCCAGCTCAGACACGTAGCGCACACCGTGTGTCAGCACCACTTTTTCATATTGTTCGTACACATCCAGGTCTTTGATAATGCTCATAAAGGGTGCCAGACCGGTGCCGGTAGACAGCAGATAAAGATTTTTGCCCGGCAGCAGGTTGTCGGTAATCAGGGTGCCAACCGGCTTGGTACCGACCAGGATTTCATCACCCACCGCCAGTTTCTGCAACCGGGATGTCAGTGGACCGTCCTGTACTTTGATCGAGAAGAATTCCATCTCTTCTTCATAGTTAGCACTGGCAATACTGTACGCGCGCAATAGCGGCTTTTCTTCGACTTCCAGACCAATCATGGTGAAGTGACCATTTTTAAAGCGCAGCCCCTGATTGCGGGTGGTGGTAAAACTGAACAGGGTATCGTTCCAGTGATGTACGCTGGTAACGGTTTCACGAATCAGGTTGCTCATGGCCAACTCCGGATCAAATCAATGTATGGCACCAGAATAGCCAGACCACCAATATCGGTAAAACAAGTTATTCCTATTACTGTTTTCGGATTTACCGATTATGATATCAGCGTTTACAATAGGCCTTCCCGATCATCCTCAGCCGACTCCGGAGATCCCGATGCGCTACAGCCTAAGACAGCTGGAAGTATTCCTCGCCATTGCTCACCATCAGAACCTGACCCGCGCTGCCGGTGAGTTAGCCATGTCTCAGAGTGCGGCCAGCAGCTCACTGAAAGATTTTGAGTCTCAGTTTGATATCCAACTGTTCGACCGTATCGGCAAACGCCTGAAGCTTAACGAGCAAGGACGCCTGTTACGCCCCAAGGCAGAAGCTCTGCTTGCACAGGCGAAAGAGTTCGAACAAGCACTTTTGCAACACGCCGAGGCCGGTCCTTTGACCGTGGGTGCGACGCTGTCGATTGGTAATTACCTGGCGGTGGGACTGATGGCCGACTATATGAAACGCCATCCGGATTCACCGGTGCAGCTGGAGGTGGCCAATACTGCACACATCGCCGAACGGGTACTGAACTTCCAGCTCGACATCGGCCTGATTGAAGGCGAACTGAATCACCCGGATCTGGAGGTGATTCCGTGGCGAGAAGATGAACTGGCGGTTTTTTGTCATCCGCAACATCCGTTGGCACAACGCCAGGCAAATGGCCAGATCATTGATGACAGCGATCTGAAACAAGCCAGCTGGATTTTGCGCGAATCGGGTTCCGGCACCCGCCAGGCATTTGACCGGGCCATGCACGGCATCCTGCCAGAGCTCAACCTGCAGCTGGAGCTGCAACACACGGAAGCCATCAAACGGGCAGTTGAAGCGCAGCTGGGGATTGGTTGTTTATCCCTGATCACACTGGAGGATGCATTTCGCCGCGGCAGCCTGGTGCATATCCGCCTGCCGCAGCGTGACTTTTCGCGGACCTTGTATCTGATTATCCATCGTCAGAAATACCGCAGCGCCGGTCTCAATGCCTGGCTGGCGCTGTGCCGGGAGCAGTCGCTGACTGACAACAGCAACCTTTGACCACAAACTACGGGGGCCAATTAACAGCAGCGATAACGACAATCAACACAAGTGCAGGCAGCAGGAGCAACGACGGAACCTTTATCCATTGGTCAAAGATTGTCGCATCCGGACACTATAAACGGCACCGTCATTGCTACACTGAGTAAGCAGTAAATAACAGGACAATAAAATGACGCGCCTTCATTGGCTGATTCATGCTGGACGACACACCCTGCTTATCTTTCTGATCGGACTATGGGGTCATAGCAAGGCGATGGCTGATGAAGCCCAATCGGTAATCGCCAGCAAAAACAACAGTGCCAGCGAAAACAACAGTGCCGCCACCCAGGTTCGGGTTGGGGTATATCCGTTTGCGCCCTTTGCCGAGTTCAGTGAACACGGCGAATTACAAGGCATGAGTGCCGAACTGATGGATATTCTGAATCAGGCTCAGAATACCTTTGAATTCGTAGCCGTCGCGGTGTCTCCCAAACGCCGTTATCAGGCTTATCAGCAAAATGAAGTGGATGCTTTTTTCTACGAAAACCTGAACTGGGGCTGGCACAACATCGATATTCTCTCCAGCCAACCGTATCAGAGTGGCGGCGAGCGTTATATTACTCTGGCACAGCGCGGTCGTGACCAGAGTTACTTCGACCGTTTATCCGAACGCCACTTGCTGGGCATTCTTGGCTATCACTACGGTTTTGCAAACTTTAACGCTGACGAAAGTTATCTGCGTGACCACTATCAGATTACCCTGACCTGGGATAATGACAAACTGCTGCAATTGCTGCAGCGCGGCAACGGTGATATTGCGATTATTACTGAAGCCTACTGGGCTCGCTTTATTCGCCAACAGCCGGAGTTAAAAGACCACTTTCTGGTGTCCGAGCGCTATGACCAAACCTACCAGCACAGCATTCTGATGCGCCCACAACTGATCAGCCAGGCGCAGTTAGATCAGCTCAGCGCCATGTTAAAGCAACACCCGGCGTTTCAGCAGTTGTTGCAGCGTTACGGCATTTCTTTGCGCCAATAACGCTCAACGCAACGCTGGCAGATACAGCGTTGTCCACGCAATTCAGGCGGTAGCTGCTCCAGCAGCTCCTCCGGAATCTTTTCATCCAGCTGCATACACCAGCAATCGTGTGGGTTACTGCAATCCGGACGGGTCATGGCACAGCGGTTATTTTGCTGACAGAGCGGACAACATGCGTCATCAGCATCACTGCTTACCCGTGTTCCCGTTACCGCATAAAATTCCGCCATGTTCCCTCCCGACACAATGCCACTGAGCTGTTGCCAAACCTTATTAAAATGTAATCATTTGTTGAATCGGCTGGGCAGCCAATCAATTCCATCTATTATTTCAGAACGCCGCTCTGAAAAGGAATCAAGATGAAATCCAGCGATTTATTAAAACATTGGGAACAGCATTTTGGCGATCAGGTTGCTGATCGTGAATATTGCATTCCACTGAAAACCAAAGATGCTGCACGCATCGAAGCGTTGTGCGACATGTTCCCGTCATCAACCCGCGAGCAGATTTTGCGCGATTTGGTATCCGCTGCGCTGAATGATCTGGCCAGTGATTTTCCATATCAGGCGGGTGACAAAGTTGTTGCCCGCGATGAAGAAGGTGATCCGATTTACGAAGATGCCGGCCTGACGCCGCAGTTTTTAAAACTGACGCGTCAACACCTGACGAACATGCAGCAGGACAAGCACTGAGTCAGTCGCGTTTCTCTTCTGCTTTAGCCTGCACCCAGGCTGCTTCCATTGTATCGGGGGTGGCAATGTCCCAGCCCCCCTGGGCGTTAATTTGCTGTTCAACACGGGTAAAACGTGTGGTGAAACGCTGATTGGTACCACGTAAAGCCTGTTCAGGATCAACCCCGGCATGACGCGCCAGATTGGTGACTGCAAATAATAAATCACCAATTTCAGACGCTAATGCCTGCTGGTCGCCCGACGCTAACTCGGCTTCCACTTCTGCCAGCTCTTCGTGAATCTTGGCGACCACACCGGTGGTATCCGGCCAGTCAAAACCGACTTTTGACGCTTGTTTCTGCAACTTCAGCGCCCGGCTGATGGCGGGTAGCGCCACCGGCACATCAGCCAACAACCCGGCATCCGTCTGCAACCGCCCCTGCGCTTGCTTCAGCTGCTTTTCCTGTTGCTTGATGGCATCCCAGTTTGCTGCAACCTGAGCTTCCTCCGGCGTCACCGATGGGTCACGCTGCGCCTGCAACTGGCCGCCGGGAAACACATGAGGGTGACGCCGGATCAGTTTTGCCACCAGCTTATCAATAACGGAAGCCACATCGAATAACGCCCGCTCACGGCCGATCTGGCCGTAAAAGATCACCTGAAACAACAGGTCACCCAGCTCCTCTTCCAGATGAGGCCAGTCCTGACGTTCAATGGCATCCGCCACTTCATACGCTTCTTCCAGGGTATGCGGCAGAATTGAGGCAAAGTCCTGTTTCAGATCCCAGGGACAGCCGGTCTCGGGATTGCGCAACCGTTCCATACAGTACAACAACTCATCCAGCCCGTAGCCGTTGCTCTGGTTGGTACTCATGAATGCCCTCCGCGGATACGGCGCGCCGAGGTAACGTTCGGTAGCTGAGCGATTTTATTCATCAGCCGTGACAATCCTTCCAGGCTTTCCACCTCGACAGTCAGCAGCATATTGGCGGTATTGTTACCAGCGTTTGACTGAGTATTCACCGCCAGTACATTGACCTTTTCATTGGCCAGCAAACTGCTGACATCACGTAGCAAACCGGTGCGGTCGTAAGCCTGAATCGACATATCCACCGGATAGTTCTGGGTTGGCCTGCCCCCCCAGGAAACCTGTAATACGCGCTGTGGCTCCGTCATTTCCAGATGCAGCAGATTTTCACAGTCGCTGCGATGCACATTAACGCCACGCCCCAGCGTGACGTAACCACGAATATCATCTCCCGGTACCGGCTGACAGCAACCCGCCAGGTTAGTCAGCAGATTCCCCACACCTTCAATAAAGACATCATCGGCACTGGCGCTCTTTTGGCTGCTTTCCGGTTTACGCAACAGCGGCAGCTCCTGCTGCGCCATTTTGTGAGAATCCCGATCAGCCTGCTGTAACACCGCGTGCACAATCTGCCCGGTGCGCAAATCACCGGCACCCACGGCTGCAAACATGTCATCAATCGATTTCATGTTCATTTGCTCGGCGATGGCCTGCAGCGGCTGATCCACCAGATCAAGACGATCCAGTTCGCGCAACACCAGCTGGCGACCTTCATCGATATTCTGATCTTTGGCCTGCAGCTTAAACCAATGCGCCACCTTGGCACGGGCGCGGCTGGAGTGAATATAGCCAGCATCCGGGTAGAGCCAGTCACGGCTGGGATGAGCATTCGGGTTGGTCAGAATCTCGACCTGCTCACCGGTTTGCAGCAGGTAGGTCAGCGGTACAATGCGACCATTCACTTTGGCGCCACGGCATTTGTTGCCAACTTCGGTATGGACCCGATAAGCAAAGTCCACCGGTGTCGCCCGCGGCGGTAAATCAACCACATGACCATCGGGCGTAAACACATAAATACGATCCGGGCTGATATCAGAGCGCAGCTCGCCAATCAACTCGGGCAAATCGCCCAGCTCTTCATGCCATTCAAGCACCTGGCGCAACCAGGCGATTTTCTGTTCATAACCCTGGTCTTTGGCATTCAGGTCGGTGCCCTTATACAACCAGTGTGCGCAGACTCCCAGTTCCGCATCTTCATGCATCTGATGGGTACGGATCTGAACTTCAAGAATTTTACCTTCCGGACCAATCACCGCCGTGTGCAATGAGCGATAGCCGTTTTCTTTCGGGTTGGCGATGTAATCATCAAACTCGTGGGGAATATGACGCCACAGCGAATGCACAATCCCCAGCGTGGCGTAACAATCTTTGATTTCCGGCACCAGAATGCGCACCGCGCGGATATCGTAAATCTGAGAAAAGTCGAGATTCTTGCGACTCATCTTCCGCCAGATGCTGTAGATATGCTTGGCGCGGCCGTAGACATCGCACTTAATACCGGCCAGCAGCAGCTCATCGCGCATACGTTGCACCACATTTTCAATGTAGCTCTGGCGCGTCAGTCGTTTCTCATCCAGCAACTGGGCGATTTTCTTGTAGGAGTCCGGTTGCAGGTAGCGGAACGCCAGGTCTTCCAGCTCCCACTTCAAGTGGCCAATACCGAGCCGGTGTGCCAACGGTGCGTAGATATTAAACACTTCTTCAGCAACTTTACGCCGCTTATCTTCGGGCGCATCTTTCACCGCCCGGATGGCCGACGTTCGCTCCGCCAGTTTGATCAGCGCCACCCGTACGTCGTCAATCATGGCGACCAGCATCTTACGCATGTTCTCGACCTGCGCTTCGCGCTGACCCAGTACAGTATCGTCTTTGGCGGCATTGTTCTGAATGGCGCTGATGGCGGCCATGCGCAGCACACCCTCAATCAGCTTAGCGACCGGCTCGCCAAAATCTTTTTCGACTTTGCGCAACGCCAGACGGCCTTCCCGAACAGCACGGTAGAGCACCGCGGCGACAATGGAGTCGGTATCCAGACGCAGATCCAGCAGAATCTGCGCCATTTCAATGCCCATCTGTACGCTGTCGATCGACCAGTACGTGCGGTTGGCAATCGCTTCGTCCGACAACTGCTTGGCGGTCACCAACGCGCGTCGTAACGTTTCCGGGTCACCAACGTCCTGAGACTGTTGAATACTCTCCATCCAACGGTCCACATCCAGTGAACCATCATGGAGCAATGGGTGGTCGTCTCTGACCTTAACCATGCGCTAACTCTCGTGTTTTTTTTGGTGTTGCTGCTTCGTCCCGGCGGTGTATTCCAGTAACACCATGGTTTCCACATGGTGTGTCTGAGGGAACATATCCATAATGCCGGCCTTTACAACCCGATACCCCGCGCCACACAACTTAGCCAGATCACGGGCCAGCGTTGCCACGTCGCAGGATACATAAACAATTCTTGGAACCTGGCGCTGAACCAGTGCATCACTGACTTCAGCCGCCCCGGCGCGCGGCGGATCTAACAACACCGCATGCGGCTGAGGCAATCCGGCCAGACATTCCGGCTGAGATAAATCAGCCTTTTTTCCTAGCAAAGGCAGGGCCAGTTTTTCTGCCTGACGCCGTAAGCTGTCTACCATACTGTCCTGGACTTCAACGGCAACCACCTGTTGCGACAGTTTCGCCAACGGCATGCTGAAATTCCCGTGCCCGGCAAACAGGTCCCAGACCACATCGTCCTGTTTTGGTGCCAGCCAACTCAGCGCCTGATCCACCATGGCGCGGTTAACGGCGGCATTCACCTGAATAAAATCATCCAGCCCCATGCTCAGTTCCAGATCCTGAACCCGGTGAAATAAGCCCTCGGCCTCCTGGTGCGGAACCAGGCATGTGACAGCGTCGCTGCTCTTCAGCCACAGCTGCACAGCCGGATCGTCAAAACGTTCGATAAAAGCGACAAGGCGCTGACGATCGGCACCAGACAGTGGTTTGAGCTCGCGAACCACCAAAGCCAGTGCATTGTCCGCCTGAATCACCTCGATCTGACTGATACGATCAGGGTGATCAAAAGTGGTTAGCAGCTCGCGCCAGGCCTGCCAGTCCAGCACGGCATGGTCGACCAACACCTGACAACGGTCGATGTTGGTAATATGGCTGGAAGACGATTCGCGGAAGCCGATATAAACCTGGCCATCGGTTTTACTGCAGCGCACCCCGAGTCGTGCCTTACGGCGATAATGCCAGGGGTCTGCGGTAATGGCGGCCTGCCAGTGATCCACTTCAATGTGCTGACGGTGCAGCTCGCGCTCCACCCGAGCCTGTTTGGCGGCCACCTGGGCGGCATAACTCAAATGCTGTAAATCACAACCGCCGCATTTGTGGTAGTGCGGACAACCCGGTTCAACCCGCTGATCCGACGGCTGAATCACTTTGCGCAGCCGCGTTTGCCAAACCTTTTTACGGCGCCCATCCAGTACTACGTCAACTTCCTCACCGGCCAGCGCGCCAGGGACGAAATACACCTCGCGGCCACGACGGGCAACGCCCTGACCTTCTGAATTCAGGCTGTCCACGGTCAGCGTCAGACACTGGCTTTGTGTTTCCGGCCGGAGCGCCGGAGCCTGACGCGGCGTAGCACGACGACCAGGCGAACGTTTGGCGGCATGTGACGATTTACGATTGCGGGATTGAGGCACCGGATACTCCACTGGCTTGTTCAGGCGCGTAACCCGAAGTCACACGCCAGTCGGTATGTGCCGCCAATAATGGGGACTAACGGCGGATTTTCAAGGCATTCCGTGGCGGCTCACCAGCCCTGAGAGAGAAAGGGCTAAGATTGGGGTGCAAATACCCCAGACGACAGATAGCGGTCGCCACGATCGCAGATAATGGCAACAATAGTGGCGTTACTGACGGTTTCTGCCAGCCTCAAGGCACCAGCCACCGAACCACCCGATGACACACCGCAAAAAATGCCTTCTTCACGCGCCAGACGGCGCATGGTGTCTTCGGCTTCCTGCTGGCCAATATCCATCACCTGATCGACCCGCTGGCGCTCAAAAATCGTTGGTAAATATTCTTCCGGCCAGCGACGGATGCCCGGGATCGCGGCACCATCGGCCGGCTGCAAACCAACAATGCGGATGTCTGGATTCTGCTCTTTGAGAAAACGCGAAGTACCCATGATGGTGCCGGTGGTGCCCATTGAGCTGACAAAATGACTGACCTGCCCCTGAGTCTGCTGCCAGATTTCTGGCCCGGTACCTTTGTAATGCGCGTCTGGATTATCCAGGTTACCGAACTGGTTCAGGACAATGCCTTCACCCTTGTCCTGCATCGCCAGCGCCAGATCACGTGCGCCCTCCATGCCCTCGTCCTTCGAGACCAGAATCAGCTCAGCACCGTAAGCTTCCATCGCCCAGCGACGTTCCATCGTCGCGTTGTCCGGCATGATCAATACCATGCGGTAGCCCATAATCGCGGCTGCCATCGCCAGTGCGATACCGGTATTACCGCTGGTCGCCTCAACCAGAGTATCCCCCGGACGAATGTCACCACGTAACTCCGCCTGCTGAATCATGGACAATGCCGGGCGATCCTTCACTGAACCGGCCGGGTTGTTGCCCTCCAGCTTCAGCAAAATGGTGTTATTGTCGCCAGGCGGCACAATG
>Ga0181590_10003162_pt1 | contig 13759 bp, 12 predicted proteins | sample 071ome_34_FD_132446 | JGI IMG/M metagenome (GOLD analysis project Ga0181590, IMG submission 132446) | Coastal salt marsh microbial communities from the Groves Creek Marsh, Skidaway Island, Georgia - 071411BT metaG (megahit assembly) | ecosystem: Environmental > Aquatic > Marine > Intertidal... | reverse complement strand
TCCATCACCCGGGCGATCAGACTGTGACTGTCGTCATCGGGGCGATAATGCTCCTGATGCATCTGCATACGCTGCAACTCACGGTAACGGGCGCTTTCCATACCCTGCTCAATGGCTTGCTTCAGTTGATGAGCCTCCTGTTCACCGCTGTGCGGCATCATAATGACAAAGTCATCGGTATTCAGCCGATAGCAGGCGTCGTAATCGCGCAGGCTTTTGCGCAGTTTTTTGCCGAGGTAACTGAGGCGCTGCTCATAGTCTTCTACTTTCAGATGGTGCCAAGTGGAGGGCGTAGCGATAGCCAACAGCATTAACTGGCTGCGCTGGCGGTCAGCACGGGTCATTTCTTTATTGAGATCGAGATAGAGCTGATGTTCGTTGTAAACCTGGGTCAGCGGGTCGGTGTTAACAATCTCCGTCAGCCCCTGGTTGTTGCGCTCATTAATCAGTGCGTACATCACCGAAAACGCGTAACAGGCGGAGTAGGTAAACAACATCTGCAGACGGATATACGAATCAAACTGATTCAGCACCAGTACCACCAATGCCACGCTGTAGATCAGCGAAATATAACTGGCGACCCGGAACGGGAACAGAAAATAGGTATAAATCGGCACAAAGTAGATCCAGTGCACCACCTGAGAGCTCTGGTTCATACCAAACAGTGTGAATACCGTCAGTAATCCCACCAACGCCCACTCCGGGTAAGGAGAAGAACGTTTTTTACGCCGTAGCAATAAGAAGCCGGCATACAACACCAGCAACAGTGAAAAACCAGCCGCCACCGCGGCAAACATTTTTTTATCTTCCAGCAGATCCAATACCGCGATCACGCTAAGTCCGGCAGCGGCCAGCAGGCAATAAATCACCTTCACCTGCAACACCACCAGGCTATGAAACTGTGCTTTTTCCATCAACGAACAATCCATCCCTACGGGAAAACCGGTGAATATCAGCGAATCGCCCAATTGTTATGGCTTTCCGGGCGCCGCCGCGTAAGTGTAGTACAGACCGCAGTTGGTATATACTGGCGCCCTTTTACCTTTAACGTTGTGCAAAGCGGTGTGATCGATGGATGTAACCGAATATATGAAATCTCTGGGTGAGAACGCCCGTAAAGCGTCTCGCGCCATTGCCCGTGCCTCAACTCAGGACAAAAACGCTGCGCTGCTGGCCATCGCAGAGGCCATCCGTGAACAGCGCGAAACGCTGAAAGCCGCCAACCAGCGTGATATGCAGCGTGGTCAGGACAATGGCCTTGATGCCGCCCTGCTCGATCGCCTGGAATTAACCGACGACCGTATCGACACCATGATCGAAGGCCTGCAGCAGGTCGCGGCACTGGCGGATCCGGTGGGCGAAATCACCGATCTGAAATACCGCCCGACCGGTATCCAGGTAGGTAAAATGCGAGTGCCACTGGGGGTGATTGGCATCATCTACGAAAGCCGCCCGAACGTCACCATCGAGGCCGCCAGCCTGTGTCTTAAGTCAGGGAATGCCGCCATCCTGCGCGGTGGCTCAGAAGCCATTGAAGCCAACCAGGCATTGGCCGCCTGTATTGAAAAAGGTCTGGCTGCTGCTGGTCTGCCCGCCGAGACCGTTCAGGTCGTTGAAACCACCGATCGCGCGGCTGTGGGTGAACTGATTACCATGCCAGAATACGTTGATGTCATTGTGCCACGCGGTGGCAAAGGTCTGATCGAGCGCATCAGTCGTGACGCCAAAGTAACCGTGATCAAACACCTGGATGGCATTTGTCACGTCTACATTGACCAGTTCGCGGACAAAACCAAAGCCGTCAATATCGCCATCAATGCCAAGACCCACCGCTACGGTACCTGCAACACCATGGAAACCCTGCTGGTGCATAAAGCGGTTGCCGCAGAGATCTTGCCGCAGCTGGCGGAAGCGTATGGCGAAATTGGTGTTGAGCTGCGCGGTTGTGAAGCCACCCGCGAGATTCTGGCCGATGCTGTTGTCGCGACCGAAGAAGACTGGAATACCGAATACCTGGCACCGATCCTGTCGATCAAGCTGGTCGATGACATGGACCAGGCGATTGCCCACATCAACCACTATGGGTCGCATCACACCGACAGCATCATCAGCGAGAACTACACTCTGGCGCGTCGTTTCCTGACGGAAGTAGACTCCAGCTCGGTGATGATTAACGCCTCGACCCGTTTTGCCGATGGTTTCGAATATGGCCTGGGGGCTGAAATCGGTATCTCCACCGACAAGATTCATGCACGTGGCCCGGTTGGCCTGGAAGGCCTGACCTCTCAGAAATACGTGGTCCTGGGCAACGGCGAAGTACGTGTCTGATGCCTGACCCGCAGCACCAACCTCAGCCGTCTGTTGGCTCCGGCCACTGGGCGTTGCTGGGGGGAACGTTCGACCCGATTCACATTGGCCATCTGCGCATCGCAACCCAGCTGCGCGACCTCGGATTTGAGCGGGTCCTGCTGATTCCCAACCGTATTCCACCGCACCGGCCACAACCCCAGGCCAACGGTCAGCAACGGCTGGCGATGCTGACACTGGCGTGTGCGCAACTGGATGGTGTTGACGCCAGTGACATTGAGCTGCAGCGTGACGACTACAGCTACAGTGCAATTACCGTCAAAGCCCTGAACGAACAACACCCCCAGATACGCTTTACCTGGGTGATGGGACAGGATGCCTGGCAGGGGTTTGAGCACTGGCATCAGCCACTGGAGCTGCTGGACCAGGCGAATCTGCTGGTCGTCAGCCGCCCCGGGCTGCAAAACACCAGCCACTGGCAGGAACAACAACTGGAGCAGCGTCAGTGCGATATTGGCGCGTTACTGGCTTCCAGCGCCGGTTCCATCTGCCTGCACACGATGCCGGAACTGGATATCTCGGCATCTTACTTGCGTCGTGCCATCAAGCGGGGCGACAATATCGACTTTCTGGTACCGGACGCGGTGCAGGAATACCTTAATCAACAACAACTCTATCGATAGAAGCTGAATGCAAACTGAGCAAATTAAATCTCTGGTGGTTGATGCACTGGACGACATGAAAGCCCAAAACATCACCGAACTGGACGTCCGTGGCCGGACCTCCGTCACCGACTGGATGATCATCGCCACCGGTACTTCCAACCGCCATGTCACCGCCGTTGCAGCCAACGTCGAAGAAAAAGCCAAACACGCCGGGCTGCGCCCCAATGGCACGGAAGGACGTGCGGCCGCCGACTGGGTACTGATTGACCTGGGTGACGTTGTGGTACACGTTATGACCGATCAATCACGTCACTTCTACGATCTGGAGCGCCTCTGGGGCGAGCCGGAAGATGCCGGTAACAGCGCTGACTGATCCCCTATGAAACTGAGAATGCTGGCCGTTGGCACCAAAATGCCTGCCTGGATTGAACAGGGCTACCAGGAGTACGCCAAACGCCTGCCGCATGATTGTGCGCTGGAACTGGTTGAACTGGCCCCCGGACACCGGGCAAAAAACACCAGCAAAGAAAAAGCCATGCAACAGGAAGCTGAGGCGCTGCGCAAAGCCATTCGTCCACAGGACCACGTGGTAGCGCTGGATGTTAAAGGCAAACCCTGGAGCACCGAACAGCTGGCCGACAACCTCAGCACCTGGCGCATGCAGGGTGGCGACGTTGCCCTGCTGATTGGTGGCCCGGACGGTATGACCGCAGACATTCTTGCGCTGGCACAGCAGCGCTGGTCACTGTCCAATCTGACACTGCCACACCCGCTGGTGCGGGTACTGATGGCAGAGCAGCTCTACCGTGCCTGGAGTATTCTCCAGGGACACCCTTACCACAAGTAAGCCAGGATACGGCCATGTGGGAGCAATCGTTCAGGGATAAATCAGCAGAAAGATCGCTGTTCCGTGCTCGCGCTATCGTGCTTGGCCTGATTATCTTTCTGATGCTGTGTGGCCTGGCGTGGCGCATGATGCATCTGCAGATCGACCTGCATGAAAAATACCGCGGCCTGTCTGAGAACAACCGCATTCAGCTGAGGCCTATCGCGCCGAACAGAGGCCTGATTTACGACCGCAACGGCATTTTGCTGGCAGAAAACGTTCCCAGCTACAGCCTGACGCTGGTGCCTGAACGGGTGGCCGAGCTGGAACAAACCATCGCCTTTCTCGATCAGCTGATCGGCGTTTCCGAACGCCACCGGGAACAATTCGAAAAACGCCGTAAATTCCGCCGCCGCCCCTTTGAGCCGGTGGTGCTGCGCCACAAGCTGAGCGAAGAAGAAATCGCCAAAGTGATGGTTAACCGCGCCTATCTGCCCGGGGTGGATGTGGAAGCCCAACTGGTACGCCATTACCCACAAGGCGAGTCCTTTGCTCATGTACTGGGCTACGTTGGCCGCATCAACCAGAAAGAACAGCAAAAGCTGGATGCTGACCCGGATGATAAACGTCAATACAGCGCCACCCGCTTTATTGGCAAGCTGGGTGTCGAAAAGCGTTACGAACAAGACCTGCACGGTCAGGTCGGTTACCAGAAAGTAGAAACCAATGCCCGCGGCCGTATCCTGCGCGTCATCGAGCAGACTGACCCGGTGCCCGGTGATGACATTACCCTGCACCTGGATACCCGGCTGCAAAAGCTGGCAGAAAAAGAAATGCAGGGGCGCCGTGGCGCTCTGGTCGCCATCGAAGTGGCCAGTGGCGGCATTATCAGCCTGTACAGCAACCCAAGCTTCGACCCTAACCTGTTCGTTACTGGCATTTCTCACAAAGACTATTCGGCACTGCGCGATAACCCGGATCTGCCTTTATTTGACCGTACCCGGCGCGGCCAGTACCCACCGGCATCGACGCTGAAGCCCTTCCTCGGGTTAGCCATGCTGGATTCCGGGGCGACCAACTGGGACGAAGAAATTGCCGACCAGGGCTGGTTCCAGCTGCCCAATGACGACCGGGTCTATCGTGACTGGAAACGCACCGGCCATGGCATGGTGGATATGGAAGATGCCATCGTTGAATCCTGCGATACCTACTTTTACGACATCGCCGTGCGTACCGGGGTCGATACCATATCGCCGTTCCTCGGCCAGTTTGGCTTTGGCCGAGACATGACGCTGGACGTCAACAACGCGCTGCCAGGCATTTTGCCCAGCCGGGAATGGAAACGCCGCCGGGTAAAAACTTTCTGGTACGCCGGTGATACCGTCAACCTCGGTATTGGCCAGGGCTATATGCTGGCCACCCCGATTCAGCTGGCAACCGCCACCGCGGTGATGGCCAACCGTGGCCGCTGGGTAACACCGCGGCTGATATACGCCCACAACGACACCCTCGATCAGATTCCCCACCCCGATATTGCCGACATTCAGCTGAAGAACCCGCAGGACTGGGACAAGATGTTTACCGCCATGACCAAAGTTATTACCGGTATTCATGGTACCGCACGACGGCTGATTCCGAACATGCGCTACCCCTTGGCGGGTAAAACCGGTACCGCTCAGGTCGTCGGCATTAAGCAGGATGAAGAATACGATTCCGAAGCGCTGAAAGAGCGATTACGCGACCACGCCCTGTTTATCGCCTTTGCGCCGGTCGAAAAACCGGAAATCGCCATTGCCGTGGTGATTGAAAATGGTGAATCTGCCGGCCGCACCGCTGGCCCGATCGCACAAAGTATCATTAACGAATACCTCGGTGGAGCGGAAGGCTGATGGCAGGTACTGACTTTTCCCGCACCATGTCGGAAGCCAGCGCTCAGCATGGCTTTGATCGCAGCCGTGCCTGGTTTGCCAGCATTCACGTTGACCTGGTGCTGCTGCTGTTGTTGCTGACCCTGGCCTCCGGAGGCTTATTGCTACTGTACAGCGCCAGCGGTCAGGACTGGGGAATGGTCAAACGTCAGGCCATTCACTACGGCATTGGCTTTACCGCACTCTTTATTGCTGCTCAGATTCCACCTCGCATTTACCAGCGCCTTGCTCCCTGGGGATACACCGCCGGACTGATTGCCCTGATTGGTGTACTGGTTGCCGGTGTTGGTGCAAAAGGGGCGCAGCGCTGGCTCGATCTGCCGGGACTGCCGCGCTTCCAGCCATCCGAGCTGGTGAAGCTGGCACTGCCATTAACGGTCGCCTGGTATATGGCCAAACGTCCGGTGCCGCCGAGGTTTCTCGATCTGGTCAAAGCCATGGCAATTGTTGCCATTCCGACGGTGCTGATTCTCAAACAGCCCGATCTCGGCACCTCCATTCTGGTCAGCACATCCGGCTTACTGGTGTTGTTTTTTGCCGGCATGCCCTGGTGGTTAATTTTTTCCATGGTTGGCCTGGTGGCCGCCAGCGCACCGTTAATGTGGTTTTTTGTGATGCGCGAATATCAGAAGCAACGGGTGCTGACCTTCCTCAATCCGGAGAGTGATCCACTGGGTTCCGGCTGGAATATTATCCAATCGAAAACCGCAATCGGTTCCGGCGGTATCGAGGGCAAAGGTTTTATGCAGGGCACCCAGTCGCAACTGGAATTCCTGCCGGAAAGTCACACCGACTTTATTATCGCCGTGCTCGCCGAAGAGCTGGGACTGATTGGTGTGTTGATTCTGCTGACCCTGTACTTTCTGATCATTATGCGCTGCCTTGTTTTATCAGCCCGTTGCGAAACGTTATTTGGTCGTCTGTTATCCGGCAGTTTGGCGGTTACCTTTTTCATCTACGTATTCGTAAATATCGGTATGGTCAGTGGCATCTTGCCAGTGGTCGGCGTACCCTTACCGCTAGTGAGTTACGGCGGAACCTCTGTGGTCAGCTTGTTGGCGGCTTTCGGGATTCTGATGTCGATGAACACTCACCGGAAAAATTAGAGCCTGATCACAGGCCTATCCGCGTTATTACGCTTATCAGCAAGCTGATAACCCGACAAGAAAACAGGAATTTCGTTATGTGTTTTAAACGCCGTATCAGCGGCCTGGCCAGCAGCGTTTTATTATTATTGGGTGTTTCTCTGCCCCAGGCGCAGGCAGCTTATGATCAACATCCGCGCTTCGACGAATTTGCCAAAGAGCTCGAGGCCGAGTATCAAATTCCCGCCAGTGAAGCCAAGGCCTGGTTATCTCAGGCAGAAAAGCTGGATTCGGTACTGGAAGCCATTCAGCGTCCTGCTGAAAAAAGCAAAGAATGGCATGAGTATCGACAGATTTTTCTGACCGAAAAACGCATCCGCGAAGGCAAGGCCTTCCTCAAGCAATATGACGAATTATTAACTGCAGCGGAGCAACAATACGGCGTACGCAAAGAAATCATTGCCGCCATCATTGGTGTTGAAACCTTTTATGGTAAACGTCAGGGCCGCTACCGGGTGCTCGACTCGCTGGCGACACTGGCGTTTGATTACCCCAAACGACCACTTTTCTGGCGCGAACTGAAAGCCTTTTTCTCACTGGCCGAAAAAGAACAACTTGACCCCGGTACGATCAAAGGCTCGTACGCCGGTGCTATGGGCTATGGCCAGTTTATTCCCACCAGCTACCTTAGCTATGCCGTCGATGGTGACCGCGATGGCAAACGCGACTTATGGCAAAACCCGGCTGATGCCATCGCCAGTGTTGCCAATTATTTCAAACGCCACGGCTGGCGTCAGGGGGAGCCGGTCGTACAACGCGTTCGGGTTTCCGGCTCTCAGTATCAGGACGTGGTTAACGACAGCCGCAAACCTAAGTGGACGGTTGCCGAACTGAAGGCACTGGGTGTTGAGCCAACGGAAGCCGTTGCTGACGATAAACCCGCCACACTGATGCGTCTGCAAGGTAAAAACGGAGCCGAATTCTGGATGGGTGAATACAATTTTTACGTCATCACCCGCTACAACCACAGCCGCTTGTATGCCATGGCGGTCTATCAACTGAGTGAAGAACTGGCGCGTCGATGAAGCTACGCTTATGTATTGTGCTGGCCGCCATACTTTCCCTGGCTGCCTGCACCACCTCCCGCTATCAGCATGCTCAGGATTTTACTCCCGCACCCATCACCGACATCGAAGCATTAAGCGAACCAAAGCCCAAAGCAGAAGCGCGCAGCGTTATGGGAAACCCGGCGCGCTATACGGTATTTGGCAAAGAATATCAGGTGATGGCCTCTGCCGATGACTATCAGGAAGAAGGCATTGCCTCCTGGTATGGAATGAAATTTCACGGCCACCGTACATCAAACGGTGAAATTTACGACGTATATAAATTTACCGCGGCACATAAAACCCTGCCTTTGCCCAGTTATGTCAAAGTTACCCACCTAGGGAACAATAAATCGGTCGTCGTACGGGTTAATGACCGCGGCCCTTTTCATGATGGCCGAATCATTGATTTATCGTATGCCGCTGCCGTCAAACTCGGCATTCACAAACAAGGTACAGGCCAGGTCCGGGTCGAAGTGATTCACCCGCCCAAAGCCGAAACCGAGCGCTGGGTACAGATCAGCGCACTGTCCAATGGCAACGCTGCACGTCAGCTGCAACAGCAACTGCAACAACAGCTGGGTGCTCAATGGCAGGTCTCCGTTAAAGCACCGGATAGCAATGCAGCAACGCCTCTGCACCGGGTGCGCGTTGGGCCGGTAACCGAAGGCGAGCCATTGCAACGTTTACTGACACAATTGCAGCAACTCAACATCAGCCAGCCTCTACTGCTGGGAAAACACCAGCTCTGACCGCCACATTGGTTACGATGGCCACAAATAACGACAGCAGATAGCAACGACGTCAGATAGTAACGACGGCAGATAATGGCAATGGGAATAAAAAAGGGGCCATGACCACAAGGATCAGGCCCGGAGGCAAGGTACTCAGCGCAGAAATCGGAAACGACCCTCAGCTTGTCACTGCGCGGGACAAGACAACGACAAAGAGGCTTATTTACTCACCGGTGCCGTGTTTTCGGATGTCGTTTTTCACGGCGAGGTAAAAACCCACGAAAAAGGTGCATGTCAGCGCGACAATGGCCAAACCTGCAAATACCACTTCATCCATAAACATAGCGTTCACCTCTCTGAATATATTTTCGCGCTGACAACGATATCAGCGCATCGGCTATGGCTTTAATGTAGCAACGCCAGAAGAAGCAGAATTGATGCATATCAAGAGATTTTCCGCCGACCAACGGCAGCGGTGACAGGGTTGATGCAGGTCAAATAACCACATCAGATAAAAGGGTTTTGGTACAGTCTTTGCGCGCCCCCGGTGGTTCAGCTCTGCAGGATCCGGCGCACCAGTATCTGAATCAGCTCGTCTTTGATTTTCTCGCGCATTTCCGGGCGTAACCGCTGCATCAGCGCCTGATCTATGCGTAACAGGATCGACGCAGTGCTGGCCATAACATGAGAAGTACGTACCTGATCCGATAAAAAGCCAATCTCGCCAAAAACATCGCCCGGCTGTAACTCGGTTAAGCGGCTGTTGTCAGCATCAAGGACATCGGCAGCGCCTGATAACAGAATATAGAAAGCACGCTCCTGACTGCCCTGTCGGATCACATACTCGCCTTCGCGAGCCACATGGAAGCTGCTTTGCTCCCCCGCCAGGCGCTCGCGTTCATCGCCGCTGAACAGGCGAAAGAAAGGGATCTTGTTCAGCACCATCTGAACCTGAGCCCGCGACAGTGTATTGGCCACTCGCATCGTCCGCTTTGCTCCTCTAACTGTTCATGATTTATAACCAGTTTAGATCTGATTCGCGCATACTCTTTGTTGTTGGCATAAAAACTGGTAATTCAGCCAAACGCAGGCACACTACAACTAACGGCTTTGAGTATTGAAGGATCCTTATCATGCTCCATGGACCCAGATGTCACCCCACTTTCTGGCTATTGATAACAGCACTGCTCACCAGTCTGACTGCGTATGCGGAGGATGAGGTCGCTTCCGCTGACACAGCACAGCCAGCTCTGAACAGCCCAGACAGCCCGGACAGCCCATCAGCAGACTCCCCAAGATTACCAATTCCGGCCATTCGGCCAACGCTGGTCGAAAGCACGACCACAAACACGTCAGAGGCTCTGCTGCAACGTCTGACGCAGTACATCAATCAGCAGCAATACGACCTGGCCTATCAACTTTCCAGCGATCAGCTAGCGCAACTGGAAGGTGATCCGACATTCGATTTCAACTACGGCTTCAGCGCGGCACAAACCGGTCGTTATAACGAGGCCTTGTTTGTGTTTGAACGCCTGACCAGCGAGTACCCCGGCGTACCGCGTTACCGTCTGGAGCTGGCCCGCTGTTATTACTACCTCGGCCAACTGGATAATGCCGACACTGAATTTCGTCGGGTACAAGCCATCAACCCGCCAGCGCAGGTACAACAAACCATTTCCCTGTTCCTCGACCGTATTGCCGAGCAGCGCCAGCGCTTCCACAGCAACTGGGCCGCAGCCGTCAGCTACTCGGCGGGCTACGACTCCAACATCAACTCCGCTACCGATATCGACCAGATTGATATCATCCTGAATAACCAGCCCGCGACGGTGGTGCTCAATGAGGAACAAACCGAGACCAGCAGTGGCTTCTACAAACTCAATGGTAACGTCAGCTATCGCACACCACTCACCAAGCGCAGTGGACTGGCGCTGCGTCTCGGCGGTCAGCGCAAAGCCAATGCCAGCAGTAACGATTACGACCTCAACGCCACCTTTATTGACGGCGACTTTCAGCTCTTGCGCGGTGTACACCGCTTCAACATCGGTGCTGGCTATCGCCACTACTGGCTGGCAGAAGAAAGCCTGGTCACAACCCCCTCTGCCCACCTCGGCTGGCACTACCAGCTGACCAACCCGCTGCAACTGAAAAGCCGTGTTGAGCTGCGGGAAAACGACAACAAGCTGAACAATGACCTGGACGCCACCCAGCTGGAGCTCAGCAGTATGCTTGAGTTTGGCCGCGAGCAATTTAATGCTCAGGCGGGAATAATGTTCAGCACCGAGTTTGCCGGCGACAGTCCACTGGCCAAGGATACTCTGGGTCTCAACCTGTCTGGCCAATACCTGCTGAATACCCGCAGCACTCTATACGCGCTGCTTTACTGGCGTCAGAACGACTACCAGAACAACGACGATGAGAACCTGCTCAGTAACGGCAACAGCCGCAGCGAGAGCTTGCTGCAAACCATTATCGGCTTTAACCGCAGCCTGATCAGCAACGTATCGGCGTTTGCTCAGTTCACCTATATGGACAACCAGAGCAACATCGATATCTATCAATACGACCGCTACCTGATCGAAGGTGGCCTGACACTGTCTTTCTAGAGGGTCAGCTGATGACATCCATGGTCCGTTTTTTCTTTGTAATGCTGCTGGCTTTCAGCAGTGCAGTAGTCAGTGCCGCTGAGATTGCCGGCCGGGTGATTATGGCCCGTGGCGACGTCAACGCCAGCAACGCCGCCGGTGAACGCCGGCTGCTGAAACGACGAGATCCGGTCTATGCCACGGACACCATCACCACCGGTGACCAGAGCCGGATACAGATTCGTTTTATCGACAAAGGCATGATGGCACTGAAAGAAAACACCACACTGAACATCAAAGCGTATCGCCAGGCTGACGGTGATGGTGATGATGGTCAGGTGCTGATGGAGTTGGTTGAAGGTGGCTTCCGTACCCTGACCGGCACGATCGGCAAGGGCAATAAAGCGGCCTATAAAGTGGAAACACCGGTGGCCAGCATTGGTATCCGCGGTACGCTCTACAGCATCCTGTTGCAGAAAAATCAGTTGCTCGCCGGTGTCTGGAAAGGCGGTATCAGCGTCAATAGCCCACAAGGCTCATTGCAACTGGGAAGCGGCGCTGACTTCGACTTTGCCGCCATCAGCAATCAGGGGCTACAGGGCTTATTGACACCGCCAGCGGCGCTGGAGCCACCGCCCGCGGCGACACCAGACACTGAGGATACTCAGGCTTCAACAGAGGCAGAATCCACCGCTCCAGATACAGAAACGGCATCGCCACAAGCTCCCGAGGCCTTGGCTGAGACAACGACTGACAACGATCGGCCATCGTTACCCACCACCGAACTGCCCAATAGCTTCGATAAAGATCAGGACTCTACCCGTGAAGATACGCTGCGCGAGCGGCTCGTCAGCACGGACGGTGGCGACCAGCCCACCCCCATTGATGGTGGCGATAGCGGCGCTGATGGCATTTTTGACCAATCCCCCGATGCCCGCTTCAGTGCTAACGATTACGAGTTGTTCCTGAAGTCGGATGACAGCGGCATGCTGGTGAGCAACGATGAGGTCACCAATGGCTCAACCTTTATCGATGAGAACGGCCATCCGGTGTTTGTCTCGGTTCAGCAGGATAACCCACGAGCCGTTGATGTCAGCCGCTACAACGGTGAGATAACCGCGCTGTCCAGCCCGCTGGCCAACGTCAGCTGGGGATTATGGAATGGCACCAGCGAGAGTCCGATTTTGCGCTATTCCGACTCCAATACACTGGACAATCGTGTGCTCACCAGCAGCGCATTATGGCTCAAGGCACAGCCAGCAACCGACGCTCAGCTCAGCCAGATCAGTGACTCGCTGGGACTGGGTGGTACCGTAGGTTTCTACACTGAGAGCAGCACCGCACCCGGCATCGTCAATGGCGTCGCCACCACAGCAACGATCAGTGGCGGCTTCGACCTCAGCCTGACCGACGGTACCATTTCAGAAGGCAGCCTGACGGCAGACTTTGGTAACGACAGCTGGAATATCAGCTTCTCAGGCACGATACGACCGGGTGGCTCTGCCAGCAACAGCTCACTGGCGGAACTGCAGGTCAATTCAGGCTTTCACGGGGAAATCGCAATTGATACCAGCAACAGTGAAATTGGCGGCCTGCTGGTAGCACCGGCGAGCCCTGGTGCGATGCCGGGTTTTGCTGGCGGCTATCGCCTCACCGATGAACAAAACAACACCGCCAGCGGTCTGATTGCCATCGAAGGTCAGGCGTTCAGCGGCGAGATCATCTCACCGCCGTAACCACTCGCCGAAATCAAAACCTCTCGCCAAAACCAAAAAGGCCGGGCTGACTGCTTAACGGCAGTCACCCGGCCTTTTCTAATTACAGCGGCGCTGAAAAAGTGGCCTGCAGCCCGCCGTTCAGACGTCGAGCAATTTGCCGGGGTTCATCACGTTATTCGGATCGAACACCAGTTTCACCGCCTTCATATAAGCCAGCTCAGCCGCCGACCGGGTGTACTCCAGATACGGTTTTTTGGTCATGCCGACACCGTGCTCAGCCGACACAGAGCCCTGATACTTCTCAACGATTTCGAACACCCAGGTCGACACTTTGGCGCACTTTTCGAAGAACTCTTCTTTTGCCAATCCTTCTGGCTTAAGAATATTCAGGTGCAGGTTACCGTCACCGATATGACCGAACCAGATAATTTCAAAATCGGGGTATTCACGGGTCACAACGTCATCGATATCACGCAGGAACGGCGGTACTTTTGAGACCACCACCGAGATATCATTTTTGTACGGCGTCCACTCAGAAATGGTTTCTGAAATATCTTCCCGCAGACGCCACAGGTTCGCGGCCTGAGTTTCCGATTGGCTGATCACACCATCCACCACCCAGCCCTGCTCGACGCACTGCTCAAACATGGTCATGGCCTGATCCATATCGGCATCCGTCACGGCTTCAAATTCGATTAACGCGTAGAAATCGGTGCTGGTTTCAAACGGCGCCGGCACATCACCACGCGCCAGTACTTTTTGCATGGCCTTATCGGAGAAGAACTCAAACGCAGTCAGATCCATG
>Ga0181590_10003161_pt1 | contig 13760 bp, 11 predicted proteins | sample 071ome_34_FD_132446 | JGI IMG/M metagenome (GOLD analysis project Ga0181590, IMG submission 132446) | Coastal salt marsh microbial communities from the Groves Creek Marsh, Skidaway Island, Georgia - 071411BT metaG (megahit assembly) | ecosystem: Environmental > Aquatic > Marine > Intertidal... | reverse complement strand
TTCTGCTACAGTAGGATCATAATCTCTAGTCTGTAAGAAACCCCAGCTAATTAAATTACCGAAGTATTTTGTATTGCTTAAAGAGTAATCATACTTATAATGATTCACCGACTTAATAATGTCAGAATGAAATAGGGAATCTAGATCTGTATACTTTTCATAGTCATAATGTCTACTTGCTATTGTATCATCATGATCACGATATGCTAGATTTATTTCAGACTCTACCCAGAAATCTCTAACTCCTGAATTAAATAGGTAGAAGTATTTGTCTTTAGCCATAAATGACAAACCTCTAATACCACACCTTTGTGGATCACCATCTAAAGCGTGATCGTCACTTGGAAAAGCATCGCTAAAATCAAATTTAACAATACCACTAAAAAACTCACTAAAGTCATACGGTACAGTGTTCGCCCAAAATCTAGGGTACCCTACATTATAGTATTTTCTATAATCTCTTTCTGCACCATTAGGTTGTGTATGCAACCAGTCGTAGAAATAAAAGAAAGTATTTTTTTCAGTGTATCTGCCTACATAAGTGTCTCCATTGAAAAGTACGGCACTCTTAAATTTCTGGTTAGCATCTACAATCTCTGATTCCTGGTAACAAGTACTAATAGGAATCTGCATAATATTATCAAGCTGACCGTACTGATTCTCAAAATTAAACTTAAGACCAGCATATAAAGAAGAGATTGTATTACCTACAAATTCTTTTGTTGGATCTTTCCAAGCTTTTCGATCACCAATAGTATATCTACTTGTGTCATTAAGACTAGGTACTCCTAGATCACTGTCGAGTTTGAGAGCAACAGTAGATCCTCTAAATAGATTGTTTACTCTTGTAAGCGAAAACTCTTGTATATGTGAGCTCAAGTAAACCGAGTCATCAATTAGTTTTCTCTTAGATCCTAAAGGTGCACAAACTGATGTGTTATAGTAACCGTGAGAAACATACTGGTACCCATATTGTCTGTAGGGTAGTATATTTTTAATAGACTCCATGATTCTATTAGCCCCATTTGCTGTATGATAAACTGCAAGTGCTGTAGCATTAATTGCTCTAACAACTCCAGGAATCTGCAGTGTATCTGTACAGCCATATTCTCTTTCTGTAGTACTACCGTTAGTCATAGGTACTACATCGGCTAGGGTATTAAATAAACCATAAGCACCTTTTTCTAAACCACCACTCAACCAACCACCCGAAGCAAACATATCTGCTGCCTTTAATCCGGTAACTATAGTGCTTAAGGCAGCTTTTACTGCAATCTTACCTGCGGTAATTAAACCACTTCTTATAAGTGCTGTAACACCTCTAGTAGCAGTACCCACAGGAGATTCTGCACCCTCATTTCTCGTTGCTGTATCTGTAACCCTAGTAGTAGTACAACCATACATTTGAGTCATTGCATAACCAATACCTAGCAGCAATGATGCTGCAAACGCAGTGTCTCTCAATAACTTATGCTCAGGATGTTTATCTACAGGTTTAAATCTACCAGTAGTAGTACCTCGATATTCAGCATATACCTTTAACTCTGTTGGTGAAAGGAACGGGTGTTTAAATGAAGTATCTGGAGAATGGAAAGTAAGATGATCTCTCTTAAATGTACCTAGCTCTTTGTAACCTTGTTTAGATAGCCTACACGCCCCTTTAGTTTCTTCAGCTGAAAGGAACGGGTCAATTCTTAAATCGTTATAAGGATAGTTAGGATATAAAGCTTTTTTATTATCGCTTCCTGGTATTGTATACTCACCCATATTATTGAGTATACCCTTTGCAACAATAGATTTATTACCCTCTCTAGAGCCTCTTAAAATTTCATATCCTACAATACCTGGTATTAAATTACCATCATTATCTACAGGTGGTTTAATGTTTTCAAATCTAACACCAAGTACTCTGATTTTACTAGCATCGTCATTTACAAGTTTTAGTGATTGGTGTAAACACTCTTCAGGAAACTTATGGTGTCTAATAGGTTTACCACAAAGATCTCCCCAAATATCTGGACGATTATCTGGATATCTTTCTGTAGATTCCCAGTAACCCATATTACCTTCCTGAATAACATAACCACCATTAGGTAAAATCCCTTGTGTTGTAGGAGTAAGTGTTGCTGTGTTATAAGCCTGCCATCTTCTAGGTGTTCCTGAAGAAACAGGAAGAGCATCGTCTCCTGCAACTAATTGCAAATCATTACTAGAAGGCGCTCTACCAGGAATGTGATAAGATGCTGACTTATCTCCTGTATTATAAATCCATCTAATAAAAAAGCTATACTGCTCATCTCTAAGATACCCTACAACGTTACCCGCGTTTCTATAATATTCTGTAGAGAACTCTGTAGAAACCCATTTTGCTTTTATCTGATTCGCTATCGGTTGATAGTTGAAATCAAATCGCATTGATGGTGCATTTCTAAAAAGATAACCGTTTGCTGCAAACATTGCTTCTGATTTCTCAAAAGCGGGATTGCTAATTACAAGTTCAGAAAGAGGAACAACCACTAAGCTCTCATCTAAGTAGTCAATTGTAATTCTACTACTTCTAGTACTATAATAACCAAACTGTCTTGCGATTGTCTGACCATTTGCAAACTTTACTACCACTAATACAAACTCATCAAAACGAGTATCCATCTCTTTGATGTCTACTACTAATGAGCTTTCTACATTATCATGAGTGTAAAGAGACTGTGTATTAGAGTATCCGACATAATCGGTAACTCTTTGTTGATCTACAGTATATGCTGCGAATACCTGATAGGTACCATTAACAAGCTGACCCCCGTCTAATGCAGCATTTAATTCTATACAAGGAGGGTCAACCAATCTCGCAATACGAATTTGATCACAATCAAGTTCTTCTGTATCTACATAGGTAGTACAATCATTAACTGTAGTTGCAATCTTTTTCCAAGGTACTTCATCAAGGTTTAAAGTTCTAGACGGATTTAACCCGTCATCCCAGTACACTTGCCAGGTACAGTCAGCATTTTCTTTAGATGCTCCTTTAATGAGATTAGTAGTCTTGAAATTCAAACAAGACGCATTAACTACTTTAGTATACTGACAAGAAGACTCTTTGAATGTACCTACCTCAGAATTAGTGTTGTCTGTGGAGAACACCGCCCAAACATCTTCATATAAATGAATTACACCTATAATTGTGTAGGGAGCTGCTGTACAAAAGAAATTTGATTGCTCATTAGAGAGCACACCAAGATCACCATCTTCGTGGTTATGTGTAGCATTTCTAGCATGAGACCATGAACCCTCTGGAATAAACCCAGGGTTAGGGTCTTTCATCATACCCTTATTTACAGTATTAGTTTTAATACTGGACGTTTGTGGTAACTTACCAGATTGCTTAGCCATATCGCAATGTTCTTATCGTTGAATTACAGGGTAGCTCTTAAACATATTCACATACTTGTGATATTGCGCCTTTCTATTCACTTCCCAAATCTTCTTGAGCTCTGCAAAGTTTGGTGTGTTAACAATAGAAAGAGCATTATTTCTTGCAGCGCGTAAACGTTGCTCGACTAAGTTCATTTTCTGAACAACTTCTTCACCTGCAAAATACAAGCTTTCAAGGATGCGTTGTTTAATTGCGTATTCATAGTATTCATTAATCATCGGGTGATCCAATACCATAAGCTGACCATTTTCATCTTCCATCGCTCCTTGATAGTTAAGATATACTTGCCCAGTTTCGAAAGGAGTTTTAAGAAAACCTCCCACGATTTCCGCAGCGTTAGGGGTGCTGCTATTACAGGTATTAGGACAAGCACGATCAAGACTGCTGCTAGCTTTAATGGGGAGAGACCCAAAGGTCTTATAGATTTTAGTTTCATACTTGTCTTTATGAATTAGTTGGTAATACTCGCCGCATTGAGTAAGACAGGTTCCTTCAGGTTGACACTGATACAATTCATCAACTCCACTTGTAGTAGTGGTTGTTGTAGTAACAGTTTCAGAAGTAGTCTCACCAGGAACTGCAGGACTAACTACTACAGTCTCTGTATAGGCTGGAGTAATCACTACTGTTTCTGTATAAGCTGGTGTAATTACCACAGTTTCTGTATATGCTGGGCTACCTTCTGTGTAGTCAGCAGATGCAAAAACACCAGTATCTGCGTTATTTCTAGCAAGAAGTAAATTTCCGTTTGAGCTTGCAGCTGCAATATCAGCACTAAGGAAATTAAGTGCTGTTACAGAAGTGCCATCTACAGGGTTAAGAACTTCAGTTGTATTGGTGTCACTATATATAATATTCTTTCCGTAAGAATCATATATAATAGATCCGTTAGTATAGTTATTAAAACCAATATCTTTAATGTGATCCCATGAACCATCTGCGGGATCCCATGTAAATATGTATGACCCTGCAGAAGCAGCATCAAATCTTATCCAGAATAATCCACTTTCAGGATCATAAGCTACAGGTCTTTCACCAAGGGGTTGTGGTTTATATATGTAACCAGCAGCATACCAAATACCGTTTCCGTTAGTGTATCGTTCTATATTTGCTCCATCAGGAAACCCGTTTGGTACTGGTGAAACAGTAACATCCGTATTAAATCCTTGAGAAGTACTACCACCACTTGCATATGAAAATCTATAAAGCTTTCCATTTTTATAGATTAATGCGCTATTGTTAGTGTGGGAACCTAAACTAGGAACATCTGTATATGAATGAGCAGTTAAACTAGTAGACGTAATGTTAACTCTAATATGTCTTGCAGTACTGTATTGTTGCATTGCCCAAACACAACCATTATCTGCATCATAACTAAAGTACCAAGCACCACTACCATTGGCATCTACCATTGTGATTTCAGTGATAAGAGAATAATCTGTATCACTAAAAAGTCCCATATAGTTAACAACACCAGGAGTACCTGCTACAAAAACACCAAGTTCTGGAATATGTGTAAAGTTTCTCCATTCTTTTGAATAAGTAATACTATTACCCTCAGTTGCATCAGTTGCAGAAACAGGCCAAGCAACAGTAGGGTTACTGTAAGCTTGAACCAAAAGAAACTCATCTTGTGAACTATTGTAAACAACCTGTGATCCTAAAGCAGTACTAGTATAATCTGTAGTATAAGCGTTAAATCCTCCAGGTACTTCAGGATGTTCAACCGTTTCTGTTACTGCAGGATGCTCAACTGTTTCGGTTACTGCAGGGTGTTCAATAGTTTGAGTAACTTCAGGTGTACCTTCACTTGTAGTTTCTGTAGTTGTGCTAACAGTCTCTGTAGTAGTTACAGGAGGTGTAGTTACACAGTCTGCAGCAGGAGCAATAATCTTCTCTTCGATGTGCGTACCACTAGGGACCCACTCTTTAACCTCATAGCTGCCACACTGATAAGCAAAATTTAGAACATAAAAATCTGAAGGAAGCTTAGCTTTTCCTTTCTCGATATCTAGCAGTATTTCTTTCTGCTGATGAATTCTCAATCCTAAATCGTAGTTTACTCTAAGAGCAACTTTGATTAATTGTTGTGGTTCAATCATGCCCTCTAGACTATAAGCACCGAAATCAATACTTACGTCTTCAAGGAGTTGGTCGAATGTTCTATATTTTACCGTGTACATTACCTTGCAATATTCTGATTATCGTGGAAATCGTCTGAAGGGATTGCTGCAGTACTCATAATATCTTTAAGTACATTCTGCTCAATCTCTGCAAACAAAAAGTCGGGTACATTAAACGGTTGAACCTGACGAGGATCACAATCATCTTCAGGATCACAGTTCCACTTGGTAATATCTTCTTCAAATACTCCCTCAATAAGAATAGCATCCCATTCGATGTTAGGCATATAGAGGTAACCATTTAAAAACCAGAAATACTTCGTAGTGTTATATTTAAACGAAGTAGTCTTAGTCATAGAAGTATATAAACCTGGGTGTGTGGGTTGCAGCTCAATAGATTTATCAATAGAGCTAACCGTTCTAATAATAGGTCCCCAGTAACCTTGCATAAAGTTGGGGAGCTTATGTTTTGTTCTTTTAATAGTACAACCAGAAGAAATACCAGAGCATTCAGCTTCAATAGTATCCACATCAATAAGCTCTACATAAGGTAGTGTTTGAAACACACTGTTAAAGCGCATCAGCTTATTCTGAGAATCTTGTCTTCTCATGTATAACGCTGTGTACTTAAGTATAATGCTATATAAGTATCTGTCCGTAATGAACGGGTCCTGCTTTACAGATTTAATCTGATTGCGGACTCTAGATACTACTTCTCCTATCGTGGTCATTTTAATCTAATTTAAACTCATCGTACTCCTCCAGTCGAATTTGATCACGTTCAGCTTTTTGATGAACGCTCATCGCCTTCTTATATAATGTAGAAATCCTGACACCAGGATTCATTACAACGTATCTCTGATAATTCTCAGGATACACTGAAGCTACTGTTCTCTTAAATTGCCGTACAGGTTCAAATCCCCAAAGTTCGCGATTCGCGAATCTATACTTCTGATAGTAGTTAGTGTAGAATATTTTAGCCAGTTTGTTATCGGTATCCCAATTCTTATTCTGAATCACTTTACCGTACTCTTTACTCTTTTTAAAATCTACATTCACTTTCTTAGAAGTGGGGCAGGTTCCTATAAACAGATGACCTAAACTTTCTGGTAACTCGACCCCATCTCTGTAGTCAATTACTGTTTGCCAGATCATTCCGTTAAACAATTTAATTATGTCTGAGAACGTTTGTAGTTCCAAGTCTGAATGATAAGGGTACTTTCCTTTAAATTCTTCTAGCGTAGACCTGTTTAAAAAGTTTAACCTTTTAGTTCTAAATCTAGGAGCATTCAAGTCTGGTGCTTTAAATTCCTTCATTTATACTGGAGTACATTATAATTTACGAAAAAACGACTAGGTATGAAAGAGATTTACTTATCTAATACAGATATCAGTTCACAAAGTAATCCTTTTTCTGGATGATGTAGATCTAAAACGCCAGCTCGCTTATTACCAGTAAACTTATTATGATAATGCCAGTAGTCAGATCTAGATAAAGAAGGTAGAATTTTTATAGAAAATCCTGTCTTTTCATCTTCTGTTATATACTCAATCTTCTTTTTTGTGTGGAGGTGTCCAGTATATAGAGTTCTGTACTTAGTTGATCCCCACTCAGAAGGATTCTCAGTAGCATAAATAAGAAGGGAGTTTTTAGTGTTCGTATCTCCATGCTCAAATGCAAAGAAGTTATCCCCATACTTTAGTACTCTCCGTTCAGTATAGTCTACGTGCCAAGTAATATTCATGTCTTCATAAGACTTAGATAAGGCATGTGCTAAATGAAATGATGACAACCTATCATGATTACCCGGAATGTACACCACATTTAAATGTCTGCAGTGCGCTTTAATGTATCCTATAGACCAGTGTAACGCGTCAAATGCTTCCACATAGGTGTCCATAGCAGATTGCGAATTGCTTACAGGAGTACCGCTCGTAGTGGTTCCTGCAAAGGTGTCCATATTAAGTAGGTCACCTCCTACAACGTAAAAGACCTTATCTAAGTTAGCTATTCGTTTAGCTCTTGAGACAAGGTCTACTACTGTTGAAATAAAATCATCTGCTATAGAGTGGTTCCCTTCTTTACCAAAATGTATATCTTGAAGAGATATAACCGCAGCTGTATCTTCCAGAGTCTCATCAAAAGAGGAAGCAAGCTGAGTAATCCTCGCGGGTTTCGGAGACCAATTTTTAATAAGGTGCTCCAGGTAGTCTGATTCTTCATGTTTCTTTTTACTAACTAGTGCTGAAATAAACCAACCATCTGATCGTTGTTTATTCCAATATTGAGATAACTTCCATTCATCCGTATCAATATTAAGAAGTCGAATAATATCTTCAGGTGATTTAGGTTCTTCACTTACCGTAGCTTTAAAAGTCGCTGTACCTTTTTCTATGTCTATACTTGATTCTAAAGCATTATTATCTGTATCTTCAAGCTTAGAAAGATTATGATAAGCACTCACAATCATTTCGTCATCATCACCAAACAATCTTCTTAAAACTAAAATGTGATTTTTAATATCTAAGAATTCATCTAGATTCAAACCTGCTTTTTCAGCAAGTAGTGTATTTGATTTTTTTTGAGAAAGTAATCTTAATACTTCTCTAACCTTTTGAGACATACGCGGTTATATTTTAGTTCTTCTAATATAGTGATTTTTTTTAAGCAGAAAACCCCCACCGAAGTGAGGGTTCTCCTTGTTAGTCACGTAAAACCAACAAACCGTGACTTTTACGATTTAGCTGTGGTAACACTAATTACAAGTGAGCTGTAATTAACACCGATACCGTTAGCTATTACTTTAATGTAGTAAGCTGTTTCAGGAGCTAAGTTGATAAATGAATGCTTAGTCACGTTGTTAGCAACAGTTTCATCTACATAAACTCCTGTTGTTGCAGGAGCAATAGAAACTGTATAATCACTTACGTTAGCTACAGCATCCCACTCAATATCAATAGTGGTATCTGTAATCTTAAAAGATTCTACATTATAAGGTGCATGAATACCATTAGATCCAAACAATGCTGCAGAATCTAAGTGGTACATAATAAGTTTTTTAAGAGTAATTTCAACTCTCTCCCCATCTTCTAGAGGAAAGTCTACTAGCTTGTCTCCAGAGTAAACCACACACTCTGAAGCAAGAATCTGATCACAAGCTTCTCCCGCAGGGCAAGCATCTGTTCCTAGCTGATAAGTTACTCCAGTTGTTAGAGCATGATCGTTACATCCACAATTTGCACAAGCCATGTTATATATTATTTATTAGGTTAGACAGGAATTACAATCTGTTTCTTGCATTGCTATGAGTACACCTGATGTAGCAGAACTAGTATCAGTAAGTGTATAGCAGTATCCAACATGAGCAGAACCTGTAAGAGTTACTACATCACCAACCTGTAACGTGGAGTCTGTAGTGTATACATCATTATTAAGAGGTACTGGTGCTTCAGCCACACAAGGTGTAACTTTAAAGTAGTAGTAACAATCCGTGTAATCTTGAGTCCAAGCAACACTAGTGCTTTGTTCTACGTTATACGGATCACCACAATTTCCTCCAGCAGTTACTGTTGCACCACTGGCACCATTTACAATTTGAGGTACTGTTCTAGAACAAATAGTAAAATTTGCACCATATGTAACTGCCTGTGTTGTAAGATTTCCTGTTGCACAATCAGTATATTCTACATCACCATCACTATCCATACTTGGGTTATTAATAGTGTATGTAGTACAGTTATCTCCTTCATCACAAATAGCTGTTATAGTACCGCTATAAGTACCACAAGTAACATTATTAAGAGTCCATGGAGATGTTGAGGTATACTCAGTATAGGTAGTACCTCCATCTTTTTGATAGGTTATCTTATAGCTACTTGCTCCGCTAGTTGTAAATGTTAAAACTAAATTTGCCATTACGTTCCTGGATCAATTGTAACAGTAACATCAGTCGGTAGTGCACAAGAATCTCCATTACCATCGCTCAAAGTAGTTACCTGTGTAGCAGGACAAACTGTATTTGCTTGTCCGCTTACTACTACAGATGCTCTAATCTTATAGTTAGTAGCAGAAGTTAAGCTTGTAAATGAACCACTTAATGTTCCGTTAGGTTGGTTATTGTGTGTTTTAGTTGCAATCACATTATCATTCATGTCAAGAAGATCGATGATGTAGCTTACACCAGATCCTTGAGTGTGTAAGAATGCATAGTCAATATTAGTAATACCTATTGTATTCTCTAATGAAGGACAGCTTGTACCATTAATAACAGTATCTGTAATGCGTTTTTCACATGTAATCTGACCATTACCTACACAATGATCTAGTGCAATAGTTAAATTGCTTCCAGGTGTAAGAGAAGTGGTGTTTAGATTAACTGTAAGAGATGTATTAAAATCTACAAGATTTGATATAACGGCTCTTTCTGTGTATGTATTTCCTGAAGAATCGGTAACCGTAATTAGGGATCCTAAAGGATTACATGAAATAAAATCTGAAGGAATAACGCTTCCTGTAAAATCAATTGTAAGTGTTGTGCCATCTGGATTCAAACTAGATGACATAACAAGAATGATATCTGTACAATCTGCAGCGCAACAGTCCATCACGTTTTCTAAAGCAGTTCTCATATCACAAATAACTAACCAAAGGTTAGAAATTGAGTGAGACAGGTTGATTACCTGTGTATTCCAACCAGGAATACTTGCCATAGTACCCGATCCTGATAATCTATCAGCTGCGCTTAAATTAGGACATTGATCTCCTGTAGCTGCAATAAGCTGAGAAGCAGTACCAGTAGCTTCTTTTAATTCACAAAACTCCTCTTCTAATGCTTCCAACACTACATCCATATCTTGAGGAGTAGGTGTGAGAACACAAGTAGGAGTTACTTGAGGAAGAGTAAAGCTGTTGTCTGCATTTTCTAACGCAGTAATTCTTGTATTATGTTGTACAAGAGTTGAGTTAATTGTGCTGATTTCTGAAACAAGTTCACAAACCTTTGTACCAATTAATGCTGCATACTCTTCTACTGTACCTTCAGTTGCTGGAGAAAAACAAGAAGCAAATTGAATAATAGTATCCTCAGTTGTTCCTCCACCGCCTGATCCGCCTTCTAATGCATCACAGCGACCACCAAGTGAACAAAGCTGATCTACAATCATCTGATTAAATTCAGACAAGTTTGTAGGTGTGTCATCTGGTGCAAGCTGTAAACAGCTTAGATCTAAAGTTTGTAGATTAGTTTTGTCGAGAACATCACACAGTTCTGTTGCAAGTTTATAGACTACCTCAGATACATTATCTCCATGACAGATATTAATGCAAGGGATGTCCGGTCCTTGCCAGATAATGCAATTCGAAGATGTTGGTACACATCCGTTATTATCATTGCTTGTTGCTACTGGAATCATCCTAATTATAATTTTTTATAAGAATATCTGCTGGGAGCAGAACACCCACACTATAATATACAAATTATACCTAGAAAAACATAAAAAATAATGTTTTACTGAGGTATAGGTTGGTTAGCTGGGAAGACATAAGGTCCTTCCCCATAAGGTTGTACTCCCGGAGGATTGTTAAAAAGAATGTCTGCTGCAGCCGTACCACCATTTTCAGACCCGTCTTCTTCAAAACTCCACTCTAGTGTCGGAGCTAAACTAGGAATGTTGGACTGTATTTCTATCACATTATTATTATAACCGTTCATAACAGAAGTTGAATTAAGAACGCTATCATAGAATCCTAATTCATCAACAGATGTTTTTAAGCTGTGTCCTGAATAGCCGACACTTATTTCAGCTGCCCAACCTAATGTTATTCTTTTACTATTAGAACTCCAACCTGAATCTGAAGGTGCTGAGTTATAAGGTGCGGAAGATATGGTCAGTGCTTGTGAGTTCCAATATACTGTAACTCTATTCACTAGAGATGCTGAGGGGTTATATGTAACCGCGATATGGATTAGACCATTATTACCGGCTACAGTATCATCCCAATAAACAGCTGGGAAAGGTCCAGTTATACCAGTAATATTGTTATTAGAGCCGCTAGATAATAAATACTGATATCTAATTTTATTAGCATTATTGTCTTGTAACTCTACAGTAAGATAATCACCAGAGCTGCTCGCCTCTCTATATATCGCTAAATGACCAACATCATAACTACCTGGATTTTGTGCAATACTGTCGTAATCTTCTTCTATTGCAAAAAGAACTGTATCAGCAATATCTTCAACATTATTTTGTTGTAGCTCTGTAACCTTGTGATCCATCCTAAACCAACCCATCACACTCCAAGGACTAGAGATGGGATTAATACCTCCTTGTATAATAGAACCAAGAGTTCCTTGAGACTGTAGAATATTATCACTATTAGCTTGAGGAGGAGAGTTAGGAATTACAAGTAAATTAACAGCAACTGCTTGTTGAGTTGTAACACTAACAACAGTACTATCCTCTGGTCCACCAATAGAACAGATGGACTGCACCATATAAAAATACTGAGCGTCTCCAACAAGACCCGTATCTGTATATGAATTAGCGCTAGCAGATAGAGTTGCAATAAGTGATAGAGACCCCGGATCGGGACCTCTATACACTTTTTGCGATGTTACTAATCCGCCGGCAGGAGTCCAGTTTAGAACTACTGATGCCATAGGTTATTTATTTATTATTGAGGTGTTGCACTCAATCCTGTTGGAGCACCACATTCAGGAGCTGATCCAATAGTTACTGTTTTATCACAAACTTGTGTGAAAACACCATCAGTAATTGTTGTTCTAATAGTGTAGGTAGAACCGTAGTCTTGACCGGTATCGTATGTTCCCTCTTGAGCACTTGCAGAATTAACTTCATTTGTTTCTACTGTAGTACCCTCACCATCAATAATAACAATTGTAGTAATTGTTACATCGTTAGTAGTTGCAGCGACTGTCCAGCTAATTACGTCTTCTTCACCTGAAGTAATACTAGTCGTAATGTCAGGACAAACCATTTTATCAGCCTGAACTGTTCCACTTGCAGTAGGACCACCTGCAGAACACACATTAAGAACACGGTAATCATACAAAGTATTTTCTACTGCTGTAGTATCAGAGTAGCTATTAGCTGTAGTAGCTAACCCTGTTGCTAGATCTGTCCAGGTAGAATCGCTCGCAAGCTTTCTCTGAACTGTCTGAGATACGGACGTGGGTCCATTATCGGGAGTCCACGAAAGATTAATTGTTGCCATAATATATTATAGTTATTTGAATGTACTGTATACATTATAATATACAAAAAAAGACCACCCTTTACAAAGAGTGGTCTCAAAAAAACAGGATGAATTTTTTAAGCTTCTGTTACTTCAGCAACTTCTTCAGTAGCAGCTTCTTCGTATTCGCCAGTTTCAAGATTGATGACGATATCACCATAAATCTCTTTTAGCGCGTTCATTTCAGATTGCAACTCTTCGTTACCTTTCTGAATCATAGTGAAGACTTGAGCACGAGCTTGCTTCATTTCTTCTAGCTGTAAAGAAATTTTGTAGAAATTTCCTTCTGCTTCGCGTAGTTGCTTAACAACGCCTTGAACTTTTTCAAGTTCTTCTGTTTTGATTTTGTCTGCCATTTTAAAAATGATTGATTACGTAATAGAACAAATATAATTATTTTGAGCTGTCACTCTTCTTACGAGGCGCACGTTTTTTAGGAGCAGGTTTGCGTCCTTTACGTTTAGTACCTTTAGCAGCATCAGCTACATCTTTAGCTTGTTTACCGACCTCTTTAACTGCAGCTACTACATCTGCTGCTTCTTCCTTAACGCGCTTAACACGCTTCTTAGTTTCTTCAACTACTTCTTTTACATCTTCAATTGCATCTTCGATTTCATCAGGGATATAATCACCATCTCTATCGTTAATTTTTCCTTGAGTATAGAAGTAATAGTATACTCCTGCTCCTATTAATGCAATTAAACAGATTACTCCAAATGTTGCCATAATATCTAATACATTGATTTATAGTACTAATATACAAAAAATATTTTAATATCCTCTTGCAGCACCTTCAACTCTGTCTACTTCCCAGTTACCTGTTTCGTCTATAAAATCACCAGACTCCATAGTTGCCTCAAAACCTAATCCTGTAGCTAAACCTGCGTCTTCTGCGCGAATAGGTTCTCCATTATTATACAAAGATAAAACTTCAGCTGAAGTTAAAAGT
>Ga0181590_10003158_pt1 | contig 13768 bp, 8 predicted proteins | sample 071ome_34_FD_132446 | JGI IMG/M metagenome (GOLD analysis project Ga0181590, IMG submission 132446) | Coastal salt marsh microbial communities from the Groves Creek Marsh, Skidaway Island, Georgia - 071411BT metaG (megahit assembly) | ecosystem: Environmental > Aquatic > Marine > Intertidal zone... | reverse complement strand
GGAGAGGTTTTTTTATTTACTATATTTATATACAAGAAAATATGGTATAATCATGAGTACAAATTTTGAATTATTTCCTGGCAAAAACTTAAGTGGGTTGTTTGAGGATATCTATGAAAACCAACAAACAAAAAAACAAAGAATATCAGAACTAATTGCTGAAATGAAAAAGGTAATTAGACATTCTGGTGATATGGCAGTAATAGGACCCATTATAAAAGATTTAGTTGATACTTCGGTAAGAAATGATGAAACATTAATCAAAATGGCAGCAATAGCACAAAGAATGATTGCATCAAAAGATAAATCAGAAGGAGATACTGGTTTCCTTACTGATAAAGAAAAAGAACAATTACTACAACAGTTAGAAGAAACTGTTTACGAAGTAGAAACTGAAAAAACAAAGGTTGATGATTTAACAAATGAAGTTGAAGAATTAAAACAAAAAGTAAATAATGAATAGAGGAGTAGGTGCATCAGTAACAATACAAAATACAAGTCAAAGAGGGGCATTTGATGTATCTTCAAAAAGCGGTATTGTTTTAGATATAGTTTATAATGATGCCCATCCTAAAATAGAAGAAATAGAAGCAAACAGTATTCCAGAAACTGTTGATAAAAGACGAGTTGATTTTTTATATTACGCAAAGGTAAGAAAGGATTCTGATGTATCGAGTAAATTAGGCGATGGACAATGGATACCACCACATAGTTATACTGATTTGGATTTACCGGTCAAAGGAGAACGAGTGCATCTAATTGATGTACAAGGTAGACAGTGTTATAAAAGAATAGGAAGTTTTGATTTAAATTTAGGAAATTTTGACCCAAATGGTTTAATAACATCAAATCCAGTCGTAGATGTAACAGAAAAAAGTAAAAAAAATAAATACAAAGAAGTATCAAAGAGTGGTACACCGACCTCCAAATCTCAAGGTAGTGATGAATCACAATTACAAAATAATTTTATTAAACCCCAACAAATAAATCCACTAAAAGTATTTGAAGGAGATAAAGTAATTCAATCACGATTTGGTCAATCAATTAGATTTAGTGCTCATTATAATAATACAGAAGATTTTTCTCCAACTATTATAATTAGAAACAGACAAGGAAATAAACAAACTTCTGAATTATTAGAAAAAACTCCAACACTAGAAGATTTCAAAGATGATGGTTCTATAATTGCATTAACGAGTAATAATCAAAAACTTCCATTTACAAAAGATTTTTTAAAAACACAAGTAAATGCATTTGGTGGAGGATATACTGATGGTGGTGAGTTTGAAGAAAATACATATCCTGCCGAATTTACTGGTGATAACATCTTAATTAAAAGTTCAAGAATAACACTTGCATCGCAAGAGGGAGAGATGATATTTTTATCTAAAGGAAACTATGGATTTGTTTCTGATGGTTTATTTACTATTGATAATTTTAATCCTGATGCTGAAGAAGATGAAAAAGGTGGTGGTGGTGCACTTTTAAATTTTGGTGGAGATGTTGTAATAAAAACAAATGGCGATGATATAAAGTTATTAGGAGATGATGCTGGGTTGGTCTATATTAATACATTAAATCAAGATGAACCTATTGTAAAGGGAAATACTTTATTAGAATTACTTCAAGAAATGGTTAAGTTGATAAACGCACAAGTATTTTCAACACCATCGGGTCCAAGTGCTAAAGGACCTGATAATAGACAAGAGTTTCAAAAACTTAGTGATAAATTAGATACTTTCTTATCCGAGAAAAACTACACAGAATAAAATGTCTTTTCAAGTATTTAAAACAAATATGAGTAGCTGGATGCAAACACCAGATAAGCTTGCAACTGGTAATGCAAAATCCTATGAAGATTTTGCTGATAAATTAACAAAAGAATATGATTTAGCAGTCAAGAGTGGATTTCAAACACTAAATTTAGTAAGTGTAAGAAACGGCAATACTGAATTAATGAAATCATTAATAACTACTGCGTGTTTAACTGCATTATCTGTAAAAGGTGGTAGGCATACATTCATAGATGATTTAGGAAAGGCAGTTATAGGATATTGGACAGGTTGTACTTTAAATATTGGTTTACCTCCAGTTATGCCTGCAACTGGTGCAATATATAACTTGGCAACAGTATATGCTTTTTGTATTTTGCCAGGAATCTGGATACCAGTTGGACCAACAGACCCGATAAATGATAGTAATATATTTTTAGATAGATTAATTTCTTCAATGCAAATACATTTAACGACTTTAAATTTTATTTATTTTACAATATCAGTATATGGAATAGCTATTCCACCTGCACCTGGTGTTTTAATTGCACCCACATATTTTATTCCACCAATAATACCAACACCTCCGAACTTAATTCAAGAAGTTCAAAGAGATATTATAGAACCAATTTTAGATAAAAATGATATTTTAAGTGATATTGAAGTTCAAATTATAAAAGAAAAAGTTGAAGCTGCTGATATATTCTTACAAAAAGATTCGAGTTTACCAGAACAAGAACAAGCTACAATAAGCTCAGTTGCATTAGAATATAAATCTAGAGGAACACAATTAATAGAAACAAAACAACACGATTCTACTCCTGCTGATTTAAAGGAAAATCAATTAACTAAAATCAATGAAATACAACCTAAAGAATTTTTATGTGAAAGTGGTGCAAAAGTTGTTGCAGCTGCAAAAGCAGATTTGGGTATAGTAGAATACAAAAATAGAAACTATGGAGGATTTCCTAATTTTGAGCAGAAAAATGAAGCAGGAAGAATTGATGATATGCATTCACCAGATATTGATAATCCAAAACTCTGGAGAAGAAATGGTAAAGGTGCTTTTTGGTGTGCAGCTGCAGTAAAAGCTTGGTGGAGCGAAGCAGGTTTACCAATTCCAACATATGGTGAACCAAAGGTAAAAGGATACAACACTGGTCCTGCTCTATGTAATCGTTGGTTACAATGGGCAAAAGATAATGGATATTTTTCAAGTACACCAAAACAAGGAGCAGCTATTTTATATAGAGGAAAGAGAAAACCAGGGGCAGTTCACATTGGAATTGTAGAATCTCTTTTACCAGGTATTGGAGTTATGACCATAGAGGGAAATACTACCGGTGGAGCCAAATTTTCAGATAATGGTGGGGGTTGTTATAGAAAAATTGCAAAATGGAGTAAAGGTAATATAATAGGGTTTGTAATTCCACCCGATTGTCTATAACCATAAAATCAATAATAATATATTTATATTAGTAAGGAAAATTATATAATTATGAATTCAAAACAATTAGTAAAAGTAATAAAAACTATTGTAGAAGCAGAAGTTGCTAAAAAGCACGCAAGTTTTTTAACAAAAACTTTTCCTAAAATATTAGAGGAAGAAGTTAACAAAAGATTAAAAGAGGTGAAGGGGGGTGTTGTGCCGTCCTCTACGCAATTAGTAGAAGATAATGTAATAGACCCATTTAAACAGGCAGAACTTGCTTTACAAGAAGAAAGAACACAACCTAAAAGACAATTCACTAAAAACGAAGTGTTAAATGAGGTTCTTAATAACACAAAACCGTTTTCTTCAGACGAAAGAAAAGGAACAATACCATCAAAATCTGTATTGGATAATTTTCAATCAGTAAATGAAAGTATGGATAAAACAGTTACATTTAATCAACAAGGTGCTGGTGCAGGATTACAAGGTATGAAAGCAAATATGGCAGCACAAATGGGATATGGTAATGTATCTCAAGTTCAAAACAAAACTGGTCTTGGTGTTAAAACTGGTTTGCCAGGATTAGATAGAATTTTAAATAGAGATAATTCAGAACTTGTTAAAAAGTTTAAAAGATAGGAGATAGTAAGTGGCTTATATTCTTGATAAAAAAGTAGTAACTGATACTGAAGAATTTTCAAATCAGGCATATGGTATTACTTTACCTGCACAACGAGGTAATTCAGGTTTCTTTGCACAAGCTTTTAATTCTTTTGAACAAGCAAAAAGTAATTTAAAGAATTTACTTTTAACAAGAAAAGGAGAAAGAGTATTTCAACCAAACTTTGGCTCTGGTATTCACGAGTTATTGTTTGAACAAGCAACTGATAATCTTGAACAAAGATTACAAGAAAATATAACAAATAGTGTAAATTTTTGGTTACCTTACATAGATATATCTACGATTGAGGTAAACATGACCGATGCAATGAAAGATAAAAATACTGCAGAAATGAAAGTACAATTTACTGTCGGTAATGTTTTTGAACCACAAGAAATTACATTTTTAGTTGAGGGATAATAAAATATGGCATTAAATAGTTTAGATAGAAAACCAAATACTGGAAGAAATATAAAGTATCTTAATAAAGATTTTGCTCAATTTAGAGAAAATCTAATTCAGTATGCTAAAACTTATTTTCCAACAACCTATTCTGATTTTAACGAATCATCACCAGGTATGATGTTTATAGAAATGGCATCTTATATTGGGGATGTTCTTTCTTATTATACTGATGATACATTAAAAGAATCATTAATTACAACTGCAGAAGATAGAGAAAATATTATTGCCCTTGCAGAGTATTTAGGATATAAACCAAAAGTAACTTCACCAGCAGTTGTAAAATTAGCAGTTTATCAAACAGTTCCTGCAATAGAAATAGGAACAACTGATGTTAGACCAGATGATAGATATTATTTAAGAGTTAAACAAGGAATGGTAGTTACTGCAACCATAGGCGACCAAAATTTTAGAACAACAGAGATATTAGATTTTGCAGATGATAATGAAAGAGAAATTTCTGTTTACCAAACTGATGAAAATGGAGAACCTACACTTTATTTAATAAAAAAATACATAAATGCAATTTCAGGTGATTTAAAAACTATTACAAAAGATTTTGGTTCCACACCACAACAATTTGCAAAAGTACCATTGATTGAAAGTAATGTTGTTGATATCGTAGATGTAAGAGATGAAAACAATAATAAGTGGTATGAAGTACCTTATCTTGCACAAGAAATGGTATTCACAGATTATGCAACAGGAGAGGCAAATGATAAAACTCTTGCACAATTTAAAGATAGTGTATCTAGTGTTTTAACAACACTAAAAACCTCAAGAAGATTTACAACAAAAGTAAATGCAAATAATACAACAACTCTTGTATTTGGTGCAGGTAACACAACATCATCAGATGAACAACTAGTACCATCATTTAAAAATGTAGGATTGGGTTTAAAATCATCTATTGATAAATTAGGTTCATCATTTGACCCTGCTAACTTTTTGAAAACAACTTCATATGGACAGGCACCAACTGGCACATTTACTATTCAATATGTAGTAGGTGGTGGAGTAGATTCAAATGTTGGTGTTGGTGAGTTAGTGCAAATAGGTAGCATAGAATTTGAAGATGATAGAGAAGTATTTGCAACCGATGGAGAACGAAGAGTATTACAACAATGTAAAAACTCAATAGCATGTGATAACGAACAACCTGCAACAGGTGGTAAAGGTGCAGATACAACAGAAGAAATTAGACAAAATGCATTGGCAAACTTTGGTACACAAAACAGAGCAGTAACAAGAAAGGATTATCAAGTAAGAGCATTATCACTACCATCAAAGTATGGTGGTATTGCAAAAGCATATTGTGCTCCTGATGGAGAGTTAGATAATAACTCACCAAGTTCTATACTTACTGATAAAGATTCATTAGAAGAATTTGTAGGATTGGTAGAACAACTTAAAAATTCAGATTCATCTGAAAAAGAAATTAAAGAAAGAGTTGTTCAATATCTAGGTGCTAAAAAGAAAAATGTAAATGAAAAAAATAATCCATTTGCTATTAACTTATATGTCTTGGGTTATGATTCTACAAAAGCTCTTACAACTTTAAATCAAGCAATAAAAGAAAATCTTAAAACTTATTTAAGTGAATATAGAATGTTAACTGATGGTGTTAATATAATAAATGGATTTATTATTAATATTGGTGTTGATTTTGAAATAAAAGTTTATAGTGGATACAATAAAAGACAAGTTCTTACACGAGTACAAATAGAATTAGAAAACTATTTTAATATAGATAATTGGACTTTTAATATGCCAATTAATATTTCTGAAGTTGAATTATTAATCGCAGGTGTAGAAGGAGTACAATCAGTACCAAAGTGTGAAATTACTAATAAATGTTTAGGAAACTATTCACAAAATTCATATAATATATCAGATGCAACTAAAGGTAAAATTGTTTACCCATCTTTAGACCCATCTGTATTTGAAGTGAAGTTTCCAAACAAAGATATAAGGGGGAGGGTAGTATAATGTATTATTTTACAACGGCATCAAAAGATGCAACAATTTATTTACAACAACCTACCCAAAATACAGGTAGAGATGAAATATTAGAAATATCAAAAGTTTATTATGGTAACCTAAAAGATATATCTCGTTCACTAATTAAATTTGATACAAATCTTTTATCACAATCCATAGCAAGTGGTGATGTTACTATGAGTAGTGCAGAACTTATTGTTAGAGAATGTGAATCAAATGAAATACCAAATGAATATTCAATCTATGCATATCCTGTTTCTCAATCATGGGATGTGGGTATAGGAACAAGATTTGATGAAATATCAACCGATGGTGTTTCGTGGGAAAAAAGAAAAACATCAACAAATTGGTTAGTAGGTTCAGCATCTCTTGAAAGTTCTGGTTCATTTAATGGTAAAGGTGGTATGTGGTACACTGGTTCATATGTAACACAATCTTTTAGTTATGAATCAGCAGATATTGTAATGGATGTACTAAACCCATTAAACACATGGATAAGTGGAACTTTACCCAACGAAGGCTTTATATTAAAACACGATTCTGCAAAAGAAAATGATACTATTGATTATGGTCAATTAAAATTCTTCTCAAAAGAAACAAATACCATATACCAACCAAAGATAAGAATTGGTTGGGATGATTCTACATTTGTAACTGGTTCATTAACCGCATTAACTGCTGATGATATTCATGTAACTTTTAAAAGATTGAAAACTAGATACAAAGTTGGAAGTAAACCTGAAATCAGAGTTTTTGGAAGAGAAAAATATCCTCTAAAAACTTACACCAATCAATATTCTTATACTGATGTTTATTATTTACCAACCTCTAGTTATTATCAAGTTAAAGATATAGTTACAGAGGAAATAGTTGTACCTTTTGGAGATTATACAAAATTATCTTGTGATTCAAATGGAAATTACTTTAAACTTAATTTAACAAATTGGGAATATAATAGAGATTATTATTTAGAAATTAAAATAGATAGAGATGGTGTAATTGAATATTTTACTGATAAGGATTTAACTTTCACCGTAGAAAAGTAATATGGCATTAACTGATAAATTTAGAATTAACGAACTCACACAAAAAGGTTCCAAGGTAGAGAGAAGAGATTCTGCTGGTAGAATATCTGTGCGCAGGGTTGATGGTAAAGAAGTTAAACCAAAAAATCAAAAATCAGATAAAGATTTTGGTCAAGAAGTAATCAAATCAAAAAACAAAGACCCTAGATTTAAATCAGAACTTAATGAGGTGGATATTACACCTAACGAAGAACAAATTTCTTTTAGTGGAGAATCTACTGGCTATGTAGAAAAACCAAAATATAATGAAGAAGAATTAAAAAAAGCAATAGATGTTAAGGTTGATGAACTTATAAAAGAAAAAAAACCCAAACGAGGACCATATATTTTAAAATCAAAATATGATGATTTAAGAAAAAAGTACGAAGATGCGTTAGAACAGATTGCTGATTTAAGGAGACAATTAAGTGAAGCAAATGCTGAAATTGAAAGATTACGAGGTGTGGTACAACAACTAGAAGTAGAAGTTGATTCTTCTAAATTACAACAAGCAGCTGCAGAAAATGAATTACAAGCAGCAAACAATAGATATATTACACTATTAAGTGATTTCCAACAAGCAATTATTAAAGGTACTAAGGAAGCAATAGAAAGAGTATCATTAGAAGCACAAGTACGAGGATTGCAGGCACAAAAAGAAACTTTAATTAGAATAGAAGAACAAGAAGAAGCAGCACAAGAAGAAACGGCAATTAGAGCAAACTTAAGTGGACCTGATAATTCATATGACCAAAAAGGTGATAGTGGTTGGAAAATTCCTGGTCCATTCGGAGATAACCAATTATTAGAAAAAGGTAATTTTTATTTTAGAAGTAATAGAAAATCTTCAGGTTGGAATGGTCAAGATAGTCTTGAATTATATAACTTTAATGAAGAACAAGAAATTAGTTATTCGATTACTATTCAAGCAGGAAGAGGTGGACATGGTTCTCCTTGGATTGGGTTCTCAAAGCAATCTGGTACAATACCACCAAGAAGTGGAGAAACACCTGGTAAGGTAACTTTAGATGCAGAAAAAGTAAGAAATGTAAACTCACCAAAAGGAAGAAGAAAAGAATTTATAGATGATATTAAACTTACTATTGGAGAAGAAAGTTATGATTTAACTGCATATTTCTATCGTAAACTAAGAACTGGAGGAAAAGGTAATTAATGGCTATACAAGACTTTAAAGATATAGAAGGAAGAAAAGGCTATCTTGTTGAAAAAGAAGATAGAAAGATATTTCAAAAAGAAATATCAAAGGCAAACTTTGGTCTTGGTTGTGCTGATATGATTGAGTTTATTCTTTATGATGTTAGTGATAACAAATTACCACAAGGAGATGATGGAAAATTAGTTCGTTATATACACCTTGATGATGCAAATATTTCAAAATACTTTTTAATATCAGATAATATTTTAACAAAAAAGAAAGGTGATGTACCAGAATTTGTTGTAGATTTAGAAACTCTTATTAGAGAAGCTGGATATAGTAATGGTATATTTAAAACACAAGTAACTCTTTTAAACAGAAGGTTAGGTAACGAAAATGATGAAAATGATAAACTGTGGATACACGAAATATCTCCTTCACGAACTGAAATTAGAGTTTTACCAATAAGAGCCAAAAAAGAAAATAAAGATTTAGAAAAAAGATATAGTGTTTTTACAAATGAAGATACTTTTAGAGATGATGTAATTTATTATATTGAAAATTTTATTGAAAGTTTTGATTTACAAAAAATTATATCAACATTTTTACTTTCAAAGGGCAAAGAATCTGATGGAAAGCAATATATAAATAAAATCAAAAAAGAATTTAAAATTCAAAACTTTGAAATATTCATGTATCAAGTTGAAAGAAAACTTGTAGAATCAATGAAGTATTATGCAAACAGACGTGTTTGGAATATAAATGATGTAAATTATGGGAAACCATCCGAAGCACAAGATTGTATAGAATTATCAATTAAGAAATTAAAAGAAGATACAATTACTGCATTAATTAATTCTATTGATTATAATTTACCAAAAAGAAATGTTTTAGATAATAGTGTTTTAACTAAAGAAGAACAAATAACTTTAGATAAAGTAAAACAATTATTAAAAACTAGAACATCTAATAATATTTACCAAACAACAGAACCAGAGGTAGTAGTTAGAGGTTGTACAGACCCTAAAGCAACAAATTACAATGAAACTGCAACAACAGACGATGGTAGTTGTTTGTATGCAACTAGAATTACAATAAAAGGTTGTACTGATTCAGCAGCTTTAAACTATGACCCTAAAGCAACTGAAGATGATGGTAGTTGTCAATATCCAACACAACAAGAAAAGAAAAATTACTATATATGGTCTGATATAGCATCATTTCAGTATAGAGATGGGAGTGGTATTTTACAAACTATTAATGGAGTTGAATATGATTCATTCTCAGTAAACCAAGAAAAAGGAAGCTTAAATGTATTGAATGGAGATGTAAGAGAAGTTCCTAAATTATCAGTAGCCGCTAATACATATTTTTATATAATACGAAATGATTGGAATCAGCAAAACTTATTTAATGGTGAAATAAACTTAGGAGTTGGACAAATTGGGAATGTAAGTTATATAGATGCAAGTGGAAACCCTAAAAATTCAAGTCAAATTAGACCTGGAGAACAAATTACTATTTGTGCACAAGAAGATAGCATACATGGGGCACACTATTTAACAGTCAATAAAACTGGTCAATGTATTATAAATGATTTAGGAGCAGGTGGTACTATAATTGGTAATGGAAGAATCAAACCAATTTATTCAAACCAAGATACAGTTAGCGTTGCTAATGATAGAGATATAATATCAAGAGAAGAAATACTATTAAACATAACAGAAAGGAGTGATTACTAATGGCAGATAATAACGAAACTTTATTGTCTACAAATTCAACTAGTGGTACAACTCCAAAAAAGATTGTTGATAACATACCTGTCTTTGATACAAGTGGAGTTGGTACTACTATATTGACAAATAATTTAGTTCCTAAAGCTGGTCAATTACCAATAAACAATTTAAATATTAATAACTTGGTATTGCCTATCAATAAAGGTTGTATGGATAGGTCAGCGTTAAATTACAATCCATTAGCAACTGTTGCCGATAATACAAGTTGTATATATTCAACAAATATAGAAAATCCACTTTCGTTAAGTCCAACCTTAACAGTTGTTGTTAAATCAAATAGAGAATCGCAAATAATCATTGATGGTAATGATTCACAACAAAGAACTACTGCTACATTTAATTATTCTGCGAAAGAATTGTTAAGTGGTAAAACATTTACAGTTAGAGCAAGTGAAAGCTTTAAATCAAATGATACATACAAAATTGCTGCAGTACAAAAAAGTTTTTTAAAAAATCTTAAACCAATTGTACCAGTTGAAAATTTTGAAATTGAATTAAATGAAAGAAGATTAAATGATTTAGAAACTTTAAGACCTTTAGAAATTGGTAGTGTTAAATATTCTTATTATGAATTTCAAGTATTAAAAAATGGAAAACCATTTAAAACATTCGAACTTGATTATAGAAATTTATTAGAAAATAGATTAGTAGAACTGAGTTTTAATCTTGAGAGTGATGGTATAAGAGTAGACCCAACATCAGTTGGTACTAATGTTTTAATCACATCTAATGTATCTTCAAATGATATAATAAGATATAAAACATCAACTGGTCAAAGTGATTTTTTACTTACAGATGACGAGGTAGAATTACAACTTTCACGAAACTCATCAGATACACCATTATTTATTGAGTTTTTTGGTGTTGGTATAGATGATACAACACATACAGTAACTTATACATTTGATACTCCAAACAATAGAGCAAAAAAAGTTGTAACTAATATTGATTACAAAATTGAATTACAAGAAGGTACTACAAATATAATCGTAGATGCAATAAAAGTACCACGAGTAAAACCACCATCTATACCTCTTTTAAATGTAAGTTCAAATCAATTCAAGTATAATATCAATGATAAAAATCCATTAAAAATAGTTTACAAAACTGTCAATGCTGATATTGTTGAATACTCATTAGGAAAATTAAAAAGAGAAATTGGACCAAATGGTAGCATTACTTTAAGTAGTAACGATTTTTCAAATGGTGTTGGTTCATATACCTTGTACCTACAACCAATAAATAAAGCAGGTGTTGGTGATGTTGAAAAGGTTAGTATTATAGTTGAGAGTAAAGAATATTTACCAGGACCAGATATTACAAATATAAACTATCCACAAAATATTAAAGGTGCAGATTTCAAAGAATTTAATGTACCATTTGATATTAGTTGGCAATCTATTAATACAGATTATATTAGAGTTTACGCTGGAAAGTATAACCCACAAGCAGAAAAAGATTTCTTTTTAGGACAGTTTTCTAAAACAGGCAATGCAAGATTTACAGTTGAAGATGTTTTAAGAGCTGCGAAAAGACAGTTTGATGAAGATGATAACATATTACAATTCCAATTATTCTTAATACCATTTAATGCACAAGGAGATGAATTAACTTCTGGTAAAGTAGAAAAGATAACAATTACTTTTGATAAAGGAGATTTAACTTTAAGAAGGGGAGATGTTATTGGTGATATTAGAAAAGCGTTTGAATATTGTTTTGATTATTCAACCTTTGATGAAAACACATCAACTCTTTTAACTCATTATTTACATCTTGGAGAAGGTGATAATAAATTAATATCAACTTATGGTATTGATACAGAAACATTTTCAGAGTACGAATTTATAAACGATACAAATGAAAGAAAAAAGATAAAAGAATCTAAATCCATTGTTTTAAAACTATACGAACCTCTAGATGGTGCAATAGATGTAAATGATAAGATATGGGTTTCTAAAATTCAATCTATACCATTAATAGACCAGATAACAATTATAGATGATGTAACTACAAATTGTATTCCTCTAACACCAAATTTAAGTTTAGAATTAAACGATGATATTGGTTATCAAATTTATGATGAATTGGTTGCAAGTGGTTCAACATCATCAGAATCAGTAATACAAGAATTTGTATCAGGTAGTGGATTTTCATTAGATACACTTCAGTTAGAATATACATCTGGTAGTGCAATACAATGGGGTAATTTTGTAAAATATTCATCTGCAAAAGAAAGAGTTGCAAACTTCTATTACAAAATCAAGTTATTAGAATCATATAGAAGTAAACACGAATTGCTTTCTAATGCAACTGGTTCTGCTGGTTCTGTTTCAACTCAGAACGAACAAAAAAGAATACTTGGAAAGATTTCAGAAATCAAACAAAACTTCGATGCATTTGAAAAACATCTTTATACAGTTAGTGGTTCATTACAATATCCTAAGAGTAGTAGTGTTGTAGGTGATATTAAACTTACTGATACTGGTAGTTTATTAAATCCAACTGGCTCTGATGCAATTAATTGGTATAACGATACTTATGCAACTGCATCTTTATATGATAGAAATAATACAGAAAGATTAGTAAATAATTTGCCTATTCATATACAAGAAGATGATAAAGGACAAGAGTTTGTTTTATTCTTTGATATGATTGGACAGCATTTTGATATTTTATATCACTATATTAATAGATTATCAAAATCTAAAAAAGCTGAAAATAAATTTAAAGATGGAATTATAAGTGATTTAATGTATGAAATGTTAAGTTCACTTGGTTGGGATGCTGATTTAGGAATATCATCCGAAACTCTTTGGGAATATGCATTTGGTGAACATTCAGATGGTACTCAAGTTTCTACAATGTCAGGTAAAGATAGACAACAAGAAACATGGAGAAGAATTTTAAATAACTTACCTTATCTATATAAACACAAAGGTACTAAGAGGGCAATTCATGCAGCATTATCGATATATGGAATTCCAAATTCTATGTTAACAATAATGGAATTTGGTGGACCAAAAGATAACACCACTTCAAGATTAGTTAAATATACATACGATGATACAACATCTGCATTAAATATTTCTGGTTCTCAACAACTTATTATTCCTTGGAAAGCATATAGTGGTTCTTTGTATCCAAGTTCTGTTGAAGTAAGAGTTGAAAGTAATACTAAAGAAAATCAAACCATACTTTCAAGTAGTGGTTGGAGTTTAGATTTAAATTACATATCAGGTTCAGATGCAAAATTACAATTAAATGTATTATCGGGTGGAACTTACTATTCAGAATCAACAGAACAATTTCCTTATTTTAATCAAGATTATACACAGATAGTTGTAAATAAAACATCTGGTTCATCTACCACATTTGAAGTATTTGCAAAAGAAGGATTCCAAGAAAGAATTAGAAATCAAGTAAG
>Ga0181590_10003152_pt1 | contig 13774 bp, 9 predicted proteins | sample 071ome_34_FD_132446 | JGI IMG/M metagenome (GOLD analysis project Ga0181590, IMG submission 132446) | Coastal salt marsh microbial communities from the Groves Creek Marsh, Skidaway Island, Georgia - 071411BT metaG (megahit assembly) | ecosystem: Environmental > Aquatic > Marine > Intertidal zone... | reverse complement strand
CCAAAGACAGTTACTTTATAGCCAGAGATCATATAGGTATTATACCTCTTTATATGGGGTGGGATGAAAGAAATATTTTTTATGTTTCTTCAGAGCTTAAATCTTTGGAAGGGTTTTGTGACAGAATTGAGCTTTTTCCTCCAGGTCACTATCTAGAAAGCCATGACATGGAACTTAAAGAATGGTATAAGCCAAAGTGGACTTCTTTTGATTCAGTTAAAAATTCAAAGACTTCTATACTTTCAATTCATGATTCCCTCTCAGCTGCAGTAAAAAGACAGCTTATGAGTGACGTACCTTATGGTGTTTTGCTCTCAGGTGGACTTGATTCTTCTATTACCTCTGCTTTAGCTAAAAAATTTGCATCTAAAAGAATAGAATCTGGTGATAAGTTAGAAGCTTGGTGGCCTCAACTTCATTCATTTTCTGTTGGCCTTAAAGGTGCTCCTGATCTTAAAGCTGCTAAGATTGTAGCTGATCATATTGGCACTGTACATCATGAAATAAATTTTACTATACAAGAAGGTATAGATGCTATTAGAGATGTGATCTATCATCTTGAGACATACGATGTAACAACTATTAGAGCTTCAATTCCAATGTATTTAATGGCAAGAGCAATCAAGTCCTTAGGTATTAAAATGGTTTTATCGGGTGAGGGAGCCGATGAATTGTTTGGTGGATACCTTTATTTTCATAAAGCTCCAAATTCAAAAGAATTTCATGAAGAAACTGTAAGAAAACTTAAAAAACTTCATCAATATGATTGTTTAAGAGCAAATAAATCTCTTGCTGCATGGGGAATTGAAGGTAGGGTCCCTTTTTTAGATAAAGAATTTATTGAAACAGCAATGAATATTAATCCCGAGGATAAAATGATTAAAAACGGTAGAATTGAAAAATGGGTTCTTAGAGAGGCTTTCAAGGATTATCTTCCAGAAAGTATTTTATGGAGACAAAAAGAGCAATTTTCTGATGGCGTAGGATATTCATGGATTGACAGTCTTAAAGAATTAGTCTCTAAAGAAGTATCAAATAAAGATCTAGAAAATGCTTCAGAAATATATTCTCTAAATACTCCACTCACTAAAGAAGAGTTCTATTACAGGACTATTTTTCAAGAACATTTCTCTAGTGATGCAGCTGCAAAATCAGTGCCTTCAGTTCCATCTGTAGCATGTAGTACTCCTCAAGCTTTGGAGTGGGATGAATCTTTCAAAAATCTTAATGATCCTAGTGGTAGATCTGTATCAAATATTCATAAAAAATCTTATGAATAAAATGTTGATAAGTTCCTATTAATACTGAATGTTTCAAGATATTTAACACTTCCATTTTTAGTATATTTATGGTTATATGTTTATAACCTAAAAAATGTCAAAAAACAATTCGAAAAATCAATATTCTGCAGATAGTATTCAGGCCCTTGAGGGTATGGAGCATGTTAGAAAAAGACCTTCTATGTATATTGGAGATGTTGGCTCAAGAGGTCTTCACCATTTAGTTTATGAGGTTGTAGATAATTCAATTGATGAGGCTATGGCTGGCTATTGTTCATCAATCAAAATTGAAATAAACAAAGACTCTAGTTTATCTGTTGAGGATAATGGAAGAGGGATTCCTGTAGGAATTCATAAAAAGGAAGGTGTTTCTGCTTTGGAAGTTGTTATGACAAAGATTGGAGCAGGAGGTAAGTTTGATAAAGACTCGTACAAAGTTTCAGGTGGACTTCATGGCGTTGGTGTTTCATGTGTTAATGCGTTATCTGAATCGTTGACTGCTATAGTTTATAGAGATGGAAAAGAATATGAACAAACATATAGTAAAGGTAAACCTGTTTCTGCTGTTAAAGAGATTGGAAACTCTAATAAAAGAGGAACTTTAGTAACTTTTACACCTGATAAAGAAATATTTAAAGAAGTTACCGAATTTGACTACGATGTTTTATCAAATAGGATGAGGGAACTATCTTTCTTGAATAAAGGAATTACAATCTCGATTAAAGATAATAGAAAAATAGGCAAGGATGGTAACCCTTTGTATGAAACCTTTCATTCAAAAGAGGGTTTAAGTGAGTTTATAAAATACCTGGATGAGTCAAGAGAGCCTATTATTAATAGTATAATTAAGATGGAGGGTGAGAAGAATGATATACCAGTTGAGGTTGCAATGATTTATAATTCTTCTTTCTCTGAAAATCTTTACTCATATGTTAATAATATAAATACTCATGAGGGTGGAACCCATCTATCTGGATTCAGAAGAGGTTTAACTAACACTTTAAAAAAATATGCCGATTCTTCTGGACTTACTGATAAACTTAAATTTGATATTTCAGGAGATGATTTTAGAGAAGGCTTAACTGCCGTAATTTCTGTTAAAGTAGCTGAACCTCAATTTGAGGGACAAACAAAAACTAAACTGGGTAATAGAGAGGTAAGTGCTGCTGTTTCTCAAGCGGTATCTGAAATGCTTGAAAATTATCTGGAAGAGAACCCAAATGATTCTAAAATAATTGTCCAAAAAGTAATACTTGCTGCTCAAGCAAGGAACGCTGCAAGACAGGCAAGAGAAATGATTCAAAGAAAAACTGTTATGACTGGAGGTGGTTTACCAGGAAAATTATCTGATTGTTCTGAAACTGATCCACTTAAGTGTGAGGTTTTTCTTGTTGAAGGTGACTCGGCAGGTGGTACTGCAAAACAAGGTAGAGATAGAGTTTTCCAAGCGATTCTTCCTCTAAGGGGAAAGATTCTAAATGTTGAAAAAGCTCAACAACACAGAGTTTTTGAAAATGAGGAAATAAGAAATATATACACTGCTCTTGGAGTTTCAATTGGTACTGAAGAGGATAGCAAAGCTTTAAATCTTGAAAAATTAAGATATAATAAAATTATAATCATGTGTGATGCTGATGTAGATGGGAGCCATATTTCAACGCTAATTTTAACTTTTTTCTTTAGGTATATGAGAGAACTTGTTGAAGGTGGTAATGTATATATTGCTACTCCACCATTGTATTTAGTTAAAAAAGGAAATAAAAAAGTATATGCATGGAATGATAAAGAAAGAGATAATCTTGCAAAAGAATTTGGTTCAAGTGGTGTATCTATTCAAAGATATAAAGGTCTTGGTGAAATGAACGCTGATCAATTATGGGATACAACTATGAATCCTGAAACTAGAACCCTTAGACAAATTTCTTTAAACTTTGATAATTCCCAAGAAGCTGAAAGGTGGTTTTCTACTTTAATGGGTGATGATGTCCCCCCAAGAAGAAAATTTATAGAAGAAAATGCTGTTTACGCAAAAATTGATGCCTAATTATGAAAGTAACAATTGTTGGAGCAGGTAATGTTGGTGCATCCTGCGCAGAATATATTCTAATTAAACAAATTGCCAAAGAGGTAATTCTTTTAGATATTAAAGATGGTTTTGCAGAAGGTAAAGCTTTAGACTTAACTCAGACTAATAGTACACTAGGTTTTAAATCTAAGGTTATTGGTGTTACAAATGACTATCAGAAAACAGCTCTTAGTGATATAGTTGTAATTACTTCAGGAATACCTAGAAAACCTGGAATGACTAGAGAGGAACTTATAGGAATTAATGCAGAAATTGTTAAATCTGTATCCAAAAATCTTCTTAAATTTTCTCCAGATGCAGTTATAATTGTTGTATCAAATCCTATGGATACTATGACATATCTTGTCAATAAATCTTTTGATATTCCAAAAAATAGAATAATTGGTATGGGAGGTATTTTAGATAGTTCAAGATTTAAAACATATATATCATTATCAACAGGCTATCCTCAAGATCAAATTGAAGCAATGGTCATTGGAGGCCATGGTGATACAACAATGATACCGCTAACATCAAAAGCTAAGTGTAACAACCAGTTATTGACTAATATTTTATCAGAAGATGAAATTTTAAAAATTGCATCTGATACAATGGTGGGTGGTGCAACTTTGACTAAGCTTCTTGGAACTTCAGCTTGGTATGCTCCTGGAGCTTCAGTATCATATTTAGTTAACGCAATACTAAATGATACTAAAGAAGTTCTTCCATGTTCAGTTCTATTAGAGGGAGATTATGATACTAAAAATGTTTGTATTGGAGTGCCCGTAAAAATAGGGAAAAATGGATTTGAAGAGGTTGTACAATTAGATTTGAATAACAAAGAGTTAGAAATGTTTCATAATAGTGTGAGTGCTGTCAAAAAAACAAACTCAGCACTAAATGGTTTAATATAGATAAAGTTGTCTGATTAATATTCAAATGTTATATTTGCAAGCGTTAAAATTGTGCTATGCAAGGAAATTCATTAATTAAAACTTTTGCGATATTATTTAGTTTAGTTAGCATCTATCAGCTTTCGTTTACTTTTATATCATCAACTCTTGAAAATAAAGCTAAAAATGCTGCAATTCAAAAAATTTCAGAAGATGAAATTTCATTTGCTGAAAAAAGAGCTAGTGAAGAAGTAAGATTTCTTGATTCAATTGGTGATTTTCCAGTCTTAATGTATTCATCTTATAATGATGCTAAACAAAAAGAATTAAATCAAGGTCTTGATTTGAAAGGTGGTATAAATGTTATTTTACAAATTTCAATCAAAGATCTACTAAAAGGGCTTGCAGAAAACTCTTCTAATCCTAAGTTTTTAAAAGCCCTTGATGATGCTGATGAACTTCAAAAACAATCTGATCAAACTTATTTAGAATCTTTCTTTGAAGCATTTGACTCTAGTAATGATCAAACTAAATTAACATCTCCAGAAATTTTTGGAAATAGAACCTTAAGTTCAGAAGTTTCATTCGATACATCTGATGATGATATGAGATCAATTTTAAATTCAAAAATTGATGAATCAATAGTTTCTGCATTTGAAGTTTTAAGAAAGCGTATTGATAAGTTTGGAGTTACTCAGCCTAATATTCAACGATTAGGTACATCTGGTAGAATTCTGATTGAACTTCCAGGTGCCAAAGACATAGATAGAATACAGAATCTTTTACAAAGCACAGCACAACTAGAGTTTTGGGAAACATATAAAAATGATGATTTCTCAGAATTTTTAGTTTCTGCTAACGAGTATTTATCATCTTTAGAAACTATTAATAATCAATCAGAATCTAGTCAATCTGATATAGATGATCTTTTATCTGAGGTTGAACAGACTTCAGATTCTATCCAAAATACTTCAAATCCTTTACTAGGTCTTGTAAAAGCATTTAGTTTCCAAGGAAGTCCAATTTTAGCAAGGTTCTTACCAAGAGATCAAGACATAGTTAACTCATATCTTTCTTTACCTGAAGTTAGAAAGTTATTACCCAGAGATTATAGATTTACTAAATTTTTATGGGGTAAGGTTGACCAGGATGGTTTAACAAGCTTATATGCTATTAAATCTAATAGAGAAGATCTTGCACCTCTCAGTGGAGGAGTAGTTGTTGATGCATCACAAAGTTATGATGCTGTTGGTAATCCTGCTGTCTCAATGCAAATGAATGCTCAAGGTGCTAGAATTTGGGAGAACCTTACAGATTTTGCTTATAAACAAAACTCAAATATTGCGATTGTTCTTGATGATATTGTATATTCTGCTCCGGGTGTTACTCGAGGTGCAATTAGTGGAGGAAGATCTGAAATCACAGGAGATTTTGATTTAAATGAGGCAATTGACTTAGCAAACGTACTAAGAGCAGGTAAATTACCTGCATCTGCATCAATTATTCAATCTGAAGTAGTAGGCCCATCTTTAGGACAAGAGGCAATTGATAGTGGTATATATTCTTTTTTAATAGCACTTACATTTGTGCTGGTTTGGATGATTTTTTATTACGGACCATCTGGAATATTTGCTGATATAGCCTTAATATTAAATATCCTTCTAATATTTGGAATTCTTGCTGGTTTAGGTGCTGTGCTTACATTACCTGGTATTGCTGGTATAGTCCTAACCATAGGTATGTCTGTTGACGCTAATGTTCTTATTTTTGAGAGAGTCAGAGAAGAATTAAAGAAAGAAAAAGGCTTAAAACAGTCAATTAACGATGGTTTTAATAATGCTTTATCTTCAATCTTAGATGCAAATATCACTACTGGTTTAACAGCATTAGTTTTATATATATTTGGAACAGGACCAATTAAAGGTTTTGCAACAACCCTACTTATTGGAATTGCAACATCACTATTTACAGCAATATTTATTACCAGATTATTGATTGATAATAAAGTCTTTAAGTCTGGTAAACTTGAATTCTCAACTAAATCAACTAAAAATCTATTCACTAATCTTAAGATTAAATTTTTAGGTAAGAGAAAAGCTACATATGTAATTTCATCTATTTTGGTTCTTATTAGTCTGAGTTCTTTATTATTTCAAGGATTAAATCAAGGTGTAGATTTCTTAGGTGGTAGATCTTACATTGTGAGATTTGATAAAGAAGTAAAATCCACTGATATTGAGTCTACCCTTAATGATGTATTTGGTAGCGCTGAAGTAAAAACTTTTGGAGCATCAAATCAATTAAAAATTACCACAAAGTATAAAGTAGAGCAAGAAGGTTTAGAAGTTGATAATGAAATAAAGAATATACTTTTTGAAAATTTGAATTCTATTTACACTAATCCTATTACATATGATGAGTTCTCTTCTGGTAATCAGGTTGGTATTATGTCTAGTATAAAAGTGGGTCCAACAATAGCAGACGATATTAAACAAAATTCAGTTTGGGCTATTCTAGGCTCACTTGTAATTGTCTTTTTCTATATCCTTTTAAGGTTTCAGAAATGGCAATTTTCACTTGGAGCTGTATCAGCTGTTTTTCACGATGTATTAATAGTTCTTGGTATATTTTCGTTAACATATAAGATTATGCCTTTCAATATGGAGATTAATCAAGCATTTATTGCAGCACTTCTAACAGTTATAGGTTATTCACTAAATGATACAGTAGTTGTATTTGACAGGATTCGAGAATTTTTTAAAATTCATTCATCATGGGATAATGAAACTACTGTAAATACTGCACTTAATAGCACTTTAAGTCGAACACTTAATACGTCTTTAACAACTTTAATCGTTCTTATTGCAATATTTATTTTTGGAGGTGAGTCAATAAGAGGATTTATGTTTGCTCTTATTATTGGTGTAATGGTTGGAACATATTCATCAGTTTTTATTGCTACACCTATAATGTTTGATTCTTTCAAGAATAAAAACTAATTAATAGTTTCTTTTTTACTATCCTTATTTAATAATAAGATAAAACCTAAAATTATAAAAGGTATACTCAGCCATTGACCAGTTGATAAACCAGGTAAAAATGTCTCTATTCCTCCTTGACTTTCTTTTACAAATTCAACCATAAATCTTATAAAGCAAAGTCCTATTAAAAAATATCCAGATAAAACACCTCTTGTGTCTCTTATTGCAGAAGATTGATAAAGTTTATAAAGAATTATAAAAAGAATAATATATCCAAACGATTCATATAATTGAGCAGGATGTCTAGGAAGAGTATCACCTCTATTCTCAAAAATTATTCCCCAATCAGAATTTGTATACTTTCCTAAAATTTCTGAATTAAAAAAATTACCAACTCTCACAAATGCTCCACCAATTGCTATTGGTATTGTAAGCCTGTCAAAAATCCATAAAAAGTTTTTAAACTTATATTTTTTTATAAATAAATATAAACCAACAAAAACTCCAATTGCAGCACCATGACTGGCAAGACCCCTAAATCCAGTAAACTTATAACCATCAATTAGACCTAGAAGAGATGAATTTGGAGATTCTTGAATTGGAAGTAATATCTCAATTAAGTGGTTCTGATAGTAACCCCATTGATAAAAAAACACTTCACCCAATCTAGCACCTAAAAAAATAGATACTACCATATAAATTAACATTGGGTCTAGATATTTTTCATCTATGTTCTCCTTTATAAAAAATGATTTAATTAAGTTGTAGCCAAGCAAAAATGCCAGAATAAACATTAGGCTATAAATGTATATGGAAAAGCCACCAATTTCAATCAAAGTCTCGTTAGGTGACCACTTAATCTGATTAATTAGCATATATAAATATATAGATAATTTATGGAACTGGATCATACCCGCCCTTGAATAATGAATTACATCTGATTATTCTTCTTACAGTAAAGAATGAACCTTTGAAAACACCATGTTTTTTTAAAGCAGTTATGCCATATTCAGAACAATTAGGAGAGTATCTGCAATTACTTCCTATTAAAGGAGAGATAAGAAGTCTATATATTCTAATTAGAAAAATTAATGGAATTGCAAGAATTTTGTTAATTTTTATCATTTAGATTAATTCCAATTTCAGCTAATTCGTCCCTAATACTATCAGAAAGCTTGTAATCTTTATTCTTTCTTGCATTTTCTCTTAGTTTTATAAGTATATTTAGAACTGAATCATTATTTATTTTTTCCTTTTTATAATTTAAACCTAAAATTTTATTCAAAAAAATATCAAATAAATTGATGAAATAATCTTTTTCTACTTGACTAATTTTAGTTTTTTCATTTTCAATATCATTTATTATTTTATTTGAATTAAAAATTTCAGCTATAAGCATTGGTGTATTAAAATCATCATTAAGGCAGATATAACATTTATTTTCCCAATCTTTAATAGAACTTAGAAGTTTATCATTATTTGTTTTTACAGTTTTAACCAGGCTAAGTCTATTTATAATCTTAATCAGTCTCTGAAATCCTCTTTCAGATGCTTGTATTGCAGATTCACTAATATCTAATTCATTTCTATAATGGGCCTGTAAAAAAAAGAATCTGACAATATTTGGATCATAAGACTTTGAAAATTGATTATTATTTCCTGAAAATAATTCACTTGGTAAAATGTTATTACCTGTTGATTTAGACATCTTCTTATTATTTAATGTAAGCATATTCGCGTGCATCCAATATTTTGCAGGTTGTTTACCAGTATTACCTATACATTGGGCAATTTCACAATCATGGTGAGGAAATTTAAGATCAATTCCACCTCCATGAATGTCAAATTCATCACCTAAATACTTTTTACTCATGGCTGTACACTCAAGGTGCCACCCAGGAAATCCATCACTCCAAGGTGAACTCCACTTCATTAAATGATTTTTTTCAGCTTTTTTCCAAAGTGCAAAATCAAATTCGTTTTTTTTATCAGTTTGACTAACAAGATCTCTTGAGTTCGATAAAATATTATCTAAATCTCTTCCAGATAGTTTACCATATGAGTCAATATCATTATAATTTGATATATCAAAGTAAACAGATCCATTAGATATGTATGCAAGATTTTTTTGTATTAAATCTTCAATTATTGAGATTTGTTCCGTTATATGCCCTGATGCTGTGGGCTCTATGCTTGGATTTAATACATTAAACTTTTTTAAAATTTCCTTGAAACTATTAGTATATTTTTGAGCAATTTCCATTGGCTCAAGCTTTTCAATTTTTGCTTTTTTAGAAATTTTATCTTCACCAGTTTCCTCTAGGTGCCCTACATCAGTTATATTCCTAACATATCTAACTCTATATCCTAGATGCTCTAAGTATCTATATATTACATCGAAGGAAATAAATGTTCTACAATTACCCAGGTGAATGTCACTGTAGACTGTTGGACCACAGACATACATACCTACACTATTATTTCTTAAGGATTTAAATTTCTCTTTAGAACCTGTTAATGAGTTGTATATGTATAAATCTTTGTGTGACATTAAAGTTCAGACTCAAGTTTAATATAGTCTAAAAACTCTCTTTTAATTTTATCTTGTTTAAATTTACCTCCAAACTCAGAAGTAACAGTACTAGATTTAATATCTTTAATCCCCCTGGAGTTAACACAAAGATGCTTAGCATCAATAATACATGCAACATCATCAGTGTTTAATGCTTTTTGAAGCTCTCTAACTATCTGTATTGTTAATCTTTCTTGGACCTGTGGTCTTTCAGCAAAATATCTTACTATCCTATTTATTTTAGATAGTCCAATAACATTACCACTAGATATATAAGCAACATGCGCTAATCCTACAATAGGAAGAAGATGATGCTCACAAGTAGAATATAATGTTATATTTTTTTCAACAAGCATTTCTCCGTAGTTGTATTTATTTTCAAAGGTTGACATTTCTGGCTTATTCTTTGGGTTTATTCCAGAGAAAATCTCATTAACAAACATTTTAGCAACTCTTCTTGGTGTTCCTCTTAGACTATCATCAGTCAAATCCATACCAAGAATATCTAAAATTTCAAATACTTTTTTTTGTATAAGATTAACCTTTTCTGTATCAGGTATATCAAAAGCTTCATCTTTAAGAGGAGTCTCTTCAGTGTTTGACCCAAGGTGGTCATCTCCAATTGAATCAATGTCTTTATCTAGTACTTCTTGTAATTTCATTTTTAAAATTTGAATTAAACAAAGATAGTTATTATGAAGTTAAATAGAAGTTAAAGTTTTATGTTAAATGTTGTATAAAAATTAAGCAAATTTTTATCAACTGAATATGGATTTGTCAAACCTCTAGTGTATAATCTATTATCTATGTAATTGCTTGATTTTGTTACACCTAAATCAATATTTAGATACCCAAAATTAAATCCAATCCCTCCTGACAAACCTGATCTGAAATTAACAGTATTAGAGTCTGGACCATTGTAATAGAAATAACCTGCACGAAAATTATAATTTTTAATTCGATACTCTCCACCAATCCTTATAGACTCCGATATTCCATCTAATTTATTTTTAATAGAATAATTAAGTTCATTAAGATAAGAGTCCTTTCCATTATTATCATTAAATTTTGAGTTATTAAACTTAGTTATTTCATAATCTAAGCTAATTAAACCTTTACTTCCAAAAACATACGCAAGACTGAAAACAGACCTTGAAGGAAGAGATAGTTCATAATCTTCATAAAAATTGATTGTGTTTGGATCAATTTTGTATTTACTAATTCCATCTTTTTCACTAACATCAGTTTCAATATACTGTGAATTCTCTTCTTCAATACTTAAAAGGGTAGGGCTAGTATATGATAAACCTATTCTAAATTGCTTTATCTTTATAAGAGCTCCTAATTGAAATGATATTCCTTCGCCGAGAGCATATAAATTTTCCTTGAATTGCACACTTTTAACTAAGGAATTAGATAAGTAGCCATCTTCTTTAAATAATTTGTCTTCTTCAAATCGAAGAGTATGAAAATTTAAATTTAATCCTAAAATAAAAATATTATTAAAAGAGTTACTAAAATTTAATGAATGTTTAAAGTGATCTCCTTTTCTATAGATTGAGACATTTTGATTTAAATTATTGTAGATGGCATTAGAACTATAATTATTGTATTCCTCACCATCTTCATTAATAATATAACCCTGATAACCAAGGAAAGCTTGTTGGTCTCCAAACCCATAATTATCTCCTAGAAACTTATAAACATCTTGAACCGTTTCATCTTCGTAAACCAGTAAATCTGTATAAGGAATTCCTTTTGCATAATGAAGAAAATATTTATCAATACCTGAATTATTTTTACCACTAAATGAAAAAGAATCATTAAAATCATTTAACCTATTCATGTTATAAGCAAAAGAGAACTTAGATTTTCTGTTTTGGAAAACTAGAACAAAACCAAGTTGATTAAATGAAATTAAATCATCTTTACTTTTAGATAATGAGCTATTAAAGTTGTTGATTATTTCTTGACTTTTATAATTTAATGAAATTCCAAATTCAGACTCTAAAAAAACTGATGAACCTGCTGGGTTAATTGATATAGATGATAAATCTCCACCTAGAGCACCATATGCACCCCCCATTGAGTTTAACCTGGAACTACCGTCATGATAAAATGAATTGTATCTCATTACATCTTCATATGTCTGAGAATATGTAAATGAAATACCTAATAGTATCAGGTATATTTTGAAAGTTTTTGTAAACATTTATTGAATTTTGCCACTACCGCCTCTTGATCCTACAGCACTAGCTCTACTCCCGCTTGCACCTCTTGATCCGACATTACTAGATCTACTAACACCTTGATTAGATGAGGATCCAGATCTGAAGTTTGATCCACTGGAACTTCTTGAAGATGAATAACTTGAATTCATTGATCTCTCAGAATTTGAGTTGTAATAGTTTTGACTTCTTTGGAATCTTCCAGAATCATTTTCAGAAGATCTTCCTTGAAAAGTACTCCCTCTTTGACTTGGATTTACTGATCGTATTCTTTGATAAGTTTCTCTAATTACATCATCTTTTATAGCGCTTAGGTTAGGTACATATCTTATTTGATTAGTGTTTCTTGAATAACCACTTCCTCTTCTGTAAATTCCAATTAAATTGTCCTTCTTTAAATGTGTTAGGTTTGGACTATTTATTCTATCATTATCTATTACAGTACTTTCATTATAATCTGTTTGATAAGAATCTGATCTTGAGTATATACTTGATACTCTTACCCCATTTAAGTTAGTTGATCTAGACTTCTCATTAGAGTGTATTTTTTCACCACGTCTAGATGCAGAGTTACTAGTTGTTGGGATTTGTCTAAAAATTTGAGTATCTGAAGTGTTTGTATAGGACCTTTCATAGAATCCTGGATTATAAATACCACCATTGAACCAAGGGTACATTCTTGAATTTCTATAATAATACCAATAGTAATTTCCAATAGAATATGAATATGGATTTAAGTAAAAGTCAATAGGTCTTGGATAAAAAGAATGTCCTAAGCCAAACATATAGCTGTCATAAAAGAAGGGATTATAATAAAACCTAGCCGAACTTGGAAAAAAATTATAAACTATTTCTCTTGAATCTGGTTTAGCTCCCCATGGTAAATTTCTATTATCAATTGATGAAAAATCCTCTATAGATACCTGAGCTAAATCACTAAATACGCCCTTATAATTAACAACTCTATCTGAAGAAACATAAATACCATCTTCTTCATAATAAGAAGATAGATAATATGTTGAACAACTCATGAAAAGGATTGAAAAAATAGATAACCTAAATATTGTTAAGAAATTCTTCATTTCAATAAATTTAATACTAATAGTTTAATTTTAAAAAACGTAATTTTACATATACTTATTTATGTCCAAAAATTATGCCAGAAATAAATGGGAAATAAGATTACTTCTAGAAAAGAAAATTACTCAAAGTGGTACAATGATATTGTTTCAGAAGCAGGTTTAGCTGAATCATCTGATGTTAGAGGTTGTATGGTTATAAAACCATATGGTTTTTCTATTTGGGAATTAATGAAGTCTCAACTAGACAAGATGTTTAAAGAAACAGGTCATGAAAATGCTTATTTTCCATTATTCGTTCCAAAGTCACTATTTGAGGCAGAAGAAAAAAATGCTGAAGGTTTTGCTAAAGAATGTGCAGTAGTTACTCATTACAGATTAAAAAATGATCCAAATAAAAAAGGTAAATTAATAATCGATCCAGATTCTAAATTAGAAGAAGAATTAATTGTTAGACCAACTAGTGAAGCTATTATTTGGAAAACTTATAAGAATTGGATCCAATCATACAGAGATTTACCAATTCTAATTAATCAATGGGCTAATGTAGTTAGATGGGAAATGAGAACTAGACTTTTTTTAAGAACAACAGAATTTTTATGGCAAGAAGGTCATACTGCTCATGCTACAAAAGAAGAGGCTTTAAATGAAACAAAAGTTATTAATAATATCTATG
>Ga0181590_10003140_pt1 | contig 13788 bp, 10 predicted proteins | sample 071ome_34_FD_132446 | JGI IMG/M metagenome (GOLD analysis project Ga0181590, IMG submission 132446) | Coastal salt marsh microbial communities from the Groves Creek Marsh, Skidaway Island, Georgia - 071411BT metaG (megahit assembly) | ecosystem: Environmental > Aquatic > Marine > Intertidal... | reverse complement strand
CACATGGACTTCTCGTTCACCGCCACCGGGACGCTCCGGCCTGCGGCGTCCGTCTCACCGGAGATGGACCACGACGATCGTGTTGCCCGCTTCACCGGCGGTCTTTCGCCGGCGGAGGAGACGGTTCCGCCCTTCGAGGGCTCCGATCGACTCCGCCCCGACGGACGCCCGAAACCGGCGTTTCGGGCCGAACTGCGGCGGATCCCGAATCTGGTGAACGTGTTCCACACCGTTGTCGCGTTGTCGCTGCCGTTCGCGTACACCTGGCTGGCTGTCGCCGCCGCTGCGTGGCCCCTCGCTGTTGCGATTCCCACATGGATCTTCGTTTTCGTGATGATGGGGAGCTGGTTTCAGCGGGTACTCACGCTCCACCATGAAGCTGCACACCGACTCCTCTTTTCGAATCGACGCTGGAACGATCTGATCGGTGAAAAGTTGATCGGGTGGCTCGTCTTCGGTGACGGCGGCAACGGGTATCGACTCGTGCACACGCAGCACCATCGCGACGAGTTCGGCGAGAAAGAACCCGACTTCCTGCTGTATTCGCTCTACCCGATCTCGAGGGCTTCGTTGCGGCGCAAGCTTGTTCGCGATGCAGTCGGAATCTCTGCCTACAAGAACCTCAAACCGGCGTTCGTCGGCCTGTTCAGGCCAGGACGCCGTCTGCGGGCGATCCGGTACCTCTCGGGTCAGGTCTTCGTCTTCACGATGTTCATGGCCTTCGGTGTGTGGTGGGCCTATTTCCTCCTGTGGCTCCTGCCGTGGGCGACCTATTTTCGAGTCTTCAACCGGCTGCGTGCGCTCGCCGAACACGGAGGCATGACCCGCTCGGCCGATCGGCGGTTCACCACCCACGACATCCGGCAGGGCGTTCTTGCCAAGCACGTGTTCTTGTCCCAGGGCATCGGCTACCACCTCGCCCATCACGTCGACTCCGGCATACCGATGAGCAACCTGGCCAAACTGCATCGAGCCCTCGAAGAAGACGGCTACATCGTCCCCGGCATGACGCAGCCGGGGTACTGGTCGTTCTTCCGAACACTCACGCAGTGATCGGCCGATGAGCGGCACTGCGCTCTCGGCCCGCTCCGTTGTCGCATCGACACTCCTGGGCACGGTGCCGCCTCGGCTTCCGGCCCGGTTGCTCGTCGCCTTTGCCGCCGAGTTCGGGATTCGGGCCGGTACGACGAGAACCGCACTGTCCCGCATGGTCGAGCGCGGCGAGCTCGTGCAGGTGGCCGGTGGAGAGTACGCCCTGACCGGCGCACTCCTCGAGCGGCATCATCGCCAGGAGGTCGGCCTCCACCCTGCCTCTCGAGCGTGGGACGGTTCGTGGGAGATGGTTGTCGTGCCGAGCGGGGCCCGGTCATCGCCAGACCGGGCGGCCCTTCGGCGAGCGTGTGGTCACCTCGGGCTGGCTGAGCGGCGCGACGGTGTGTGGCTCCGCCCGGCGAATCTGGCGCCAAACCGCCTCCCGAGTGCGGTACGTATCGTGGAGGCACAGGCCGAGCGATGGTACGGGCGTCCCGAACGTGACGGCCGGGCGTTGGTCGCCGAACTGTTCGATCTCGAGGGTTGGAGCGCGCTGGCCCGGACGCTGTGCGAGACGCTCGGAAACGGCTCCGACTCGCTTGCGGACGGATTCGTGCTTGCCGCTGATGCACTCCGGCATCTCGTCGCCGACCCGCTGCTGCCCGTCGAGCTGGCGCCCCCCGAGTGGCCGGCCGCCGAGTTCCGAGCGGCCTACGCCGACTACTCGAGGTGCTACCAGGCTTCCCTTCGGACCTTTTTTCGAGCACAGCTCTCTGCGCTTGGGTGAGTGTGGTTGCGGAGTGCGGTTCTACAGTGGCGACATGACCGACGTGAGCGAGCGTTTCTATTTCCGGCAGTTGCTCTCGGGCCGTGACTTTGCACAGAGCGATCCGATGGCGCAGCAGATGGTGAACTTCGTCTATGCCATCGGGGATCGTCACACCGGTGAGGCGGTCCTCGTCGATCCCGCCTATGACGTCAACGCGCTCGTTGACGTGCTCGAGGCCGACGGGATGAGGTGCACCGGTGTGCTGGCCACCCATTACCACCCGGACCATGTTGGTGGTTCCATGATGGGTTTTGAGCTCGAAGGGATCGCAACGCTGCTCGAGCGCATCGATGTGCCGATCCATGTCCAAGCGCAGGAAGCCGACTACGTCCGGAAGGTCACGGGCGTCACCGGCGAGTCGCTCGTCGAGCATGCAAGTGGTGACATCGTTCGAGTGGGCGACGTCGAGATCGAGCTGATCCACACTCCCGGACACACCCCGGGAAGCCAATGCTTCCTCGTCGACGGTCGCCTCGTCGCCGGTGACACGTTGTTCCTCGACGGTTGCGGTCGAACCGATCTCCCAGGTTCGGATCCTGAGCAGATGTACGAGAGTCTCACGACTCGCCTTGGACGGGTCAGTGACGACACCATCCTGTGCCCGGGTCACCAGTACTCGGCGGAGGCAACTGCCACGATGGGCAACACCCGGGCCCGCAACATCGTGTTCCGACCATCCACGAAAGAGCAGTGGATGATGCTGTTCGCGAATTGACAGCGAGGTCCGAGTCGACGGTGACGCGCTCGCCGGTCGTCCCAGCTCTGGTCGGGGGTCGGCGGTAGGCGTTGTCGACCGATCGTGTGCAGCCACAGGCCGAGCAGGGACCTGTGCGCAATCAGGGTCGCTCGGGTGCAGTGAGCAATTCCACGATCGACGTATGGTCCCACTCCATCGTGATGCCCGAGGACCGGAGCAGCTGTGAAGCGATCTGGTCGGCATCGAGGGGATGAATCTCGGCAAGTCCCCGGACGATCGTGCCGAGGTAGGCGGCGGACGGAGATCCGGGCGTGCGGGTCTCGGGTGGCTCGGGACTCGTGAAGGTCAGGACCGGATGGCCGTCGACCGGGGGGAGCGTCAACACCTGTCCGTACGGCCGTTCGCAGACGAGCTGACGATCACCCACCGGCCGGTCGGTATCGACGAGCAATGGCGCATCGGTGCGGTTCTCCTGGGCCAGAACGTCCTCGAATTGTTCTTTGGTGATCAGGTAGCGCCGTCCCAGCGCCCCCGGATCTGTCGACGTATGTTCGAGGAAGGCCGGGGATCCACCCCACCCCACCGAATGGCCACGGAAGCAGATGGCGTGAGGAAACGTGATCGGCCCGTGGGCAACCGGTGGGGATGGATCACGGGCGCCTCGGTGCACATGGTCGCCACCGTCAGGCGACCCGCCCTCGAGGTACGCGCGGAAGCGCTGGTAGGAGCAGTTCGAGCCGTAGCAGGCGTACCAGACAAGGCTTGTCGCGTGTGAGATCACCACCCGACCGTAGGTGCTGGTTGGACAGGCGTCGTGGTCGAACCTAAACAAGGGGAGCGTTCGGCCGATGAATCAGGTAGAGCGTTGCAACAACGTCGTACGGAGACGGGTCAGAGATGGCACTCGAACAGGTTGGTACTGCGCCGGAGGAGGCGGTGCCACAAGCTGCGTCGGTGCAGGTCGCGAACCCCGTGGGTCGAGTGCTGAAGCGATGAGTGCGCAACGCCCGTTCGCTCGTCGCTCGCACGACGACTTCGACACGCTGGTCGAAGAGTGGACGCTGGACTCGGCTGCCGCACGCGACCGCACCGTCGACCTTGTACGAACGGCTCACGTGGCGATCGGACCGCCTGTGGTCATCAGCTGCATGTGGCTCTTCCCCGGGAACCCACTCACGATCGCTGCCGTGATCTACATGCTGAGCCTGGTGGTCGTCTTCTTCTTCGTGCAGCGCACCTCACAGGTGGGTTGGCTTGCGGCATTCGATGTCATCGTCATCGGATTCGCGTCGGCAACGGATCCGGTCCTCTGGGTGGTGTTGCTCACCCCGACACTTGCTGCGACTACGGGAGGTTGGCTGGTCAGCCATCGGGTCACATGGATGCTGTGGGCGCTCGCGTCGGCATGGACGGGGTTGGCTGGGGCCTTGACCGAAGCCGAGCAATGGCCGGTCGTCTGGGCGATCTTTGTCGGCACCTCCGTGGCGCTGCATCGCAACAATGTCGAGATCATCGACCAGGGCCGAGTTGGTGTCCTTCGGGTGACCGACCTGATCGACAGCCTCCCCGTCATCGTGTGGGAGAGCGATCCTGGCACCGGACGCTTGACCCGAGCGCTGGGATGGGTCGATGACATGGTCGGGTTCAGCCCGGCCGAGTGGCGAACGCTCACCGTTGAGCGCCGTATCCACCGAGATGACCTCCGCACCTATCTCGACACGACCGACGCTGCGATAGAGAGCGATCAGCCCACGGTCCACGAATTCCGATTGAACGCTGCCGATGGATCGGCCCGGGTCGTGCGTGAGGTCCTGCGGCGCGTCGATGGACCGACCGGCCCACGCCTGCGAGGTGTCGTACTCGACATTTCCGACGAAGTTGCAGTGCGGGCCGCCGTCGATCGTCTCGCTGCCGTGATCGATCGTCAGGTCGAGCCGCTTCTCGTCATTGCGCCCCGCACCGATCATCTCGATGATCCGGTGGTCCTGCAGGCCAATCCCGCCTTCGCCAGGATGGCCGACGCCGATCCTGCAGATATCGAAGCGCTCCCGGTCGGAGTGGTTCTCCCGTGGCTTCCCAAAAACCTGCTCAGCGACCTCGACGAGCAGGCTCGGACGAATCGAGATGTCGAGCGAGAGAATCTCCGGATCGTCACTCCGACTGCGACGCGGATCTACGACTATGCCCTCGTCGGTCTCCCAGACGGCAGTACCGCGGTCGAGTTCAAGGACGTCACTGAACGGCAGGAGGCAACGGAGACGATTCGCCACCAAGCGTTCCACGACCCACTCACGGGGTTGCCGAACCGCGCCCTGCTGTTCGATCGACTCTCGCACGCGCTCACCAGAATCGGGCGTGACGAGACAACACTCGGCCTGCTCTTGATGGATCTCGACGAGTTCAAGGAGATCAACGACACGCTCGGCCACGGATATGGCGATGATCTTCTGACGATCATCGCTCATCGGCTGAACCAGATCACCCGAGAACTCGACACCGTCTCGCGGCTGGGTGGTGACGAGTTCGCCATGGTGATCGCTGGCGCAGATGAGGAGACACTCAGCCATGTTGCGGCCCGTATCGTCGAGGTGGTGCGAGAGCCGGTGAACCTCGGGGGCATCGATGTCGAGGTCTCGGTGAGCATCGGTGGGACGGTCGCCCCGTTGCACGGGCGCGATCCGCATGCCTTGTTGCAACATGCCGACGTTGCGATGTACAGCGCGAAGCGATCGGGTGGGGGGTTTCGCTTCTATGTCCCCGACGACGACCGGCATACGCGCGACCGATTGGAACTCATGGGGGAGCTTCGCAACCTGCTCGACGCAGAACTCGAACTCCGATTTCAGCCGAAGGTTGATATCAGCACGGGCCGATCCACCGAGTTGGAGGCGCTTGCCCGCTGGCAACATCCCGAACGCGGTCTTCTCGGCCCGGACCAGTTCCTGGAGCTCTGCGAAGTGTCTGGGCTGATCGGCGAGCTCACCTATCACGTCATCGATCTTGCCATCGAGGCAATGGTCGACCTTCCCGGTACCCGTGTCGCCGTCAACGTGCCGGTGCGCAATCTGTACCAACGCAAGCTTCCCGAACAGCTTGCCGAACGGCTCGAAGCCGCTGGCGTTGCGCCCGACCGACTGATCCTCGAAATCACCGAGCGGGAGGTGATGGAGGACCATCGTGCGATCTTCGACGTGCTCGAAGCTATCGACCAGCTCGGGATCCGTATTTCGATCGATGACTTCGGCACCGGATTCTCCTCGCTGACGCACCTACGACGGCTGCCGATCCGCGAGATCAAGATCGATCGGTCGTTCATCAGCGGCATGGTCGCAAACGAGAACGACCGCATCATTGCCCGCTCGATCATCGATCTTGGTCACAACCTGGGCCATCGCGTGGTCGCCGAAGGGGTGGAGGACAGGGGAACGCTCGATTTGCTTCGCGACCTTGGATGTGATGTCGCCCAAGGGTTCCTTTTCGGCCGACCCAGTTCGCTGGAAGAGGTTCGTGACCTCCTCGACTTGGGTTTCGCAATCAGCGAGGACGGGTCTGCTCGCTGGCCCACTCCGAGCTAGCCGCATGGGTGGGTGGAGCGAGCGTGTCGATGTCGTCGACGCCGCCTGCACGAAGGTCCGCAAAGGCACGAAACCCTCGAACCGGTGGTTCGAGGGTCATGGGTTGTGCGCGAGGAGGGACTTGAACCCTCACACCCTTTCGGGCACAGGCACCTGAAGCCTGCGCGTCTGCCAATTCCGCCACTCGCGCGGGTCGCATCGAACGATGCCTTGGCGAGACTATCGCAACGCAGGTTCGATGCGGCAGGGGTAATCTCGGGAGCCGTGGGCCTGCGATCTGTGGAGCGTCGTCTCGAGCGTTTCGTCGATGGTGCGGTTGGCCGGTTTTTCCGCGGCGGTGTGCGGCCCGTCGAGATCGCACATCGAATCGCTCGTGAGATGGCCGATTCGCGCTCGGTTGGGGTGCGGGGCCAGACCGTCGTCGCCAACGTATTCGAGGTCGTTCTCGCCATCGCCGATTTCGAGCGCTTCGCAGAGGTGGAGGAGTCACTGATTCGCGAGCTGGCTGATGCAGCGCGTGAGACTGCTCGTGACGAGGGTTGGCAGTTCATGGGTCCGGTGAGGATCACCCTGAACAGCAGTGCGTCGGTCCGTGATGGCCAGCTTCGAGTCGATGGTCGCCTGAAAGAAGCCGATCGTGCGAACGGGGTACTGCATCTGGGGTCGGGTGAGCAGGTTGTCCTCGGTGAGTTCCGCCTCACCTTCGGCCGGCTTCCCGAGTGCACGGTCACGTTCGACGACACCAATGTCAGCCGAGAGCACGCCGAAATCCGACCAGAGCAGGACGGGTTCGTCCTCGCCGATCTCGGCTCCACCAATGGCACCACGGTCAACGGTGAGCGGGTGACGTTTCGCCGCCTCGAGGACGGGGACCAGATTGCCCTTGGCGGTACAACCATGATCGAGTTCCGGGTGGGGTGACCGGCGGACGCGGCCCCGCTGGCCCGCAGGGAAGCAACTACGATCGGTGAACCGTGTCGGATTCACTCCTCCTCGTTCTGCGAATCTGTCTGCTCGCGCTCGTGTACCTGACCTTCTTGCGCGTGCTTCGTGCCGTATGGGCTGAGCTACGTGCCGAGCATCGGGTGGCTGCGGCGTCGGCAATCGCCGTGCCTGCGGCGGTTACTGGGAGTTCAGGTGTCTCGCCCGGCGTCGAGCGCGATGAATGGGCCAGGGCGCGCATCGTCGTGGTTGCCCCGGCGTCTGCAGCCGGCTCGGTCTTCGAGTTTCAGGGTGAGGCCATCATCGGACGCGCGCCGGGTTGTGAGGTTGTCATCGACGATGCTCGGGTTTCCAAGCGGCACGCTCGGGTGGTGTGCACCGGGGGACGTTGGGTCGTCGAGGATCTTGGTTCCACCAACGGCACGCTGCTGAACGATCGCGTTGTCGCCACCGCCGTCGGCGTCGGTCCCGGCGACCGTGTGCAGGTTGGCGGTCACGTCTTGGAGCTGGTGTGACCGTCTTTGCCGTTGGTGCTGCGACCCACGCAGGCAAGGTCCGACCAACCAATCAGGACCACCTGCTCGCAAACGATCCGATGTTCGTCGTGGCTGATGGGATGGGTGGACACCGGGGTGGCGAAACGGCGTCGGCAATCGTTGCCGATGCGCTGGCTGCGGCGGCAACGGTCGCCACCGTCGACGATCTCATCGAAGAGGTGCAGAAGGCCAACAGCCAGATCGTCGGTCGGGGTGAACTGGAGCGTGAGCTGCGAGGGATGGGTACCACCGTCACCGTACTCATCGACCTCCATGGCCCCGGGCCTGATCGGCTCGGTGTCGCCAACGTCGGTGACAGCCGCCTCTACCGAGTGACCGATGGTGTGCTTTGCCAGCACACCACTGACCACAGTCTGGTCGAATCGCTCGTTCGCGACGGTCGGTTGACCCGCGCAGAGGCTGCCGTGCACCCCCAGCGCAACATCATCACGCGCGCGCTCGGTATCGACGAGCGGGTGCTGGTAGACGCGTGGGAACTCGTCCCGGTGAAGGGTGACCGTTACCTCCTCTGCAGTGATGGACTGTTCAACGAAGTCGACGAGGACGAGATCTGCGGTGTGTTGACGTCGTTCGGGCCTGCGCAGGAAGCCGCCGACGAGCTGGTCGATCGGGCGGTTGGTGCAGGTGGCCGCGACAACATCTCCGTGGTGGTCGTCGACATCGTCGATGCCGAGATCGGCGATGCGCCGCCGAGCGACCGCGTCACTGCCACGTATCTGGCCCTCGATCACAATGCCCCGATCGCCGAGCGACCGAGCATCGACACCCATGACAGCGACGTCTCGGAACTGCGATCCGGTGGATTCGGAGCCGAGTCGATCCCGGCGAAGATGACCGGTCCCGTCGTGTTGCTGGTCGTCGCCGTGTTCGTTGTGCTCGCCGTGCTGTTGGCAGCGTTGGCTGCCTAGATGCACGTGGTCACCCCCGTCGGCGTCGACGGCGACGCCCAGGTCGACGAGCCTGGGTCGCCGTGACTGCCGCCGGATCGTCGGCCCAAGGAGTGAAGACCGACCTGCGCAACGTGGTGCACCCCCGCCGAGTCGAGGCAGGTTTGCTGCTCATGGTGGGCGCAACGGTGGCAGCTGCGTATGGCATGGCCTCGTTCGGCGCGAGTGAGACGATCCCCGCCGACGTCGGTCCCTTCTTGTTCTGGATGTTCGGCCTCGGGCTGGTTGTGCATGTTGCCGTTCGGCGGTGGGCTCCGGCCGCTGATCCGGTGCTCGTGCCGGTGGCGTTGCTGCTCAACGGTCTCGGCTATGTCGTCATCACGCGGCTCGACGGTGGACTTGCAGCGTTGCAGTCGACGTGGACCGCAGTCGGTGTCGGGGGTCTCGTGGCGACGCTCGTCGTCCTTCCGAGGGTTCGGATGCTCGAGTCGTACCGGTATCTCCTCGGGCTGGCCGGTCTGGGTCTGCTGGTGCTCCCGCTGGTCCCCGGGTTGGGCCGAGAGATCAACGGAGCTCGGATCTGGGCCAGCGTCGGACCGGTCAACTTCCAGCCGGGGGAATTCGCCAAGCTGGCCCTCGCTGCGTTTTTTGCTGCGTATCTGGTCGACTCGAGGGAACTGCTTCGCACCCGACTCGAGTTGCGTGATCTCGCGCCGATCGGCGTGGCGTGGACCGGCTCTCTCGGGGTGATGATCCTCGAGCGCGATCTCGGGTCGTCCCTGCTGTTCTTCACCTTGTTCGTCGTGGTGTTGTGGGTGGCGAGCGAGCGCTGGATCGTGCTTGGGGTCGGCGGTGGACTCTTCGTGGCGGGTGCGGTCGTGTCGTGGCAGTTGTTCGACCATGTGCAGGCGCGGGTGGACAGCTGGATCGATCCGTTCGCCGATCCCAAGGGTGACGGGTTCCAGATCGTCGAGGCGTCATTTGCGCTTGCAGACGGTGGGCTGACCGGGACCGGGCTCGGCCAGGGCGAACCCGGTCGCATCCCATTCGTCGAGACCGACTTCATCTTCGCGGCGATCGGCGAAGAACTGGGTCTGGCCGGATCCTCTGCCGTGCTGATGGCGTTCCTGATCCTCGTGGGATCGGGGCTACGGATCGCCATTCGAACCAGCCGGATCTTCGACAAGCTGTTTGCTCTCGGTCTCACGACCCTCATCGGTGTGCAGGCGTTCGTGATCATCGGCGGTGTGTTGCGCGTCGTGCCCCTCACCGGCATCACCCTCCCGTTCGTCAGCTACGGCGGCTCATCGCTCGTCGCCAACTACGTCCTGCTCGCGTTGCTGATCAAGCTTTCACACGAGCAGCGGTCGGCGGAGGCGATGTGAATCCCCGTATTCGTCGGCTCGGTATCGCCTTTGTCGTGCTGTATGTGCTGCTGTTCGTACAGCTCAACCGGGTGCAGTTCTTCGGCGCGGAGCGCCTGCAGGAAGATGTCAACAACACTCGTGGTCTGATTCGGGAGTTCGGGCGCCCTCGGGGTCCGATCGTCACCGCCGATGGTGTGGTGCTCGCCCGTTCGGTGCCCTACGACGGTTCGGTCGACTTCGTCCGCCAGTATCCCGAGGGTGACCTGTACGCACATATCGTCGGTTACCAGTCGCTGAACGTTGCTGCGACCGGCCTGGAGCGGGTCTACAACGATGAGCTCGCCGGCACACCGATCGGACAACAGCTCGTGTCGCTCGGTGATCTCTTTGCTGACCGAGACACCACCGCCATGTTGCGCCTGTCGATTCGTCATGACGTGCAGACCGCAGCCCGCGATGCGCTCGGTGATCGTCGTGGCAGCGTCGTCGCACTCGATCCGCGCACTGGCGAGCTCGTTGCGATGTGGACGTATCCCAGTTTCGACCCGAACCGTCTGGCCGACCCCGACGGATCCGCAGCCAACGCGGCATTCAGCGAGCTTCTATCCGATCCGAACAATCCGCTGCTGGCCAAGGCATACCGCGAGATCTTCTTTCCCGGTTCCACCTTCAAGCTCGTGACTGCTGCTGCAGGGATCGAGTCGGGCCTGATCGATGCGACTGCCCCGGTGTTCGCGGCGGGCGAGGCGTACGACCCAATCCCGTCCGGTCTCCCGATTCGGAACTTCGGTGGCAGCACGTGCGGAGGGGATCTGGTCGAGATCTTGCGGGTGTCGTGCAACACCGCGTTCGCAGAGATGGGGGCAGAGTGGGTCGGGCCTGCCGGCATGGTCGATGCCGCCGAGTCGTTCGGCTTCAACACGGTGCCGGGTATCGACTTGCCATCACCGGCAACTTCACGCTTCCCCGTCGAGTTCGGCAAACGGCTGGCCGACGTCGACTTCTACCGGGGGGTCGACGAGGCTCGAGACTCGACTCGACCCAATGGATCGGTATCGATCCACGAGGATTCGGCGCGCCTTGCCCAGACGGCGATCGGGCAAAACGACGTGGCTGCCACACCGCTGCAGATGGCTCTGGTTGCTGCGGCGATCGCCAACGGTGGGGTGGTGATGACACCCCATGTTGTCGTCGAGCTCGTGGCTGCGGACGGGTCGCGCTACGAGACGATCGAATCGGAGATCTCCCGTATCGCCATGAGGACGTCGACAGCGAACACGCTTGCGGAGGCGATGCGAGTCGTTGCCAGCGAGGGAACCGCACGAAACCTCTTCGTCGAAGGCCTCGACATCGGTGGGAAGACCGGGACTGCCCAGCTCGGCACCGATCCCCCGAACTCCCACGCCTGGATCGTTGGCTTCGCAGGACGTGCTGGCGAGGATCCGTCGCTTGCGTTCGCCGTGATCGTCGAGGCGCAGGAAGGTGCGAGTGAACAGACCGGTGGTCGGGTCGCTGCACCGATCGCTCGAGCGGTCATCGAGGTGTTCTTCGGCGTCTCGTGATCCTGTGCAGGCTCGGCTGCACTCGAATGTGCGGGTGCAGCGTTGCGGACTACCCGCGCCGGTAGGCTTTGCTGTTATGTCCGAGCAAGGACCAACGGTCTTCAACGGTCGCTACGAGCTGTTGCGTCACATTGCAAGAGGTGGCATGGCCGACGTGTATCTCGCTCGCGACGAAACCCTCGGCCGGGAAGTCGCCCTGAAGGTGCTTTTCCCCGAGTTCGCCAACGACCCGAATTTCGTCGAACGCTTTCGCCGTGAGGCCCAAGCAGCTGCGACCCTCAACCACCCGAACGTCGTGGGCATCTACGACTGGGGCCAGGAGCGCGGCACTTATTACATCGTGATGGAGCACGTGTCGGGCCGGTCGATGTCCGACGTGTTGCGAAGCACTGGGCCCCTGCACCCGGACCGGGCGGCCGAGATCGGTTCTGACGTCGCAGCGGCCCTGGCTCTCGCCCATGGTGCGGGTCTCGTACACCGCGACATCAAGCTCGGCAATATCCTCGTGTCGGACAGCGGCGACGTGAAGGTGGCCGACTTCGGCATTGCCACGGCGCTGGTCAGCGGGGGCGAGGCGGGACTCACCCAGCACGGCTCGGTGATGGGCACGGCCACCTATTTCTCGCCCGAGCAGGCGATGGGCAAGTCGCTCGATGGGCGCTCCGATCTGTATTCGCTCGGTGTTGTCATGTACGAGATGCTCGCCGGTGTTCCGCCGTTCCAGGCTGAGACACCCGTCGCTGTTGCGTACAAGCACGTGCAGGAACGGCCCCAGTCGTTGACGGAGCGAGGGGTGCAGGTTCCTCAGTCGCTCGAGGCGATCACGATGAAGCTGTTGTCCAAGAATCCCGTCAACCGCTACCCGACTGCCGACGATCTTCGCAGCGACCTGCGTCGCTATCTTCAGGGAGCACACAGTCTCCCCGGGAGGGCATCGGCTGCTGCAGGGGCCGGCGCAGCATCGGCCAGTCCACAGGACGCTGTCGCCTCGCAACCCCCGAGTGCGCCGGTCGAGGCCACGACTGCGCAGCCGGTGACACCGGCTGCGGCCGTGCCAGCCCAGCAGGCGATACCGATGCAGCAGGTCCATCCGGGCTATACCGCCGATCCCCAGCAGCCCTATTCCTCCGGTGGCTACTACTACGAGGAACCCGCACGCGGGGGCGGATTGTGGCGGATGGCTGCCTTGGTCGGCTCGTTGCTCGCGCTCGTGGCGATCCTGGGGTATCTCCTGTCTGCCTTCATCGGTGAACTCGGCGGCGATGGTGGCGATGATCCGGCTGACGAAACCGACCCGAGCGCCGAGCTGATCGAGATCCCCGACATCGTCGGTATGGATGTGCAGGCCGCTCGTGAGGTGCTGCTCGAAGCGAACCTCGGCTTCGACGTTCGCTTCGAGTCGAACAACGAGGTGCCGACCAACGAAGTGTTCGGGCAGGATCCTCCGTCGGGGCAACGAGTCGAGGCCGGTGAGGTCATCGAACTCACCGTCAGTTCCGGTACCGCCGACACGGTTCCGAACGTGATCGGCGAGACCGATGTGAGCGCCACCGCGATCCTGCAGGGCCTCGGCTACGTCATCAGCACGGTGACGAGCACCAGTCCCCAAGAGGCCGGCACGGTGATCAATCAGTCACCGGCGTCGGGCGCAGCCTTGGCTCCGGGTGAGACGGTCGAAATCACGGTCTCCAGCGGTCCCGAGGTCGTCCCCATGGTCGATGTCGAGGGCCTGTCGGTGATCGATGCCGTCAATGCGCTCCGCAGCGCCGGCTTCGAGGTCGGCAGCGGGCAGATCGAGGAGGCCTCCGAGGAGATCGAGGAGGGCATGGTCATTCGCACCGAGCCCGTTGCCGGTTCGCTCGTGCCGGCTGGTACCCAGGTGACACTCGTCGTCTCGACCGGTCTGCCGACGGTGTCGGTCCCTGCTGTGACGCAGGTCTTTGCCGACACCGCAATTCAGTCGCTGCGCAATTCCCTGCTGGAGCCGATCGTGCAATACGAGCAGGTACCGGCCGGGTCAGCCAACGTGGGTCGAGTCATCGCGCAGCAGCCAGAGGCCTTCGTCGAGGTCGAAGTGGGTTCTGAGGTCCTGATCACTGTCGGGGAAGCAGCCCCAGAGGCGACCACCACGACAACGATCGTCACGCCAAGTACGGCGCCGCCCGAGGACTGACCAAACGGGCTGCCGCAGTCAGCTGCGGCAGCGATCGAGGAAGTTCTGGAGTAGATCGTGACCGGCGTTGGTCAGTACCGACTCCGGATGGAATTGGACGCCCTCGATGTCGAGCTCGCGGTGTCGAAGGCCCATGACGAGTCCGTCGTCGGTCTCGGCGGTGATTT
>Ga0181590_10003132_pt1 | contig 13819 bp, 9 predicted proteins | sample 071ome_34_FD_132446 | JGI IMG/M metagenome (GOLD analysis project Ga0181590, IMG submission 132446) | Coastal salt marsh microbial communities from the Groves Creek Marsh, Skidaway Island, Georgia - 071411BT metaG (megahit assembly) | ecosystem: Environmental > Aquatic > Marine > Intertidal zone... | reverse complement strand
TTGCGAACAGCAGCAATGCGATCGACCTGCTGCTTCACAATGTTCAAAACCTCCTTATAACTTTTGGGCACCCCAGCAATATTCTGATTAACGACACCCAGTCGAGCTGGTAGAGCAACGGAGTCCTTGACAGGATTTTTTGGGTAATCCGCTATGGAGAGGCCAACTTGTTTTTTCGCTTTATCCCCAACGTCCATTTTGCGGACGGAGGATTCACTGATAACCAGTGAGTCCAGATCAGAGGATTGTCCAGGTTCAAAAAGAAAACGATCCTCGCTTGAGAAAACTGGGTTCTGCACGAAAACCGTATTACCATAAACGATCGCCTTATCGCCTCCCACAACAGGAGAACCCGTAGCTCTGTCATAGAAATAACTGTGTCTCCTGGGATTCATAGCGACCTGCGTCCACGCTGATATGTCAGAGGGGATATTGGTCGTATGAACGTATTTGCCTTCTACAGTGGCAATCGTTGACTTTGGAGCACCCTTTGAAATTTTCTCGGCAGCAACCTCATTGATTGTGAACACAGGCGATTCAACAGTCGCTATATTCGTATATCCAATAATTTTGCCAGCTCTCCCAGCCTCCTTTCCAGCCCACTTCTCATGCACAGACACAGGAAAAACCGGGTCTCCAGACTTGATGCTTCTTTCATACGCAGGAATGTCCAATCGCAAACCCACGTCAACGCCTTCAGGAAAGGCGACATTTTCTTTCACGTTGCCGACTTTGCTTGAGCTTATGTACTCTCGAATCTTGTCGAGCGTTACCAGATTGCTCATGGATGGAGGCTGAACCCTCTTGATCACTGCCCCCTCTCCAGTGTCTAACGCACCCATCCCTCCAGGTTCATACCTGGGACCGGGGACAACTCTGGTTGTTGTGATGCCTTTGTTGACTGTTAATGGATATGGTTCCTGATACTTCACAGGGTCGATCATTTCATACCCGTATTTTCCGGTCTCTGGAAACGCAAACTTTGAGTCGTCAGTGACGAAGTGCTTATCGACATCGGCATCGAACTCCTCTTTTGTTGCATAAAACTTTCGGGGACCGATAGTGACTTCCCCTACAACTCGAGCATCCGATCCTACTCCTGTTGTACGAATTATTTTTAAGCGTCTGCCTACTTGAGAATCCAACCGAGTATTTGTGCGAGTCTCGATAGTCTTTTCTCCGTTGGCTATTAAGTCAGCAAACGGAACGCCATCCTCATTGCGAACATTGAATCCTCCAATTTCACCAGGTTCAAAGTTCTCCTGGATCCGCCGATACGCATTCCTGTTCAGCGGCATCCGCTCCAACTGAGCTGGGGAAACGTCATTGATCGCATCGAGACGACGACCACGAATCAGATTGTCCGCGCGATCTGGATTCAGGTGCTCGAGCAGTATGCGCTGACGTTGTGCGTTGTTTCGAAACTGTATGTCTTTCTTTTTAAATCCCAGGAAGGCCGAAAGTACGTTGGCTTTCTTCCTGGCGATAGCTGGGTCACCCAACCCCTTCAGAACTCCCTCGGATGAATCCGGGTTCGCCATGTTGTTGAGGTATTGAACCAGGTCACGATCAAACGCTGCCCGGGTCGCCTGTGGATCTGCTTCCTGTGACCAGAGGTTCGTGATAGCTTTTCGCCTCTGCGGATCCTGCATGATTCGCACATATTTCTCAGAGAGATGCCCCAGATCGACAGTGTTGTAGAGCAGGTTACCTGCTTTTGAAATGTAGAGACCGAACGGTATCGAGGTTCGCAGACTGGATCCGATCTTCGATGAATACTCCGCACCAGTCTTTCCTTTTGGGACCAGGCGAGCGTTGTAGTCGATCACTATCGGTTCCCCCCTGCGAATGCTCTCGTTCACCCGCTCCATCGTTTCGATCAGAGATGGCGGAAACAACCATCGGGGTGCGTTTCGGATTTTCGCCAGAGCAGCATCAGGGATGTAGTCTCCTGATATAACTTCAGTCTCTGGATCCCAGTTCATGGGAACCTTGTTGCCCCATCCAGCTTCCGGACGATAGTCCTGATCCTGAAAAACGGTGCGAAGGAAATTTTTCCTTAACCGCTCCTTTTTCCTCAGTTCCTTCTGGTTCTTCTCGATGACGAGTTTGCCACGGGCATCGAACTGGTAGTTGCCATCCTCATCAAGCTTCGCGATGAGCAGGTTTTTGGGGACCGACTTCGCATCCAGGCTCGATGTGTCTGTGATCGTTCCACTGTCAGACTCCGACACCTCCCCGCGAATTAATTTGCCGTCATCGTCCAGCTTCAAACGCTGCTGAAACTTGATAAGGTTGTTGATCTCTGCGGTCAGCTGGTTGTCGCCGTAGTCAACAGCTTTACCGGAACGATCCCTGAAAGTCTGACTCAGGACTTTAGGGTTTCCAGTATACCCCATGAAGGTCGCCAGAACATTGGCCAATCGCCCGAGGGGTTTGGCTACCTTGTTTGCATCAGTTTTGAGGTCGGCCCGGGTCAGATACAATGGGTCTTTGTCCGTCAGAAAAGACTCCCATATATCGGACATGATCTCGTCTTTGATGCGAGCATGCTTCCAGAATTGAGGATCCGCTTCAGGTGTGCCTGTTTGGTAGTTGTCAGCGAGCCGTTCATCATACGCACGTAGAAGCATCTCATCGGACTGCTCAAAACGGCTCATGTAGTCTGAGTAGAATTTGTCCAGATCCTCCGATGTAAACTTTCGATTGATGTATTCCTGGATCGGCCTGAAGTAGTCCTGGAGCACGTCCAACCTTCCTAGGGCGTGAATACCCTCATGGATGATCGTGGTTGGTGTCATCTCATCGACATTGATCAGTGCGATCGGGCGTTTGCCTCCGTTGCGCGTATTCAAAAACTGGACACCACGCTTCAGACTGGGGATTTTATCCGCCGCAGAGTTGCTCGCGATCTTCTCGGCGTACTCGGTCACGTTGTCCAGGTTGATATTATCGGCCAAACCTTCCGAACGAAGGTACTCAAAGAGAGTGTCAAATGACGATGAATCGGTGTAAACGAAGTTGACATCAGCTTCCCCTGTCGAAGCCAAAACCATCTGCTGCGCGAACCTCTCAAATACAGCCCAACGGGCGATCTGAGTATCGTCAAACCCCCTGTCTTTGATCTTCTGCTGGATCTCGGGTGTCTGTTTCAGCAACCAGTTGTTCGCTGCGGAGGCGACCTTCTGTTTATTGCCCCAAACTGCCTGGTCGTATGCTCCACCTCCGAACGCGATCATCCCGGATCCGATGATGTTCTGAGCAATCATTTCCTCGTCCATCGTGAGTGCAGATAGCCCTGCACCCGAAAGGGCACCCCCGGTTGCTCGAGACATCCCGGCCAACATCACCTTTGTCGGTGACGAGAGGATTCGCAGTGCGGGAGATAGCCACGGGTAATCCGTGAAGACACCATGCCCCAGCTTCTCGGCTAGTTTGCGATTCTTCGGATCCACAAAGGTGTCTCGCGACATCGACAGGAACACGTTCTCATCCGATTTACGTGCGATCGCCCGAGATAGCCCAGACATCATGTCGCTGACACGATTGACCGCGCCTCGAAACGCACTCAATGAACGTGCAGGATCCCCTACGAACGGGAGATCCTTTGCCTTATTCGTGACCTGCTCCACTTCTTCCAGAGCTTTCCCGACCTTCGCGGTTCCAGATCCAGTTGCCCCAGCTGCTTCGCTGGTAGCTGATCTTATCATACTGGATCCGCTCTTCTTCATCGCACCTTTTGCGATAGCTGCCCCCAGGCCTTCACCTCCGAAATGGTAACTCGCTAGATTGGCAGTCGCCGGGTTAACCATGGAGAGAATTTGTGTCTCCAGTTCGCCAGCCGTTGAGACATCTTCTTCTGTGAAACCGGGTGACTGCTTCCAGTATCCCCCGGGCGCACCTGGCCCCGCAGAGAATCCGGTTGAGACAAACTCGTTTGGTCTGGTTGCGCCAGACGCAACGAAAGATCCCACAACATCCCCGAGGATCGACGCTTCGCCTTCCTGGTATTTCACCTGATCTGCTAGCAGTTTATTCAGTGACCTGAATTTATTCCTGGCAGTCGTTTTTTCTGCCTCACTGAACTGCCCCCAGGTTTTCCGTTTCCGGCGACTCGCGCCAAACTTTGAATACCCGGCGGACTCACTCTCGTATCTGTCCAATGATTGAGCAAACCCAATGGATGCTCCCAAAACACCTAGTTCACTCGCACCACGTAGCGCACCTTCAGCGAGGGACGCAGAGATGCTTTGGTTGTCAGTATCCTGATCCTGGACCCAGTATCCCCCGGGCGCACCCGGCCCGGCGGAAACACCTGTTGGCACGAATCGACCTTTAGGTGTGGCAGCAAACTTTGCCGTGTCCAATACACTCGTCGCATAATCCTTCACGATCGGGATCGCGGAGGAGATCATACCGTCGATGACTTTGTATGGATCGAACCCCTTCTCGATTGAGTATTCCAGGAATGTGTCAACCTGCTCGTCGGAGTATGCCCGGCCAGGGTTCTGCCTCATGGACTGATACAGACGTTCCGGATCGCCTGTCGAGAACCGATCGAACATGTCTCTCTCAGACAACACAACGTCATCGTCAGGCTCGACGTTTGATGCCGACATAATCTCTTCGATTGATATGTCGAATGAGTTCGTATCCTCCTCCTCGGAGGTCATAATGTCATCGATGTCGAGTGTTATATTATCTGCCATTAGGAGTCCTGTATTCAGAAAGAGGTTTCGCACGTGTCTGCATGAATGCTCCGTTGTCCCAGATAAACACTCGTTCACCTGGTCTCACGATGCCACTGCGGATGTCCTGATAGAGGTTTTTGGATGCTGCGTCTGCTGATCGGTAAACCATCGTCGGAGCGTTTGCGTATGCCTTCAGACGCTCGGAATACGTGTGAACTCTGTAACCATCGGAAGCCAGCCTATCGAGCTTGTTGCGGATGCCCCGAGCGATCAGTGCTTGAGTCTGCGCCATCACCAGTTCATTTGCCTCCGGTGACTGCGATAGACTAGCGACAGTGCGTTTGTAGTTCTCGATGTCCTGGTCCGTCAAAACTCCGACCTCACCGAAAACGCCGCGAGCGAGCTTAGGAATAAGCTTTTGAACAGACGCTTTAAAATCAGACGTGGATGCATCCTGTTGAGCCAGGCTCATCAGCGAGTCAACCAATGGTCCGATGCCCTTCCCTGTGGGTATATTGAGCGCATCCAATGCTCTGGAAGTGTCCTCGAGAAGTTCCATCGCGAGCATGGCATCCTCCACTGACTCGGTGTCGTTTTGGGACAACGCTTTTCCTGTGTATGATGCATCCAGCTTCGCATAAATGTTCTTGTTGCTCGGATCGTTCACAAACTCGCGAGATCTCAGCATCTGACGCTCTTCAGGTGACATGTTGGACATGATTTCGCGTTCACCCTTCACGCCTTGAATAGCTCTCTCAGCTTTCTCGTAATCCTGAACAGACAAATCATACCCACTGGGTTCAATACCCAGTTTGCCCCACGTGATACCAGACTTTGACAGTTCGCCATTGATCTTGTTCCACCTCTTAAAGCCCATGATGCGGTCACGACCGGATGGTGTGTTTGGATCCGCATCGATGCCCCGTTCTGCCATCTGTTCTGCGAGCACTGCGAGATCTTTGCGACTCGCTTCTTTTCTCAGAAAGTCAACAGTGCCTTTTCGGTCTGCGTAGTTGGCAGCATAAACAGAATGGATGTTATTCATGGACGCAGCGACATCCGGATGAACGACCTTTGCCCGGTATTCTGAAAACAGGTCTGCGTATGCGTTGACATCATCTGGATCCAGATCTTTGGCCTTCTTCACAAACTCGGAGAGAGCTATCTGGGATCCGTGCCGCTCCACAGCTTCGCGCTTTGACACCTCACGCTCCAGCTCCATCTTCCGCTTGAGGCTTTGGACCTGTAGTTGAGCCGCCTCATCGGCGACCTTAGCTCGAGCCTCGCTCTTCGCGTCGAGGTCCGCTTGACGTTCCTCCTGTCGCCGCGCCCGGGCATCGGCCCGGAGTTGTGCGGTCAGGTTTATCCCACTGTTAAATCCACTCGCAAAGCTCATATTATTAACCTACAATTGCCTTTCCGAACCCACTGACAAATGAATTCTTAGAACCTTCCATCATTCCACCCAGCCCCCCTGTCAGACCAGTCATAGCGACTCCACCGACTGCTCCCAGAACCGTGTTCCATGGGTTGTTCTGAGCCTTCGCAATCGCGTTTTGTGACTGCTGTTGATAACTGTTCATCGCAAACTGTGTTGATTGTGCTCCCGCATTCGGATTGATACCAATGCCCTGTTGAATGCCCATTGGGTTGAAGGCAGCTGCCCCCTGCTGCGCTCCTGAGATCGCTCCAAACTGAGCGACTGGTGTCACCCCGGACAGGAAGCTGGCAGCGTTGGCCAACCGCTGCTGACGAAGCCTGATCGCAGCATCTCCCAAAGCGAATGCTTCAGCCTGACCTGCGGCACTTCCCAGGATGTTTCCTCGCGCTGCTTGTGCTCCACGCACACTTTGCTGAACCTGTGATCGCAGTTCATCACCGAGCCCATACCCCGCTTCCAGGTCTTTGATAGCCTCCTCGCCCAACATTTTTCTGACCTTCGTGCCGAGAGGATCGGACTGCTCGAGTTCTTTCATTCGTTGTGCGATAAATCGCTCACCGAATTTCTCCTGAGTGGAGATCTGTGCCTCCGCCAATGTGTCTGCTGACTCAGCCAAAAACTCCAACTGCTGCCTGGTCTGGTCGATGTCACCAAAACCCGTGAAATCGACAGTCTTTTCGTTGCCGTCCGGATCTGTATAGGTTGCTCGTGTCCCCATCCGGGCAGCGGCCTCAATCAGCTTTCTGACCGGGAGCGTCTCGATGTCTGCCTCTATGCCCTCACGGTTTGCTGCGGCATAGTCTGGTGGTGGTGGTGTTTTCGGTGATGACATAAAAATCTCTTCAGTTGGTTGAATGTGTATTGCCTGAGTTTTCCTCCTCTGTGCGCCCAATAGGTCATGTCAATAGCTCTGGGGTCAGACCTCTCAAATACGTCGAGCATATGATCAGCTGAGACACCGCAGATGGAGACCAGTTCGTGCAGATAAACATCCTGCCCACTCCGATCCGAGCTTTGCCAAAATATCTTCTCAATGTCCCCGTCAAACTGATGGATTTGTTTGTAAACGCAGAACGAAGTGATCGCGCCGTCTGACTCCGTGACCATGAGTGTTCCATCGTTCGCGTGAAACTTGAGATGGTTGGCGATTTCTTCGTCGCTCCACCCGATATATACGCGCCCATTTCCGTGTCTTTTTGCAAAATCGATGACATCTTGAATCCTCACTTTTGACTGTCCATGGTCTCTAGGTATGCCCCCATGGTGACGTATCGCATCGCGATATAACGCTGCTCATTGTTGGTAAGCCCGGCTTCTGTTAGTTGTGTCTCCGGGCAGCTGGTCACACGCACCTGAAACTCTCTTCCAACATCGTTGCCGAGAAGCGATAGGTTGTGACGTATCACTCCTGGAGTCCCCAGGACAGAGGGCAGGATAAAATCCAACGTCAGGTCACCCGTCCCTGTCACAAGCAGTTGGCCCGATTCGATCGATTGAGGATCCAAACCATCCACGATCAATTCCACGTTAACTCTCGCCTTCGACTTGAAGAACTCGAGTTCCGCAAAGTCGCATTGTTTAGGACTGATCGGATCATTGAACGTCATCGCTCGGGTAACGATTTCAAACGGCACAGGCTGAAACGTCCCGTCAAGGTTGTCAGTGAAATCAGTCTCCACCGTGGCATCCTCGTCGATGTGGTCCCGGAGGTAGACGATGTTGTTGTAATTCGTGTCAGGCCAAATCAAGCGTCTACGACCGTTGAGTGGTTCATACACGTCGAACATGCTCGGCTTCCATTCGGTCCAGATCCCGGCCCACGCTTTGGTGTTGGTATCGTAGACGATGGTCACATTTGGGACAGTAGAGTTGAGATACGGCACAGTAAGCATGTATCGACCGCGCCAAAATGTGGCGCAGGATTTCTGTGCGTAAGACCAATTGATTTTCTCAATGATGTCCTGAATTGGCAGTGATAGAGGATCAGACGTTCCAATTTGATCCTGTTGGTAAGCGGTCCCAATCGACCGAATGCCATCGCGGCTCAAAAAGAGGATGTCGTCACCAACTCGCACTGCGGACTTCTCAGCGAGACATCCAACGCGATCTGAAACCATTTGGATCTCATAATTTGAGACTGTCAATGACGGGTCAGCATTAATTATGTGAACACTGTTTTCCTTTAAAACTGCGATCCTGAAATCCTTGAATGGAACCAGTGCAACCACTTTGTCCGATCGCCCATCACCTACCCGGAGGGAATTTGCCCCACCAGCGGGGAACACGTCACCCAAAGCGGGGTCACTTACATCCGGGAGGATGTCCGAGAAATGAACCTCATCGATGCCATTGGCGCAAACCAAACGAAACCTGTGCGCGGTCAGACACCGAACATCAGTAGGAGCGTCTGGATCAGTGACCTCGACGGCAACGTCATAGGTTGCGATTGAATCCACATCGTCCCAGATCGTGTTGCCGTCAGCGTCTACCAGTATGTCTTCACTACCGTTTTGGCGAACCGCGATGATGGACCCGTTGCTGTCAGTGAAAAACACTGCTCCGTTGATTTCTGTAACGCTGCACTTATGCGCCTGAACGGAGGAGTCGTAGACATCGTTGAATAGGATCCCCTGGACTGCTTCGGTGTGAAGGTAGACGTGCCCGTCAGCAAAAATCATCACCCCGTAGTCCCAGATCGGGGTCCGTAGGGCGATGATGGCATGAATGGTCCCATACACCTGATTGTATAGGTAGTGAGCACCCCGGCGTGATTTAGTGATGCCGCTGGTCGAAAGCTCTACGTTTTTTAGATAGGATGCGGACTGTTGGGGAATGGTGGATGCGCGACCATACGAGTTGACACCACCGATCAACGGTTGAGAGTCAAATGCCAAAGGATCATCGGTTCCGTCATTGAAGTAAACTGGCATCAGAATCCAAAATCATCACGGGTGTATGCCCCGTCTGGGTTTGGTTGAAGAACGCTCACGGCAGAAGACTGCCCCCTCTCCAGGTCTCGAACGATCTCGAGCAAACTGGACGCTTCACTAAATTTGATTTGTGCCTTCCCAAACTGCCTGGAACGCTCAAGCATGTCTCCCTCGGCAAACGCGATGAGAGCATTGTCAATACCACGGATCTGAGGTTCGTCGTAGTCGTTTCGAAGTGGACGAAGCCTTTTCTTACCGACCACAATCATACACACCTGCTCACCTGAAACGTACTCAGGGACCAGACTCAGTCGTAGTCGGCACAGAGAATACCTCGTCTCCTCCGCCGGGATAACCTGGTCGGTAGCTCCGTTGGAGAATGTGATGGTCCCACTGGTCACAGGCTTTGAAACATAGTGGACCTCATCAAACTCCTGGGATCCGTATCGCGATGTGGTGCTGAGAACAAATGTCTCGCTCACCGGGCGACCATCGAGGATGCCCTTGAAGTAAACTGTTTTGCCGTCATCGGCGGAACTGGATCGTGCTCTCAACATCACTCGAAACGGATCCGATGAAGTAGACTTTCCGAACGCGATTGGCTCGATCTCGGTGTAGGAAGCTGGCACCCCCTCGGAGAACATTGCCTCCGGTTGAATCCGGACCAATGCCTGGAGATCACGGCAACTCATGAGAGTGGTTTCATACAGAACCGCGATTGGCCGGGCGATCTCGTAGGGCAGAGTAATCTCCTGCTCGTATGCGTAGGGGTTCACCGCATCCGTTGTGTACGGGTTGGAATCCGGACTGTCCTTTGTCGATAAACAGAACTGCTCGATCTTGATCGAGTCTTTCCATAGCCCGGTATCGTAGACCATCTCATGCCGTTGGCGAATGAAATCTTTGCAAATGGCAACGGAAGCGGAATCGGTTTTTCCAACTTTCTTACAAACGAAATCTGCTATGGATGCGAGTGTCATGCTACAAAATGCTAACAGTCCAAAAATGGCTTGAGCCTACAACAAAGGGGGTGCATGAAATCACTTTGCCTCGACCGATGTCTGCACTGTCTGTTATGTAATTCAGGACCGGGTTTGTTCCAGTGTCTTCGTTTTGAATGGAGAACAAATTTGCAGATGTGTTTTCGATTAAAATATCCAGCTTCTTTACGCCTTCGATCAGATAAAATGCAGCATCCGGAAGCGTGACAGTGAATCTTCCTCCAGTCCAAACCCCCCCTCCGACGATGTCACATGTGTAAACAACAACGACACCCGAATCCACTGACGCAGGGACAGTGTCAATCGTATGGGAAATGTTTGCAGTCGGACCTGCTGCGGTAACAGTTATCTGTGCCTCGAGCATCGATCCACCAGTGCTTAAGTCTGCCTTCGAGATTCGCTTCGTGGATCCGGTGGATGTGTCGTAGACGACCAGGTCATCGTCGTCCTGAATGGTTGATTGATTCAGTTGCTCAAGCGTGGGAATATTCAGGACACTCTCCTGTATCTCGGACCACAACATCCTTTTGGCAGTGGTTGTGCTCTTATCATAAACCATCACCTCATCGTCGGAGGCAATGTCGTTCGCGTCGATCAACCCGAGCCCGGTCATGGAGTTAAGCACCCCCTGAATCGTTGTGTGTTTGTTCACCCCGGCTACCGTGTCCTTGACCATCAGGAGATCACCGACAATTGGGTCTGTGTGCTCAACCAACCCACTTATCAATGTGTTCCCCAGGCTCGCGGATCCCAGCAAACCAAACGTCAAAGCGGTGTCGGCACCATTGCTGGTAAGCAGCATACCAGTTGTGCCCGGTGACAATTCCTCCCATGTACCCCCACTGCCTGACTGAATGATCGTGCCTGGCGCACTGGTCTCGCTGGAGATAATTCCCAATGAGACTGCTCCACTGGCAATGTGATTGGATGTGATTGCGCCATCCGCGATATGGCGCGACTCAATCACGTCATCCGAGAGCATCGATGATGTCACCGTGTCAGCACTGATGGTCGCATTGTTCACCATCGCGTTAAGCTTTGCAGCAGTGACCGTGTCGCCATCGCTGAATACGTGTCCGGTAGTTAAACCCATATCAAATCAAATCCAAAAGTTTTCTGATGACCGGGAATGTCTTTTTGACTTTCTGATCCCTGACGATTCCCTTGAGCATGCCACTGACATCGATGTTGTTTTTCTTTAATTCCTCCTTGAACTGGTTCCCAGCATCGAGCGCACTTAGAGTCGCATCCTTATACTTTTTTGATCGGATCGCTGCTCCAATCGTCAGCGTAGACATCACCAAAAATGTGACGAGCGAACCAAACGGGATCCCGATCTCGCCTGGAAGTTCCGCTGCTGCTCGGCTACCAGATGAAACCACCCAGTTCGTCCGAGTTGTGACCACATCGATCGGGCCCATGGGAGTGTTTACCACGTTGGTGCTCGAAACGATTTGAGGAGTGTAGAAACTATCCCCAATGCGTTTGAGTTGAGCGCACCCCGAGCCTAAAAAAAGAATCCCGATAACCCCAGCGACATACACATGAGTTTTAATTTTCATCTTTTTTGCGTTTATAATCGCGGTATGCGTGCATGACTTTGATTACGGCATACGCCAGTGACGCGAGCCCTATCCCGAGCTGGACGGCGATGTTGATCTGAGTCAGCGTGACGGTAACCCCGAGCAGACTCACGAACCCCAGTTTGGAATGCTCTGCCCAGTTCTGCATTATTCGGAAGGTGCATCATCGGCAGGCTCATCCGTAGGTGCTGGCTCATCGGCTGGCACAACAGCAGCGTCAAATCCCGCCAGAATATCAGCAACCGAATCCATTGTGATTTGGTTGGCCGCATTGTATGCAGCCACCGCATCGGACACCTGCATAAGCATGACTTCGGTGTTGGCACGGTTAACTGGTTCGTTCAATTCCTCACGTGCGTTCAGCAATGCTTTAGCTTTGCCGAGCAGTTGTAAGATGGTGCTTTTGCCGTTATCGGCTGCGAGCTGCGATTCAACGCCAGAGATTTGGCTTCTTAAGTAAGTAATTTTTGGGTCCATAGTGTTTTATTGAATTTGGTAGGTCACAGAGAAACGCAGATAGGTGTTGTCCGTAAAGTTTGATTCGTCTAAGGGGGATGTCCCTGTGGCACCCCAATCATAAAGGTCAATGGTAGTATCGTTGGCTGCAACTTGACCCGTTGGCACGCTTGTTAAGCCAGCCATATTGGCTGTGAGTCCCAAAAGCATTGACCCCATTGAGGTGCCACCAACTGATGTGAACGGAAGCCCGGTTATTTTGGCAGCACCATTGCTGGAGCCTTTTAGCGATAGGTTGATAGCACCCCGAACAATGCACTGGTTGCCGATGCGCGTATAAAATCCCGACGCAGACGATGCGGACAGTCCAACAGACCCACCTCCAAAACTTATGGAAGGAGTCCACGTTCCGGTTTCATACACTGGTTGCTCCCGCCCAGTCAATGTGACACTGGTTCCTGTGCCGACAAAGGCATTGTCGCTATTGTCATACAGTTTATTGGTGCTGGTGTCATAGCGTTCGCTGCGGAAGTCTGCGAGGGTTCCTATCTCTGTGATAGTTATATCGGTTATGTAAGTTATATCATCTCCGCCAACATCATCGAACACCTGAACCCCATCGTCGAACTGATATATCTCTACTGTTGCATCCGTAGAGACCGCCTCAAACTCAATGGTATCCCAGGCATCCAGAGTTGACCCGAGAGCCGAATACTCGCTGGAGTTATTCCATCTCGCTTTAATGCCGTTAACATTTGATTGACCAGATGGAATATAATAGCTGAACTTTATTCGGTATCGTTTTCCTACTGTTGCACCTACATTGCGATAAACGTAATGTATAGAACTGCCAGCAGAAGTGGTGATTTGCAGTAAATTTGATTTAGCATCAATCGGTCCAGATGCCTGTGATATTGAGGTATTAGAGAACCCCCAGCTATCAGTGGTTGAAGTAAAATTACTTGTATAAACACCCCCATTCGCCCCACCCCATTCTTCAGAAAATCCCAAATCATTTCCGCGAGCAAGCTCGGCCACTTCGTCAGCTGACAATGCCCGATTGTAAACCCTCACAGACCTGACGTGCTGCTGCCCCCGAGTGTTGGAGAACCTGCCGATATAACCAACAGCACCTGTGTCGGACATACCACCATAATTGACATTCGGGAATCCAGTAGAGGCCACTGCTGACCCGTTGACGTAATGCGTCACATTGTCAGGTGCCGTAGTGCCAAACGTTGATGCATCCGCTCCCGTGTAAACAGAGGCAACGTGTAACCATTGACCGTCATATGCGGATAGAGTTGTGTCCGTATCGTTGTAGCAAGCATCGCCCGTGGAATCAATCAGCTCCATCCTGAGTTTGTTGGTTGCAGAAATATAGCACGCAAACTGTCGCTTCGTTGACGCGGATTCGTGCAACCCGAAAAGAAACGTGTTCGCTACCGAATCTGCTTTCACCCACCCCTCAACAGTAAACGGGAGGTCATTTGTCCCATCTGTAAAAGCGAATTTTGGGTCTGCCGCAACGGTTATATCCGAGCTGCTCCCGTCGAAATACAAAGCAGGTGCCGTGGTCTTCAGCGCATTAGCCTGTGCGTCCTCGTCTTTGGAGTTGACTTCCAAATTTGTTCGTGCACCAGCTGCTGTAGTCGCTCCGGTTCCACCTTCGCCGATCTGCTTGGTGCCATCCGTCACTCGAACGTATGCGCTCCCG